>Ga0066639_10002225_pt1 | contig 17032 bp, 18 predicted proteins | sample CryGeyCG2114_010_2_FD_59504 | JGI IMG/M metagenome (GOLD analysis project Ga0066639, IMG submission 59504) | Groundwater microbial communities from aquifer - Crystal Geyser CG10_big_fil_rev_8/21/14_0.10 | ecosystem: Environmental > Aquatic > Deep subsurface > Groundwater | place: USA: Utah...
AATGGTAGGACTCCAGGTTTTGGTCCTGGCTATCGGGGTTCGAATCCCTGTCCCCGAGCATTGCAGATTTCAGAATTTTATGATTATTCTGAAATCTTTCATGAGAAATCTGCAATATTATTCGGCGGTAGCTCAGTGGTAGAGCAGTTGGCTGTAGCACACAACCGGTTCAAGATGTATTGAGCCATGTTATAGCAGCTCCGAGCCGTAATGCTCGGAAGTTCTCGAGGTGAATTGTCTCGCGCAAGCGGGATTCCATACACATTGTTTCAATAGGTGTGGAACTGGAAGCCTGAATGCTGAGTTTTGACTCAGTATGGGTAATCAGCAGCCAAGTGTTGATGATAGCCTTTCTATCTACGGATGGTGTAAGGAATGATCATCAATGAAGGTTCAGAGACTATCCCGTAAGGGAGTACGTTGTTCCGATTCCGGCTCAATGGAAGCGCCTCGCACCCGACCGTTCCTCACTCTGTTGAGGTCTTGACGAGGGTGAAGATATAGTCCGCGCCGTGATGAAAATCACGGGTACCGTGTAACCAATTGGTCGCGAGTTCGAATCTCGCCCGCCGAGCAAAAAAACAGCCTTAATCGGTTGTTTTTTGTCCCCAGTTTTTGCTTGACAAAATTTTTAAAATATGGCAGGCTCAATAAAAGGACATCCTATGAACACACCACTCATCAGAAAAATTCTGATAATCACAATAGTGGGAGGGATCCTGATGCCGACATTCGCCGGTGTCGTTCAAAGCGGTATGGGACATGGAGAAGAGGCATCGGCAATCCACACAGCGAACGATGTGGTTCAACAAGCACATGGTCCACCGTCGCGAAAAGATACTGTTTCGATTGATAAGGAACATGATGAGGAACATCACGGTGAGCATGATCATGTGGAGCCAGGAGAAATTGAGGGGTCCACAGTGGGACAGGCGCCAAAGTGGACTGCCACGGTTTTGTCCGACAACGGAGACGTGGTCGAGTCAGAACATCAGGAAGATATACTCATTTGTAATGTGATATTATCGAGGCAGTGTGTATAATTCCAACGGCCAATAGGCCGTTTTTTGATGTCAAACGCTTGACTCTCCTCGCCTATATGATATAATCATTCGCACATTCATTGATATATTCCCTATGCAAGGTCTCCAGCCAATATTCAACAGGATTCAAGAGAACAAGGAAAAGCTAAAATCACTCAAAGGTGCCTATCGGGATGCATTGGCAACATCACCATCATATCAAGAAACACAAGAAGAGTTGAAGAAAATCCGTTTGCAGAAAAAAAACATTGAGCAAGCGACACGAGACACATTTGCGTCTGAATTCTCTCAAATGGATGATCTCAAAATCGACATCGGATCTGATGAAGAATTACTCTCCGATATTGCCATGACGAAACTCATGAAAGGTGAGACCGTGGAAGTCGTCGATACCAACCAACAGCCATACGAACCGATTTTTACCGTTCGATTTAAAAAGACTCGTTAATTTCACGCTTTATGAAATTACATGCACTCACGTTTTCAAATTTAAAAAATCCTGATGCAGCCTCCTATGCGAATATGCAACTTCTTACTGAAGCGGCACGCGTGCGTGGTCATGAATTGGTGGCAATCAAGGCAAACCAGTGCCAACTGAAATTTGGTAAGACCATGGGCGCACTCATTGATCATAAATCTCCAAAAAATATAAAAATACTCATTGTCCTCGCATCTTTTTTGGGTGATGTCGATGTGCATGGGACATTGATTCGCCAATTTGAGTTAATGGGCATTCCTGTTATCAATCGACACAGTGCAATCGTAAAAGCAAAAAATAAAATTTTGATGTTGCAAACACTCCATAAGAACAACATCCCGATGCCAAAGACGTATATCGTTCGATCTGCAGAATATTTTGAGGAAATGGTTCAAGACATCGGCTCATATCCGGTCATTTTGAAAACAATCAATGGATCAAACGGTGTGGGTGTCTCGATCGTCGAGAGTCAGCGTGGTCTTCGTTCAATACTAGACTTGCTAACCGAGCATCCTGATTCATTACCTATCACTATCCAAGAGTATGTCCGAGAATCGAAAGGAAAGGACGTCCGCGTGTTTGTCGTCGGAACTAAAATTGTCGGAGCAATGGAACGAATTGCCAACAAACGCGGTGAGTTCCGATCAAATTTTTCCCTTGGTGGACGGGTTCGAATTACGGAGCTAAGCAAAAAAGAGCAGGAGCTGGCAATCAAGGCAACTGAAGTGTTTGGACTTGACTTTGCCGGCGTTGATATTCTCCGAACAAGAAGTGGTCCAAAAATTATTGAAATCAATAGCAATCCTGGTCTCTCCGGTATTACGCAAGCGACTGGGCGCGATATTGCAGGAGAAATTATTGAATACGCGATTCGCAAGGTGAGGAAGAAAAACTCCACAAAGCAGATTCGTATTCGTTAGAAAATCACATGTCTCTCATCGTCTTTGATATAGAAACAATTGGCGATATCCGCAATCACGATGATTTGAAAATCACCGTGGTTTCAATCTGTGATGTGGAATTTGACAAATACAAATCATTTGAGGAGCACGAGCTCGGAGAACTTTGGCCGATTCTGGAAAAAGCGGACTGTACTATCGGCTACAACAGCGAGTCATTCGACATCCCAATTCTCAATAAGTATTACACCGGCGATCTCACAAAAATTCCTCATATAGACATTCTCAAAATAATCAGAGAGTCAACTGGCAAGCGCTTCAAGTTGAATGATATTGCAAAAGCTACGCTCCAAATTGAAAAGAGCGCCGACGGGTTGCAAGCGCAGGAGTGGTTTCGAGAGGGAAAGATGGATGAAATAAAAAAGTATTGCGAACAGGATGTGCGAGTAACAAAAGAAATTTATTTGTTTGGAAAAAAGAATCGGATGCTATATTATCCATCACTTACCGGTGCCCTGCAACCGTTCGCTGTCAATTTTGATCTCCCAAAAACATCAGAGCAAACTCAAGCTGAGCAGGGGAGTGGTTTCAATCTGACGCTTCCATTCTAGTATAGATAATAATATACTATGTGCGTGAGCACATACTCTTTCTTGAGCCACTTCGGTCTGATTCCGCGGTTGTGAAGGCAATCACATCTCAATAAATAAAAATCCCCGAGTATGTCGGGGATTTTGATAGTTATATTTAGAAAATTTCAATGTGGATGTTTGTGTGTTCAATCAATGACTCTGTGAGTCTGCTACGAACATCCATCACCATCTCTTTACTTCCGCAGAGATAATACTGATAATTTTCATCAATACATTTTTCCAGGTGTTCCGTAACACGCCCATGAGATCCTCCCCACGCGTTGTCCGTTTGAGAAAGCGTGAGTGTATAAGTAAAATTGAAAAATTTTTTTGACAAATACTCCAACCGTTCATGCCAAAAAATATCTTGCCGTGTTCGCACACCAAACAAGAGGTGCAGAGGCATTCTATTTCCCGCGACTTCAAGTTCATGTCGGATCATTCCCATAATCGGCGCAAGACCAACCCCGGTTGCAATGAAACATGCTGGACCACTTTGATACACAAATCGTCCGAGAGCACCACGCATGGTCAATGTATCACCAATATTCATAGTGGAAATGTGTGTGGATGCCAGTCCATTCTCCAACAACTTCACGCAAAATTCCAATGTTTCATCATTTGGCGTTGATGAAAGAGAATATGAGCGAGGAGTTTGTTTGCTCCCATCTTGTATTAAAAATTGAACAAACTGTCCAGCTTGAAACACAAAATCATCTGGCTTTTCAAAATTCATTTCAATGACATTGTTTGCTATTACCTTTTTTTCTCTCAATAAAGCGGAAAATGTTTGCATATACTGTTGACAATTCTTTCAAAATACCGTATCCTGTGAGACACAGTGTAGCATGTATGTTTTCACGAAACAAGACAATATATTTGGATCATGCCGCCGCGACTCCCATGGACGCGCGTGTTTTTGATGCCATGAAACCATATCTTACCAATGAGTTTTCCAATCCTTCCGCGCTCTATGCGTCAGGTGTGAGAGCAAGAAACGCCGTTGAACATTCCAGAAAAATTATTGCCGACGCGCTTTTTACCAATCCTGATTCCATTATTTTTACAAGCAGTGGAACAGAAAGCAACAATCTCGCTCTGCTCGGTGTCATAAAGAACGTCATCCCGACCGCAGTGGAGGGATCTCGTTGTAATACTATTCATATCATCACTACACTCATTGAACACGATTCTGTTCTCGCTCCGATTCAAGAGTTGGAAAAAAGAGGGGTGGACGTTACATACGTGCCTGTTGATGAACATGGCTTTGTCACGGTTGACCAAGTGGAAAAAGCGCTTCGTCCTGAAACAATTTTGATTTCCATCATGTACGCAAACAACGAAGTCGGCACCATTCAGCCAATAGCAGATATTGGGCGAATGATTTTGAAATATAGAAAAAGAAATGGAAATATATACCCACTCTTCCACACTGACGCCTGCCAAGCAGTTACTTCTCTTCCACTTGATGTAGAAAAACTTCATGTTGATCTCATGACCATAAACGGAAGTAAGATCTATGGTCCAAAAGGGGTCGGAGTGTTATATAAGCGTCGAGGAGTTGAACTTGAACCTATTATGTTTGGCGGGGGACAGGAGAGCAGTTTGCGGAGTGGGACGGAGAATGTGGCGGGGATTGTGGGCATGGCTGTAGCAGTTGAAAGTTTAAAAGTTCATAAAGTTTCTAAAGTTAAAGAGTTGAGGGATTATTTTTGGAATGAAATTAAGACTAAGATTGGGAATGTTGAGTTGAGTGGACCGCACATCAATCCCATGCTCCCCCTACGCAGGGGGAGCATACGGCCTCAGCCGAGAGAGGGGGTTTCACACGACCGCCTCCCAAACAACCTCAACATTTCTTTCCTCGGCTGTGAGGCAGAAACACTCGTGTTATACTTGGATGCAAAAGAGATTGCGTGTAGTGCAGGGTCAGCGTGTAGTACAGACAAACAAGAGCCTTCCCATGTATTGAAAGCACTTGGGTTGAGTCAAGATAGGATTGAGAGTGCGGTGCGGTTTACGCTTGGAAAATCTACTACTAAAAAAGATATTGATAAAGTGATGAAAGTTTTACCTGAAATTGTTGAGAAAGTGCGAAACATGAATAATCAATAGCACACAGATGACACATATCTAATGGATCCTCATAAATCTGTGTTAATCCGTTTGATCCGTGTGCCGAAGGTTAGTGTGCCATCCAAAAACACAAAACCACCCATCTCCTACGCTTGTTTTCCAACGAGTGAAAAAGAAGCGCAGTTTCGGGTGGTCTTGTGAGGCCTCCTTACGTTGCCTCTAGTCCTCCTATCTGTTTCTGACAATCCTAACGAACTGCATGACAGCAACCGCTGAGGCTCCGAGAGTGGCAAGAATAACTCCCTTTGCCCCGTATATCCACAAGACGTCGGAGCTCGACAGCGGGTATGGATCTAGATACTGGTCTGTTTGCATGCCGATGAAGATCCACTGAGGCACACACAACAGGACGAAGCAGAGGAAGATTGCTGCCACTTTCCTTGTCTTTGTTAATTCGGTATTACCCTTTTTCGCAATAGCGATGCCGATGTCAAGAAACATCGTCAAGGCAAGCCCTGCAAAGAAGGAAAAGACTAAGGCTATTTGCACTGGAAACTCCTGGTGAGGTATGGTAACAATATATTACATTAAAATGAAAAAAAGTCAAGCACAATTCGTGATAAACCGTTCCCTCTATGAACAGTCCAATGAAGATCATTCGGTTTTTAAGTCTGCGCCAGGAGTGAAAGAAGATGTTGTCCGAGAAATTTCAAAACAGAAGGGTGAGCCAGAGTGGATGTTGGAAAAACGTTTGAAAGCACTGGAGCTGTTTTTGCAAACACCTCTACCTACATGGGGCCCTGATTTGTCAAAACTGAATCTTGATGAGATTGTGTATTACATCCGTCCAGACACGCAAGAATCAACAAATTGGGATGATGTACCAAATGATATCAAAGCAACATTTGACAGACTCGGTATTCCGGAAGCGGAAAAAAAACAACTGGCAGGAGTGGGCGCGCAGTATGATAGTGATGTGGTCTATCACAATATCAAAAAAGATTTGAAAGAGAAGGGAGTCATTTTTGAAAACATGGATACAGCGGTGCGTGAGTATCCGGAGCTGGTAAAGGAGTACTTTATGACGCAGTGTATCCCCATCAATGATCACAAGTTCATCATGCTTCATGCGTCAGTCTGGAGTGGGGGAACATTTATCTATGTGCCAAAAGATGTGAAAATTGATTTGCCATTGCAAGCATATTTTCGCATGAATGCTGAAAGTGGTGGGCAGTTTGAACACACGCTCATCATTGCAGACGAGGGGAGTGAGGTGCAGTATATTGAGGGATGTTCTGCTCCAAGATTTACCAAAAACTCATTGCACGCAGGAGGCGTAGAAATTTTTGTCAAGAAAAATGCGCGTGTTCGGTATTATTCTATAGAAAATTGGTCAAAGAATACTTACAACTTGAATACAAAGAGAGCCCTCGTTGACGAGAATGGGGTGATAGAATGGATAAATGGCAATATGGGAAGTGGAGTGACCATGCTCTATCCAAGTTCAATCTTGAGAGGGCGAGGGGCGAGAAGTGATAGCCTCGGCGTTGCGTTTGCAGGACCAGGACAAAATCAAGATACAGGATCAAAAGCAATCCACACGGCACCAGACACAAGCTCTACGATTCGAGCAAAATCTATTTCTGCGGGAGGAGGGATTTGTACCTATCGTGGGTATGTCAAAGTGACGTCAAACGCAACAAATTCAAACATTGCCGTAGAGTGCGATGCACTACTGATTGATGAAGAATCCGTCAGTAACACCCATCCATTCATGAAAATAAATACGAATGAAGTGAATATCGCGCATGAAGCACGAGTTGGAAAAATAGGTGATGAAGAATTATTTTATCTCCAAAGTAGAGGATTGTCTGCCGAGCAGGCTATGCAAATGGTTGTTGCGGGATTCATTGAACCGATAGTAAAAGCATTGCCAATGGAATATGCGGTGGAGTTGAGCAGGTTGATTGAGATGGAGATGGAAGGAAGCGTTGGATAATTTGAATGGCACACAGATGACACGGATTGAAGGGATTCACACGGTTGAAAATCAGTGAAAATCCATTTAATCCGTGTACCGAAGGTCTGTGTGCTATAAAGTATTTCTATGATTAGCAACATACTCAAATATGGCATTGGCATCATTTCAGATCTCACAGAGATCCGTCTCCACGAGCGAATTTTTAAAGCTAAAAATTGTAAAGTAAAAAGTAGTGCTGGACGTGTTGAAAAGTTTGAGAATAAAACTATAATCACTATTGACTCTGAAGCAAAGGGTGTGGTAGAGATAGACGTCACATGCCTTGATGAAAGCGCGGAAGTAGAAATTGAAATTCACGTTGCATCTGGTTCGGATATTATCATCCACGAAAAAACCCACATCAAAGATTTCCTCAATCTTCATCTCAATCTTCATCTTTCACCAAATACAAAAGTTCAATACATCATTGATCAGCAGGCAAATCAAGACAAATTCATCATTGCGGAACGCGATGCGTATGTAGGTAAGGACGCGACGCTGGAGTGGGTTGATTTTGAGCTTGGCGCGAAAATTAGCAAGTCAGAGATTCACACACACCTGCTTGACGCTGGAGCAAACGGACAGACATTTGGACTGTTTTACGGACGTGACAAACAGGTGTTTGACCTGTACAATGTAGTGCATCACACCGGTTCACATACCACGAGTGTGATGGACTTCAGAGGAGTGTTGGATGATGCGTCAAAAGCGGTTTATCGTGGTTTGATACGTATTCCAAAGGGTTCGGCAGGATGCGATGGAGCACAAACCGAAAAAACGCTTCTTCTTTCAAACCAGACAAAAATCAGCGCGGTTCCTGATCTTGAAATTGAAAATAATGATGTAAAATGTACTCATGCCGTGAGTACATCGCGTGTTGACGAGACTTCGTTGTTTTATCTTCAAAGTAGGGGATTCAGTGTTTTGGACGCTCAAAAAATTATTGTGGAGAGTCATCTCACTCCTATTATTAGTAGAATAAAAGATGAAAGCATACGTCTAAGAATTCTAGATTTAGTTATGAATGAAATAGAACACACCTGCCTATCTGCAGACAGGAATTAGACGGAATTTTGTTTGATTCTGTTAAATTCTGTTCAATCCGTGTTCTATTCAAAAATATGAAGCATATTAAATCACAATTTCCAATTTTCTCCCTCCACCCAAACATGGTCTACCTTGACACTGGCGCTTCAGCATTGAAGCCACAGTGTGTCATTGATGCCATGAACACATATTATGCTCAATATGGTGTCAACATTCATCGTGGAATGTATCCGATTTCAGATCAAGCCACAATAGTTTATGAGCAGTCAAGGGATACTGTTGCGAGATTTATCAATGCAGAATCCAATGAAATCATAGTAACGTCCGGGACAACGCACGGACTCAACATGCTGTCATATATTGTAGAAAGCGAAATTACGAGCGAGCATAATATTGTCATCACGCGTATGGAGCATCACGCAAATATGATTCCATGGCAAAAATTGTGTGCGCGAACTGGTGCAAGTCTGCGGTACATTGAATTGACTGATGATCTGTGTCTGGATATGGATTCAGCAAGACACGTCATTGACAATCATACAAAAATTGTTGCTTTCACCTCTCTATCAAATGTTCTTGGGACTATTGTTCCGTCAAAAGAACTGATTGACCTCGCGCATAGTGTTGGCGCGTATGCGATTATTGATGGCGCGCAGGGGATTGTCCATCAAAAGATAGATGTCAAAGAATTGGATTGTGATTTTCTCGTTTTTTCCGGTCACAAACTCTATGGGCCGACCGGTGTTGGCATTGTGTATGGAAAAAAAGAGCATCTGGAGCGACTGGAACCGTTTTTTACCGGTGGTGATATGATCAAATATGTAACATATCAAACCGCGGAATGGACTGATATTCCACATAAGTTTGAAGCTGGCACGCCACCGATTGCAGAGTTGATTGGTTTGGGAAAAGCAATACAGTTTGTAGAAGAAATTGGCTGGGAAAATATTGTTCAGCATGAGCATGAATTGACCGCGTACGCATTGGAGAAGTTGAGTGGAATAGTGAGAATCATTGGACCAAACTCGGAGGAAAAACAATCTGGTGTAATTTCATTTCTCGTCGGTGATTTGCATCCACATGATGTCGGCGATTTGCTCGGGCAGAATAATATAGCAGTGCGTGTTGGACACCATTGTGCTATGCCCTTGATTCAGAAACTCGGGATTGTCGGGACCGTTCGGGCGAGTTTTGGGGTGTATAATACGAAGGAAGATGTTGATACGTTGATTGAAGGAATCTGTAAGACGAAGAAAATATTCACATAACACATACCACGTACCACATAACAATTGTTACGTGGTACGTATTACTTGCTACATGCAATTATGGACGAAACCCTCTACAAAGAACAAATTTTAGACCTGTATCGTAATCCGCTCAATAAGGGTATTCTTTCTGATTTTGACGTTCAGCATCGCGATTTCAACACCTCGTGTGGGGATGATGTAACCATCTATATCAAGTTTGATGAACAGAGGAGAGTGAAAGATGTCTCACATGATGGGGCGGGTTGCGCGATTTCTCAAGCATCCGTTTCGCTGTTGACTGATTGGATGAAAGGAAAGGCGAAGCAAGAGATTGAACAGTTGACTGATGAAGAAATGATTGCTATGCTTGGCATTCCTATTTCGCACGCGAGAAGAGGATGCGCATTGCTGGGATGGAAGGTACTGCAAGCGATATATACAGAGAACAGTCAACACGTCATCCCGACCGCAGTGGAGGGATCTTGATGTAAGCGACGAGATCTTTCGACTCCTTTCAGTCGCTCAAGATGACGTAAAAAATTATGATAAAAATATCAGACCTCCACGTTACCGCTGACAACAAAGAAATCCTTCATGGGTTGAATTTGTCATTGGAAAAAGGAAAGGTGATTGCTATCATGGGACCAAATGGGAGTGGAAAGTCAACACTCGCAAACACGCTTGCAGGTCATCCAAAGTATACGGTGACAGATGGGTCTATTTTCCTTGATGATGAAAATATCGTTGCACTTTCCCCAGACAAGCGCGCAAAAAAAGGTCTTTTCCTCTCTATGCAATATCCACCGAGTATTGAAGGTGTTACGGTTGCAAACTTTCTTCGCATCGCGCTTCAGTCCATTACCGGTGAAAAAAAGAATCCCATAAAACTGTATGATGTGTTGGTAGAAAAAATGAAAGGGATGAATATGGATCCGGAATTTTTGAAACGGTATCTCAATGTCGGATTTTCTGGTGGAGAAAAGAAACGACTTGAAATGTTGCAACTTGCTGTCCTCAATCCTACGTACGCCATACTTGATGAAACAGATTCGGGATTGGATGTAGACGCGCTTCGGATTGTTGCGGAAGGAATAAACAATTTTCGTGGCGCGGAGAAAAGCGTCCTTCTCATCACTCACTACAATCGCATTTTGCAATATGTAAAACCGGATGAAGTGCATATTATGGTCGGTGGTCGTATTGTAAAAAGTGGGGGAGCAAAGTTGGCGGAGGAGATTGAGAAGTCTGGATATTCACTTATGGTACATGAAATTTAATAGAACACGGATTGAACGAATCTCGTAGAATCAACCGGAATTTTGTCTACACTTGTTTCATTCAGCAATATGACTACAAAACAGGATATTATTGAACGCCTTGAAACCATCATTGATCCTGAGGTGAGTTTTGATATTTACACCATGGGACTTGTCCGTGAAATTGATATCATAAATAATACACACGTTCATCTTCTCATCACCTACACCACGCCCATGTGTCCTGCCGGGCCACAGATCCAGCAACAAATCACCGATGAGTTGGAAGATCTTGGTTTTGATCATGTAGATATTGACCTCACCTTTGACCCGCCATGGCAGATGCCAGAGAAGCTGAAAACGATGATTGGGTTGTAATTTTATATGCCTACACAAGATTTGAATCCAGCAGACGAACTTGCGAAAACATTTCCTGATGTTGTCATTCCTCTTGACTTGCCAGAAGATATTTCGCAACGAATCAGAAAAGGTGGAAAGATTCGTCGGATCGTCGTAGATCGTCCGGGTTGTATTGGCGCGCGATCGTGTGTCGTGGTCGCGCCCGGGGTGTTTCAAATGGATGAGGAAAATTTGGCGTATGTTACAGACCCTGACGCAGAGGAGGAAGATAGTATTGTTCTTGCTGCCCAGTCGTGTCCTGTCCTCGCCATTCATCTTTACGAAGCGGATGGCAAGAAAATTTTTCCAGAGGTGTAGAAACGCAAAAAATAAGGTCTCTCGGGTGGGGATAACACATCTTTTGCTTTCACAAAATACTGTATATACTATTTTTATGCCTGTCCAAGGGCGTTTTTTCATTCATTCCAAATTTATTGTTTCATATTTCTATGAACCATAACTTCATCATGGCCGAATATCTCTGGATTGACGGTCAAAAACCAACGGCAAAATTGCGTTCCAAAACCAAGATTATCAATGGGTATGTCAGTAGAATTGAGGACATTCCACTTTGGGGATTTGATGGTAGCAGTACTGAACAGGCTACAGGCGACAAGAGTGATTGCATGCTGAAACCAGTTGTGTACATTCCAGACCCAATTCGCGGGGAAAACAATATTATTGTGATGTGTGAAGTGATGAAAGCGGATGGAAGTGTTCACCCAAGCAACACACGCGCGCATCTCCGCGAGGTTGCAAAAATATACGCAGATCATGACGCATGGTTTGGTATTGAACAAGAATACACTTTTTTTGACGGAGCGCGACCACTTGGCTGGCCAGATCATGGATTCCCTGCACCACAAGGAGGATATTATTGTGGTGTTGGTGCGGATGAAGTTTTTGGGAGGAAAATTGTAGAGGAACACATGAGTGCGTGTTTGAATGCAGGACTCAAATTTTCAGGTATCAACGCCGAGGTGATGCCTGGTCAATGGGAATTTCAAATCGGACCAGTTGGTCCGTTGGAAGTATCAGATCAGATTTGGATGGCGCGTTGGTTGCTCTATAGAATCGCGGAAAATCACGGAGTGAGCGCGACATTGTATCCAAAACCCGTGAAAGGCGATTGGAACGGCGCTGGCGCGCATACCAATTTCAGCACCAAATCAATGCGTGATCCAGGAGGAATTTCTGTTATCAATCAAGCATGTGAAAAATTATCTCGCCGTCATCAAGAACATATTGCGGTCTATGGCGCGCACAATCAAGAACGATTGACCGGCATTCACGAAACATGTTCTATCAATGAATTCCGTTATGGTGTCAGTGATCGTGGCGCATCCATTCGCATTCCAATGCAAACCGCAAACGATGGATGTGGATATTTGGAAGATCGTCGCCCTGCCGCCAACATGGATCCATATCAAGTTACCGCTATGCTTATGAAGACGGTGTGTGGCTCGTGGTAATCACGAGGCACGAGACATGTAACACGAGACAAAAAAACTCCCAAACACTCGGGAGTTTTTAGAAATCAACAAACGGGTCTTGTGCTACGTGTTACGTGCCTCGTCCCGCATGTTGAAGGGATCCCGTCCGAAGGCGGGATGTTACGTGATGCGAAGTTTCCCTTTCTCAACTTCCACTTTCACCACCTGTCCCTCACGAACTTTTCCGTCAAGCATGAGCATCGCGAGCGGGTCAAGAAGTTCGGTTTGAATCAATCGTTTCAGCGGACGCGCGCCAAGATCCGGATCAAATCCTTGTTTGGCGAGCCAGTCTTTGGCTTTGGTGTTTACATCAAGGATAATCCGTTTCTCAACCAGTCGCGCGAACACATGCGCCAATTGCAAATCCACAATACTGCGAATTTGTTTTTCCAGAAGTGGATGAAAAGTAATAATATCGTCCACGCGATTCAAAAATTCCGGCTTGAAATGCTCACGTAATTTTTCCATGACATGTCCACGAATCAAGTTTTCTCGTCCCTTTCTCGCAGTGTCACCTCCGCCATAGGCGGATCCGCCTATGGCGGAAAATCCAAATTCGCCTTTTTTTCCCATGGACATAATCATATCGCTCGCGATATTGCTCGTCATGATGATGACGGTATTCTTGAAATTGACTTTTCTTCCCTTACTATCCGTGATTTGTCCATCGTCCAAAATTTGTAATAATACATTAAACACATCAGGATGTGCTTTTTCAATTTCATCAAACAAGACCACGGAATACGGTTTTCGTCGTATCGTTTCTGTCAATTGTCCACCTTCTTCATGACCAACATACCCGGGAGGGGATCCAATCATCTTGCTCGTGGAGTGGCGTTCCATATATTCGCTCATGTCTACGCGAACCACCGCTTCTTCATCATTGAAAAGAAACTCCGCAAGCGCGCGCGCCATTTCTGTTTTTCCGACACCGGTTGGCCCCATAAAGATAAAAGAACCAATTGGTCGTTTTTCATCAGCAATACCTGCGCGACTTCTGCGAATCGCGTTTGATACCGCACCAATCGCTTCCTCTTGTCCCACCACCCGTTTGCTCAATTCATCCTCCATTCGTGTCAGTTTTTTTGTTTCATCTTCTAGCATCCGTTTGATAGGAATACCTGTCCATCGCGCGACGACGCCGGCGATATCCTCGTCAGTCACTTCTTCTTTCAAAATTGCCCGTTTTTTTTGAAACTCCGCGAGCTTTCCTTCATGTGTGCGAATTGCTTCCTCAATCGTCGGAATTTTTCCATAGCGAATTTCAGCAACTTTTTGCAAATCACCTTTTCTTTCTTCAATTTCCGCTTCTTGCTTGAGTTTGTCAATTTGTTTTTTGTATTCTCGCATTTTGGTAATGACCTCTTTTTCATTTTTCCAATGAATTTCCAGCTCTTGGCTGTGCTCTTTCAAATTCGCGAGTTCTTCTTTCAATGTGGTTTCTCGTTCTTTGGATTTTTCATCCTCTTCTTTTTTGAGCGCGCGCAATTCAATATCAATCTTCATCATCTTTCGTTTCATTTTGTCCAGATCATCTGGCATTGATTCTATTTCCAATCGTAATGCTGATGTCGCTTCATCAATCAAATCAATGGCCTTGTCTGGTAAAAATCTATCGGTAATATAACGATGAGAAAGTTTTACTGCCGCAACAATTGCGGGGTCAGTAATACGCACGCCATGATGGACTTCATATTTTTCCTTGATGCCTCGTAAAATTGCAATCGCGTCATCTTCGTTTGGCTCAAACACCATCACTGGCTGAAACCTTCGTTCAAACGCGGCGTCCTTTTCAATATATTTTTGGTATTCTTTGAGCGTTGTCGCGCCTACGGTTCGCAGTTCACCTCGCGCCAGTGCCGGTTTCAACATATTGCTCGCGTCCACTGCGCCTTCCGAACTTCCCGCGCCAACCACCGTATGCAATTCATCAATAAACAAAATTATCTTCCCCTTCGCGTCAGTAATTTCTTTCAACACTGCTTTCATTCTCTCTTCAAACTCACCACGAAACTTTGTCCCAGCGACAAGTGAACCAAGATCAAGCCCAATAATTTCTTTGTCTTTTAAACTCTCTGGTACATCACCGTTCACGATGCGTTGCGCGAGACCCTCAACAATAGCAGTTTTGCCCACACCCGGCTCGCCAATCAAAACAGGATTATTTTTTGTTCTCCGTGTCAATACCTGCATCACCCGTCGCACTTCATCATCACGACCAATCACGGGATCCAGTTTTTCCGCGCGAGCAAGCTCTGTGTAATTTTTTCCATATTTTTCCAATGCCTGATAGGTTGATTCCGGAGTGGGGGAGTCTACTTTTTGTGTTCCACGAACAGATGCAAGCGTCTGCAGGACTTTTTTATGATCAACATTTTGGTGAAGAAGCGCGTCGCTCACTGGATTTTTTCCAGACAAAAACGCAAGAAGTAAATGCTCCACGCTAATATATTCATCGCCCATTTTTTGTGCCTCATTTTGAGCATTTTGCAAAATAAACATCATGGCTTGTCCCATCATAATCTGCCCACCAAAGTTTCCTGCCAGCGCCCCAAACTGTTTTGGGAGCTGATCAATCATGCTTTGTGAGTCGCCAGTAAGCGTATCAATCGCAACATTCAATTTTTTTAACACTGCCAAAACAACCCCATCCTCTTGCTGTAATAGTGAGAGAAACAGATGTGGTGGCTCTACATGAGGCTGACCATTTTCCTGCGCGATCATCGCCGCGCCTTGAAGCGCTTCTTGTGATTTTTGGGTGAAGTTTTGTGGGTTCATAGGTATACGGATTTGATGAGTTTGTTGGCACTCTATTAGTATGAGTGCTAGTATTGTACCACTCTTTAAATAAATGTCAAGTTATGGTACAGTATACCATATTTTATGTCATATTTCTGTCTTGGAGTGAGAATTGACGAAGTGGAAAAGAGAGAAGCACTGGAGCAAATCAGAGCTTTTTTGAATGAGAATGGGCAAAAAAAAATATTTACTCCCAATCCGGAAATGCTTATGGAAGCACACAAAAACCCCGAATTTGCAGAAATTTTGAATCGTGGGAATTTGAATGTGTGCGATGGAATAGGGCTTGCGTTGGTTTCTAGTGGACGTTTGAAGCGCATCCCAGGCACTGACCTCATGATTGATATTTGTGCCTTTGCCGAAGAGCAGGAGAGTAGTGTATACTTTATCGGAGGTGGTGCAAATGCACAGTTTAGACAGGAAATGAGAAGAAAATTTCCGGAGTTAAAATTTACATCAAATACAGGTCCTGAGTTACAAGGTACAAGGTACAAGGTACAAGACCCGCAAAGCAAGGAAAGCATTCAAATCATTGATGACATCAACAAAGTGAAACCAAGTATTCTTTTCGTCGGCTTCGGTCATGGTAAACAAGAATGGTGGATTGATACGTATTTGAAAGAAATGCCGAGTGTAAAAGTCGCGATGGGGGTTGGAGGAGCGTTTGACTTTGTGTCAGGAAAAGCAACGCGTGCTCCGAAGATATTTAGAATGGTGGGGTTGGAGTGGTTGTGGAGATTGATTTTAGAACCAAAGAGAATAAAAAGAATTTGGAGAGCAGTGTTTCGTTTTCCCATTTTATTTTTAGGGACACAGATGTTACGGACGAAAGAGATTGACACCAATCAGTGAAAATCCGTACAATCTGTGTACCGAAGGTCTGTGTGCAATTCAATCAACCTATGCTTTCAGAAAAAATAACAACGCATCTTGTCAAGCTCAAACAAAAAAAATACCGTGAGGAATTTGGTGAATTTGTTGTGGAAGGTTTAAAAGGTGTTGAAGAGGCGCTTCACTATGGCGAAGTTGTTTTGATATTGATAGAAGGAAATAGACGGGATGAACCTGAATTTGTCGGAATGATAAAAAAAGCGGAAACAAAACAAGTGGATGTTGAATTTTTGGGACGAAAAGACATTGGCCCAATCAAAACCACAGATACCTTTCCCGGTGTATTGGCAGTGTGTGAACGTATGGATGTATCGCCTGACGATGTTATCAATGGCAAACCGATTATTTTTCTTGATCGCATCAAGGATCCCGGTAATCTTGGCACAATTATCCGGACCGCGGATTGGTTTGGAATTCAAAACATTATTCTTTCCGAAGAATCAGTAGACCCATACAATGAAAAAGTCGTTCGTAGTAGTATGGGATCTATGTTCCGCACCAAAATTTTTGAGTCAGGACATGGCGTCAACACTCTTGAATCATTGAAAAAACAGGGGTACACTATTATCGCGCTTACCATGAACGGGAAGCCCATCAAAATGCTAAAATCATCACCAAAGACGGTGTACGTATTTGGAAGTGAGTCTCACGGTGTGAGTCAGGATGTCTTGAATGTTTGTCAAGAGAAAATTTCCATTGAGGGGAGGGGAGATGCAGAGAGTTTGAATGTGGCGGTGAGCGTGGGAATA
>Ga0066639_10002228_pt1 | contig 17020 bp, 13 predicted proteins | sample CryGeyCG2114_010_2_FD_59504 | JGI IMG/M metagenome (GOLD analysis project Ga0066639, IMG submission 59504) | Groundwater microbial communities from aquifer - Crystal Geyser CG10_big_fil_rev_8/21/14_0.10 | ecosystem: Environmental > Aquatic > Deep subsurface > Groundwater | place: USA: Utah...
GTTTAATGATAAACCGTCAATGGTTATTGACATCTTATCGCTCTACCTATTTCCATTTTATATTACTTTTTTTGGTTTGTCAAATCCAATCCATCTAAACCTGTAGTTTATTGTCTACATCCGCAACGACACCATTATAAATAGACCGTCATGAAAACCTGTTCAAATCATACTAAGCCCCAATATACAACCTCGTAGGTTAACGCGGATAGTAATTTTGACAGCTTTTGATGTAAATAAAACATAGTTTGACCGGGTATTTTACGTTACTATAAGATTCATGATGCGGCCAGGGACAAAATGGATTTTGCAGGATTTTCCTTTCACGTATTTTTGAATTTTCTCATCTTTCAACGCCACCTCCAAGACGGATTCTTTTGTCATATCGGCATGTTTGATCTTTACGACGGTCCGCACTTTCCCGTTCACCTGAATAGGAATCACAACCTCCGGATCCATCAGCGCATGTTCCTCCACCTGCGGCCAACGGGAAAGGTGGATGGAGGCTTTTTCCTTAAACGTGTTTTTCCAAATTTCCTCGGTGATAAATGGCGCGAACGGAGCCAAAATTTGAAGGAAACGTTTGGCATGGTAAGTTGAGAATGAATTGTTTAATTGTTGAATTGTTCCATTGTTATCTGGTTTTTTAGTTTTGCCTTTTGAGTTGTAATTTTGAATTTTGAATTTTGAATTTTGAATTTGTTTTTCCCATTCGTTGATAAATTCCATCATTGCTGCAATTGCCGTATTGAATTTCAGTTCTTCAATGTCCTTCGTAACCTTCTTAATCGTCTTATTCAATTTCAGATTTAATTCCTTCGTCTCAGGATTCTTAATTCTTAAATCTGAATTCTCAATTCCTTTTTCGTATAGATTCCACACTCTCTTCAAAAACCGGTACCCACCCTGCAGGGCATGGGTTGACCACGCAATCTCCTGATTGTAGGGAGCCATGAACATTTCATAGATCCGGATCGTATCCGCTCCAAACTCATTCACCACGTCGTCCGGATTGATCACGTTCCCCAACGACTTGCTCATTTTTTGATGATCCGGCCCCAACACCATCCCTTGATTTCTTAATCTTAAGAAGGGTTCCTTAAAAGAAACCAGTTTTAGATCATACAACATCTTCACCCAGAATCGGGAATATAAAAGGTGAAGAACCGCATGTTCAGCCCCGCCCACATACCAGTCAACCGGCAACCACTTCTTAATAGAAGCACCAAATTCCAAATTCCAAATTCCAAACAAGTTCGAGTTTTGGTTATTGGGATTTGGAATTTTTTTGGGGCTTGGCTCGCCCGGCGTAGCCTTGGCGAAGCGGGGTATTTGGGATTTGGAATTTGCTTTTTCCTTATCCCAAAATGAAAAAGCTAAAAAGTACCAGCAGCTTCCGGCCCAGTTCGGCATCGTATCGGTTTCACGCCTTGCTTCCCCTCCGCAGTTCGGACAGGTGGTTTTGACAAACGACTTAACTTGAGAAAGGGGAGATTCTCCAGTTTTGGGAGGCTCGTAGCTTTTGATATAGGGTAGCTCCAGCGGCAATTGATCCTCTGGGATAGAAGACCAACCGCATTTCTCACAATGTACCATTGGGATTGGTTCGCCCCAATACCTCTGTCGCGAGAAGATCCAATCCCGCAGTTTGTACTGGGCTTGCCTTTTACCAATATGGAGTCCTTCCAGTTTTTTTACAACCATCGCATGAAAGTCCTGAGAGGAAACAGGATTCTTGAAAAAACGCGAATCTTCAAAGAAAGTCTCCACCTCTTTTAAGGGAATCATATACCCATACCCAGTATATGGTTTTGAGCCATTTTTAGATTGCTCTACTTGCCCGCCATAGTCCCGCTCAGCGGGACGAAGGAGGGTTGTATTTTTAGATATCACGTATTTTATTTTCAATCCGTATTTCTTTGCGAATGCGAAATCCCGGTCATCGTGAGCGGGTACGAGCATTACTGCTCCATACCCATAGTATCCCAAAACGTAATCTGCAACCCAAACAGGTACTTTTTCTCCGTTGACCGGATTCACGGCAAATAATCCTGTGGGAACACCGGTTTTTTCTTTGTTGAGGTCGGTCCGTTGGAGATCAAGTTTTTTTCCGGCTTGCTCAACATATTTTTGAATATCTTTGTAATAGTTTATAGATATTTTGATATGGTTCTTTAGGATCTTTTTAACGAGTTCATGTTCCGGCGCAAGAACGACCGCAGTCACTCCAAAAAGCGTATCCGGCCGAGTAGTAAAAACTTTAATTTCATGCTGTTGGCAGGTGGCGCGACACGGGGAATTTTTGTGTTGGGGCTGTTCCGAGGCAGGCCCCGAAACAAGCTTAAATCTTACTTCTGCTCCCTCGCTCTTTCCAATCCAATTCTTCTGCATTTCCAAAATCCCATGAGGCCAATCTAGTCCCTCTAGATCGTCCAATAACCGGTCTGCGTACGCGGTGATGTTAAACACCCACTGGGGCAAAGTCTTCCGGACAATCGGTTTGCCGCACCGTTCATGGGTCCCATTTGGCAATACCTCCTCCTCTGCCAACCCAGTCTTGCAGAATTCGCAGTAATACACAGGCATCTCTTTTTTGTACAACATCCCCAGTTTGAAGAATTGGATGAATAGCCACTGGGTCCATTTATAGTATTCAGGATCGCTCGTGGAAAATTCCCGCGACCAATCGTAAGAAAACCCCAACCGTTTCATCTGGCGTTGGAACGTTTTGATATTGTCCGGGACCATGTCCATCGGATTTTTTTTCGCTTTCACTGCAGCGTTTTCTGCCGGAAGTCCGAATGCATCCCACCCGATGGGGTGAAGGACATTGTATCCGTTCATCCGGAAAAATCGTGCCAGCACATCGGTTCCGGTGTAATTCCTTACGTGCCCTACATGCAGACCCGCTCCGGACGGATATGGGAACATCGGTAACACGTAGAGTTTTTTTGAGGAAGAAGAATCTTTCGCTTTATAGGAAGATTCTTTCTCCCACGACTCCACTAACGGTTCTTCTATAGTCTTAGGAATATACTGAGACATAAAATGAATTATACTACACTTTTACCAGATGCATCCTCGCGGTAGAGGAATTTTGCTCTACAAGCTTCTTTACAAGATATTGAGAGTCTCTTTCCATTAAACGCCACTTATAATATTCTTCTCCAGAAACCTGAATAGATTCCCCTGTTGATTCAATATAAATGTTTATTGATATTAAATCCGGATTTACCAACGCTACCCAACATGCTTGTCCATCAGCTTCGGCAAGATTGGCAGCGGTTATCTCCACAACGCCTCTACTAATTTTTGGAGTATTCTTCTTAAGACGGAAAAAATTATCGTCAGCGAATGATTCCCTTGTGAAACTTTGCGGCAATACCAAAATTCTATTGACCTCGTCTACTACAGAAGAATCCATTCCTAGAACGGTTTCTTTTGCCCTCTCTATTCCTCTTCTTGTACGCTCCCTCACCTCCGGCGGAAGTCGGTAAGATAAAGCGACTAACATCTTTGCAGCGTCCACTGCCTCCTTTTTTGTTACAAAAACACGGCCATCTCCCGCTTCTAACCCGCGAGCTATCCTTTGAATCCCTAAGGGAACATCTGACAAAATTCCGTTATTTTTTTCCGCTTTCACTGCGCTCTGAAGGGCTTTATCCAACATTTGCCGAGAACATGAGACTGCTTCGCCAAACGATTGTATCATTGCAGACAGAAAGCCTACAAAGGCACACAGGACTGGGGGAGATTGCTCGGTATGGAATGTGAAGTGGGCCAAGCCAACGATTATCCTTTTCTGCACTTGTATTAATGGTATTCCGCCTTGTGGTATCAACGCTCCGCTGATAATCCTTGTTAAAAAATCAAACGCGTTTTTTCTGTCATAGTCACCGAATTCAAGGGCTCTCTCTTCCGGATCCATTACCTTGTGCACGAGTGTTTCCGTTGCAACCAATCTATTGTTTCGAAGAACAGGTTGTAGCGGAGACTCGTGTGCTTCCATTACCATCATTTCGTTATGTTACGAATCCGGCTCCGGCGGAGGCGCTAAAAGATTTACGGCCGGAGAGATTGGAGCCAGACGTCGCTGTAAATGAAATGCAAGTTCAAAATATCCATCGTCTCCCTTAGCGTCCACTGGGCCAGAATATTCTGTTAATGGAGCTATCTGTTCTGAAAAGGTTTTTTTTCTTTTTGAGGCAACTTCTTGTTCCTTCGCAAATTTCAATCCGCATTCTACAAGATGTCCTACACCTAATAAGGAAACTGCAAGGGAGGCAGTATAGGGACCAACCATCTCAGAAAGTTCTTCTTGAAGAGCTATATTGATTCCTGTCGTTGCCAGTAAAGGAACAAATGATGCCCGCATTACCCAAAATGAATTCTTAAACCTTTTTTGAAGTTTTAACAACTGTTCTTCGGAGGTTGCGATCCGCTGCTTTTCGCGCATGGTCCAAGGAAGTATAGCATAAAGGAGACCAAAAACAAAAGAGCGATGTATGATTTAAGATTTAAGAATTAAGACGTTTATATTTTTTAATGTATAATAGTCTTAAAGATTATTGGGTTTAATTATTCATTAACGTATCGTTGAATATGATGGTCAATAATCGAAAGGACAGAATTCTCACAGGAATGAGACCCACTGGCCCATTGCATTTGGGACATTATGTGGGAGCATTGGAGAATTGGATAAGGCTTCAGCAAAAATACGACTGTTACTTTCTCATAGCGGATTATCAGGCTTTGGGAGATCACGTAGCGGAAATTGAAAGAATACGATCTGCTGTTCTTGATGTGGCTTTAGATTGGTTGGCCGTAGGATTAGATCCCAAGAAAACAACTTTCGTTATCCAAAGCTATGTTCCCGAACATGCAGAATTAGCTATGTTGCTTAGTATGATTATCCCTCTTTCTCGCGTGCAACACAATCCTACGCTAAAAGCAGAGATCGCTCAGTTGAATAAGAAAGATCTATCTTTGGGGTTTTTTAACTACCCGGCGAGCCAGGTCGCAGATATTTTGCTACCAAAAGCCAATCTTGTTCCGGTGGGAGCCGATCAGTTACCGCACGTTGAACTTACCCGTGATATCGCGAATAAGTTCAATAGATTGTATGGACACGTCTTCCCGATTCCAACTGCACTGGTTGGAAGAATTCCACGATTAGTTGGTATAGATGGACAGGTGAAAATGAGTAAAAGTCTTGGAAATTGCATTTATTTATCTGACTCTAGGGAAACCGTGGAAGAAAAGGTGAGAAAAATGTATACCGACCCAACCAGAAAAACTGCCACAGATCCAGGACACATCGCCGGAAATGTTGTGTTTACTTACCTGGATGCTTTTCATCCTAACCGCGAAGAACTTCAAAAGTTAAAGCTCCAATACGAGCAAGGGAGAATCGGAGACGTACAAACGAAGAAAATTCTGGCTGACTTAATAAATAGCTTCCTTGACCCGATCCGCAAGCGCAGAAAACATTACGAAGCCCATCCAGAAGAGGTTAAAGCTGCGCTCATGGAGGGAACGTCCCGAGCAAAGAAAATTGCGTCAGAAACTATGGCAGAAGTAAAATCAGCCATGAAGATCCATAATTATGAAGAGGGTTTGGATAAAATTACGCAACTTCAATAATCCCATATTCTTTTTTCCCTTTGCGAATCACGTGATATTTTCCGAATAGTTTTTCCGTTTTTACTCCGTTTTGCTCAACCAAACGCCTGGCTTCCCCTTTTGAGGAGGTTAATCCTAGATCAATTAATGCTTGTTCCAAAACAAAATCCTTCTCCGAACTAATCTTTTTGTATGGGAGCGAGGTTTTTATAAATTCCACGTCCGCCTCACTTAGCTCGCTCGTTCCTTTTTCAAACAGAAGGGAGGCAACCCTTTTACATTGATCTGCGATATTTTTCCCATGCACTAGTTCTGTCAGTTCATACGCAAGTTCTTTTTGAAGGATGCGATTTTGTTTTTCGTTTTCCCATAGTGAAATAAGTTTCGTAATTTCATCGTGAGTTTTAAACGAATACACTTTCATTAAAGACGGGACTAGTTCATCTTCTATGTTGATAAAAAACTGATAGAATGCAAACGGATGGGTTTTCTCTTTGTTCAACCATATGGCGGCTCCTTTTTCCGTTTTGCCAAACTTTTTCCCAGTGTTGGGATTTACGATCAGCGGAAATGATAATCCATACGCTTGCTTTCCTGTTTTTTTCCGGACGAGTTCCACTCCCTGCACGATGTTCCCCCATTGATCAGAACCGCCGATCTGGACTTCGCAGTGGTATTTCTGATATAGGAGTAAAAAATCATAGGCCTGCAGAAGTTGGTAAGAAAACTCCGCATAGGAAATTCCCTCCTGTCTAGTGATTCTTGTTTTGATCGCTTCCTTATCGAGCATCGAATTTACCGACATATATTTTCCCGTATCCCGAAGGAAATCCACTAACGTTAATTTTTCAATCCATTCACTATTGTCGACCATTCGAGCCCGTTTTCCATCAAACTGAATAAACCGAGAAAGCTGTTTTTTTGCCAGTTCTTTATTTTTCTCAATGATTTCTTTCGGGAGAATGGGACGTTCCTCATCCTTTCCGCCGGGATCACCAATTAATGCAGTCCCGCCGCCCGCGATAACGATAATGTTTTGGCCAAACATCAATGCGCGCTGCAAGAATGAGATCCATACTAAATGTCCTATATGGAAATCCGGAGCAGTCGGGTCAAAACCGATATAAAGTGTCGTTCCCTTTTTAAAGACCGCTTCAATCCCAGGAGTTTTCTGATAGATAAGCCCTCTCCATGTAAGTTCGTCTACGAAGGAATTCATATGCTTAAAATATCACACTTGCCTCGGAAAAACAAGATAGATCTACCCATGTACAACTGGAATAGGGGCGTCTTTTATCGGTATAATGGAATATGGGAATAGAACGTTTACCAGGTTTACGAGGACCATGTAAAGCTTATAAGACATGTTTTCTAGAAAGCGAGATTCGAGAAGGTAATTCAAACCTAGATTCACAAGCTCTCGAGACACGAATCGAGGAGATTATAAAAGCGGAATGCCATAACTGCAGGGGAATTGGAGCGGTGCGGAAATTGCTAAAAGAAAATTATCCGGCCTAGTGGTATAATATACACATATGGAAAAGGGCGATAGAATAGGACAATATGAACAGTATTGTAGAACACTATCAGCGCAAGGACAACTAGGCTCGACGGACTGTTTTTTGTCAGAACAGCTGATCGGTCAAGCTGCTGTGGGTGGTTCTGCCGAACCTGGAAATGTACTTAGTGGACCCAACGGAGGGAGCTGGAATGAGCAAAGTTGGAAAGCATATTGTCAAATTGTAATCGACGTAGTGAATAACCGTGAAGGAACTTTTTGTGGCAACTGCCCAAAAAGAGAAAAAATCCAACCACTCATCCAGCGGATTACTACGGAAAAACAAATAAACGGAGAGCTTACCAAATAATAAAATCCATCTTTTCTAAAAACCTGCTATACTGAATCGTGTCTATGTCTGAAGAATTGGAAAAAAAACTTCACAATCTTTGCAAGTTAATTCGGTATGACATCCTTTCCTCAACAACCGCTGCAGGATCTGGACATCCCACCTCTTCTTTATCCGCAGTAGAACTTATGACTACGCTTTTTTTTGGAGGATTTTTGAAATACAATCTTAAGGAACCGAAAAATATTTGCAACGACCGTGTGATTTTTTCTAAAGGACATGCATCACCTCTTTTGTACGCTCTTTACCATGCTGCAGGAGTTTTGACCCATGAGGACTTATTGAAACTGCGGACATTTGATTCCCCTCTGGAAGGCCACCCCACTCCCCGATTCCCTTATGTTGATGTTGCAACCGGATCATTGGGACAGGGATTATCTGCCGGAGTTGGGATAGCGATGGGACTAAGTTTAAAGTTCATCCTTCGACAAGCTCAGGATGATACTGAGCAAAGCCGAAGTATCAAAGTGCAAAGTGCAAAGTTTTGTAATTCTGAAAAAAATGCGATAGGTGGCGCGACACGGGGAGCCCCAACAAGCACGCAGTTAAAAGTATGTCCGAGCACGTGTTGGGGCTGTGGAGCGGCAGAATCTATCGCATTTTCTTCGAGACAAGACCTGTCGCAGCTGCCAAATGTGTACGTTTTACTCGGTGATTCCGAAATGGCTGAGGGTCAAGTATGGGAAGCGATAGAGCTCGCATCGTACTATAAACTAAACAATCTTGTTGGAATTCTAGATGTGAATCGATTGGGACAGCGTGGAGAAACCATGCTGGGTTGGGACATACGGACGTATGAAAAACGAATCGCTTCGTTTGGGTGGAATACCATTCTTATAAAGGACGGCCATGATATTCAGGAAATATATCGAGCTCTAGAAAATTTAAGAATGAAGAATTTAGATTTAAGAATGCCTACGATTATTATTGCAAAAACAGTAAAAGGTAAGGGGGTTTCGTTTTTGGAAAATAAGGATGGGTGGCATGGGAAAGCAGTGCCGAAAGAGAAACTGGAACAGGCACTGAAGGAAATTGGAGAAGTAGATTTGAATGTGAGGGGAGAAATTGCGCCACCGGATTGTTCTGCGGGTGGCGAGGAACGGGGGGCCCTGACAAGCGCGCAGCCTACATTTTGTTCGAGCACGTGTCGGGGCTGTTCCGAGGCAGGCCCCGCTTATCAAAACCTTACTGCCACTCGAGAAGCCTATGGGGATGCGTTAGTCGCCCTTGGTAAAACCAATCCGAACGTCGTTGTCTTGGACGCTGAAGTTTCTAACTCCACATTCTCTGAAAAATTCAAGCCGTGTTTTCCTGACCGATTTTTTGAAATGTTTATTGCCGAACAAAATATGGTTTCTGCAGCTTCCGGATTCTCTACCCTCGGATACATCCCATTCGCATCCACGTTCGCCGCATTCCTAACGCGAGCCTTTGATCAAATACGCATGGCGCAGTATTCAAATGCAAATATGAAACTCGTGGGTTCGCATGCGGGCGTTTCCATCGGATCGGATGGCCCCTCACAAATGGCACTGGAAGACATCAGCATGATGCGAAGCATCCTTAACAGCGTTGTTTTTTATCCATCGGATGCGGTCTCAACATTTAAAATCACCACGTTGCTAGCACATCATAAAGGAATCTCATACCTGAGGACCACGCGGGAAAAAACCCCTATTCTCTATGATGACGATGAAGAGTTTAAAATCGGAGGCTTAAAAATTCTTCACCAGGGCCCGCACGATAGAGCTTGCATCATTACAGCTGGTATTACAGTGCATGAATCCTTAAAAGCATATAGGACATTGCAAGAAGAGAAAATTTCAGTATCCGTAGTAGACCTTTACTGCGTGAAACCGTTGGATGAAACTTCTCTGAAATCTTTAGCAAAAAAGACGAAACATATCATCGTCGTTGAGGATCACTATCCCTCGGGTGGAATTGGGGAAGCGGTGAAAAACGCGCTTACTGGGGAGGAGGTACAAATTCACCATCTCGCGGTAAAAAAAACTCCCCGCTCAGGGACTCCGGGCGAACTTTTTAGACATGAAGAGATTGATGCAGAGACGATTGTAAATACTGTAAAGGAGATTTAAGACTGAATTACCAATGACAAAATTCAAATAACAAATCAAGCTCAAAAGTCAAATATCAAAACTCAAAACTATAACGTAAAACGCAAAACCAACAAGTTTTTAGCTTTGAGTTGTTCCGACTTTGTCGAGAATGCTCGACTTCGTCGGCATAGTTTTGAACTTTGAGTTTTGAGATTTGAGTTTGATTTGTGGATTTGTCATTTGTGATTTGGAATTTTACTCTTGAATCTAATCTTCATCCTAAATGCGCATGGTCATTCCACGTCACCAGGTGCCAATTACCGCCCCCATCCCGATCAATAACCGTGATTCCGGTATTGCTCATCCTAAAAAAATGGTATACGCGGTGTGCTTCTTGAGGTCCGAAGTTTTCGCAAAATAGTAATATCCCCATCAAATAACGCAAAACCACGGTATGCGTCACAACCAGGATCCGTTCCTCTTTCCGTAAACACAGCAAATTCCAAAAATCCACGATCCTACGCCTCACATCAAAAAAATTCTCCTCATCCGAATGGTGCCAGTCCGGATCGTATTCGTGGGTTTTTATTAGGTTCATAATCCTAACGGCCTCGGGGTCATCGATGCGCTTTCCTTCAATTTCCATCGGCCTCTTTATTTCCCGAAGAAGATCTGTGTATTCAATAGGTACCCGAACAATCTTCTGGATGATCTGTGCAGTTTGTTTTGTTCGTGTGTAATCGCTCGATAGGATTATATCAACGGGCAGTTTTTTAAACCGGTTCGCCACGGATGCCGCTTGTTTCGCCCCGTATTCTGACAGCTCGACACGACCGTGTTGACGAAGTTGCAGCGCATTGAATTTACTTTCCCCATGCCGGACAAAATATACCCTCATACTTTCACGATTAATTTCGTAAGTTTAATCCCTACGAGGACAAGGGCGGAAGAGAACATGAATTGGAGGAATACTGGGATCGGTACGGCCTGAGATTTGAAAAGCGAGGCAAGGAACGGGACGTTTACGATCGTGAACTGCGTGATGAATGGAATTGAAAATGCGATGAAAAACAGAGGGATGAATAACTTGTGGATATTTTTGTGAAGCGACGCATGGGATAACCAGAGATCAATCAAGATGAACGACTGGATCAGTGTTAACACGCTGAAAGTGGCGGTTTTCCCCAATCCATACGCTGATTGAAAATAGTAGTAGGATCCGATGATGATACTGGTTGAGATGATGCCGACGAGGAATATATACGTCATCTCATTGGGAAGAAGTAGCTTGAGTTTTTTTTCAGGAGCCTTTCTCATCGTCCCCTCATGTCGTGGGGAAAAAGCTAGGGATAAGGCTGGAACCCCATCGGTAATCAAATTGATGTATAGGAGCTGAATCGCAAAAAGCAGGTTTGGAATCCCGAGGATAAGGCCGACGGTTAAAGAAAGCGCCTCTGATATATTACACGACAGCAAGTATTTTATTGCATTCTTCAAATTTTTTATGATGTTGCGACCTTCTTCAACCGCATTCACAATCGAAGCGAAATTATCGTCGCTTATGACCATATCTGCTGTCTCGCGGGCAACATCCGTTCCCACTAAACCCATTGCAACTCCTACATCCGCCTGTTTCAGAGCAATTGCATCATTCACCCCATCTCCGGTCACAGCCACGATCTCACCCATATCCTGATACATCTTAACGATTTTATGTTTGTGAAAAGGAGTAGTACGTGCAAATACTTTTACCTTGGGTAAAACGTCTAAAAATTCTTGCTCTGTGTAGGCGTCTATCTGTTTTCCCGTCACAATTTCATCCCCCCCCTCCATGAGTCCGACCGATACTCCAATCGCCTCAGCGGTTTTTTCATTATCGCCGGTTATCATCACTACCCGAATCCCTGCTTCTTTTGCCCGATAGATCGCATTCTCTACTTCAGGACGAGGCGGATCGTGAATCCCAACCATCCCAAGGAAAATATGGTCTTGTTCTTTTCGTGTGTTGGGTGAGTATGAAAATGCAAGAACGCGTAGACCCTTATGTGCCCACATGCTCAGCACCTCTTCAACGCCTTTTTTTCGCTCGTCGGTCAACATCTCTTCTTTCCCACCGATTATGATCTTATTGGATATTTCCAGCACGGATTCCGGAGCCCCCTTGCAGTATGAATACACTTCCTCATTTTTCTGAACCGTAACACACATCCGTTTCGTAATGCTACTGAAGGGAGATTCGTCAATCGTTCTCCACTCATTCCGCACCATTTCCAGAAGGAGGCCTTTTTTTTGCGCAAGATATAGTAGCGCTCCCTCTGTTGGATCTCCCAACACGTCGAATTGTCCATGGTCGTGTACGTATACCAAAGATGCCGTGGAGCAAAGGATCCCATTCATGATGATTTTCGAGAACGTGCTATTAGTCAAACTTGGGGATTTTTCTTCCGGAATAATTTTTCCGTCCACATAAAGCTCTTTTACCTTCATCTTATTTGTCGTCAACGTGCCGGTTTTATCCGTTGCAATGAGAGTGACGCTACCTAGAGCCTCGATTGCCGAAAGCTTCCGGATGATGGCTTTTCTTTTTGCCATTTCCTTAACCCCAATGGAGAGCGTAATCGTCATGACGGCCGGAAGTCCTTCGGGAACAACCGCAACCGCAAGGGAAATTGCCAGGAGGAATGCGGGAAAATACCCTGCTCCTGCTATGAGGGATAAGATGAAAACAATAAGTGAGGTGGCAATTCCGACAAGTCCAATGGTTCGGGAAAGCTCTTCAAGTTTTTTTTGCAAGGGGGTTTGGGTATCGTCAATCTGGGAGAGATTCTGTGCGATCTGTCCGAACTTGGTCTGCATACCGGTATATTTCACCCGAGCATATCCGCGACCCTTTGCAACGATCGTACCCATGAAAACCTCCTCTGAGGACCGTTTGAGAACCGGAAGGGACTCCCCGGTCATGGCTGCCTCGTTCATCTCAAGGTTTACCGCTTCAAGGAGGGAGCAGTCAGCTGGCACCTTTACCCCCTCTTCCATGAATATAACGTCTCCCGGAACCAGAAACTTACTGTCAATTTCTTTTTCAATACCGTCGCGGATCACGCGCACCTTGGTGACGGTTATCTGCTTCAATGCATCAATCGCCTCCTCTGCCTTTGCCTCCTGATACAGACCGAACAGGGCATTTAATACGACGATTGCCAAGATGAGCGCCCCATCAACGGTCTCTCCGATGAAAAATGACAGGACTGCCGCAGTTAAGAGGAGAAGTGTTAAAAAGTTATTGAATTGTTCAAAGAATTTTGTGAAAAAACCTTTTTTCTTTTGCTCCGCGATAACATTTTGACCATACTGCGTTAGTAATTCGGTTGCGCGGGTTTCTGTGAGTCCTTTCATAAAAAAATTTAAAGTTTAAAGTGCAAAGTTCAAAGTTGCAGTTAAAAGTTTAAAATTACTTAATAAAATTCTAAGAATAATTTTCAATTTTAAATTGAAACTTTTAATTTTTAACTTTGAACTTTTAACTCTTTATAGGCTTCCTCCATCGTTTGGATGATGGTGTTTATAATTTGTTCTGCTTCTTCGAATGTCACGGATTTCAAATTGTGAGGAAAATAGTGAAATACCTGATTCCTCCCTATTTTCCACGTCTGCCAAATTCTATTAGCAAGATCGTTATCCGCCCGTTCGCATATTTTTTTATAGAGTGAGTCGTTCCCTAATTTTTCTACAAGGTTGGGCGACATCATTTTTCCCAATCGGAAGTGATCGGAAATGTAGTCCAAGCGGGAAATCATACCCGCGTCCAAACAAAGCTTTTTCAAGAATCCCTCATATGCTTTTGCATAGGGAAAAATCAGGAACGAATAATCTTTGAAATGGTACGCATTGGTCTTGATAATATTATTCATAAGGTACTGCCCTTCCATCATGAGATCCTTTTGATCCTGAGAGAGGTATTCCCAGAATTCCCGGTAGGTATCTTGCACTTGCATTACTTAAGTATACAAAAAAATGGGGAATTAGGAGAAGAAAGTCGGCTTTACGATTCTAGCGATTGTCCCGCGATTTGGGCAGCACCCAAATGGGCCTGGGCCAATAGGTCGACGAATCGAGACATGTTTCTTGCTCCTTCCGAAATTTCATAGCCATGGCCGTGAATCATAATCTGAAGTAAAAAACCAAGTTCTCTCGGGTATGTTTCACCGGTCTCTAAATTAATATAAGAAGGGCTTCCTAAAAAATAACTATCTGTGACTGGAGGTCCATCCAGTCCGTCCGGTCGGGCAACGGTAACAGGCGGATCTTGGGTAAACACTCCTGCTTCTATTGACTTACCTGTTACTGGATCAATAGTCGGAAAGGTAGCGATACTAACTATTGCTTTTTCAGGTACCCTCACCATATGGACTGCGCCATTTGGTTTAAAATATCGTATGACTGATCCTTCTTTTACCAACTTTGCCGTTGGCCTACTCCCATTGTGTATTTCCATTGCTAGTTCGCTCCTCATAAGATATTTATGTATTATATTCCTATTTTTAAAAAAATCAAGTTATTTTTTAGTTCTATTGACAATTTTGTATTGTTGTAGTAATATATCAAGAAATTACGTAGTTCCCAAATAGGAACAAAACGTTATGCCAGCCGTAGCTGAAAGAGGATTGTTCCCCAACATCTCTCTTACGAGAACTGAACTCGAATGTTCTAGTAGACTTGGAATCTATGATGAGAATCATACGTTAACGGCAGCTGCTATTTGGGGACCGATTGGAACCGAAGCTGCTCTTGCTCAATCATATCCTGAAGATATCTCTCTTTTTCATACCACCGACATGGATGTGCTAGGAGCACGTCGAGAGGCACAGGCTTTCTCAGAAACACTTCAATCTCATGGAGTATTTGTTGTACACGTTCGTGATCGACTCGCAAGTATTCTTCCCCCGGTATCTTATCTAAGCCCGGGACTTCTTCTTCAGGAATTAATTCACAAAGCAGATGAAGTTCAGCGCAGATACAATACCTACCGACCAGGAGTAGATGCTGTAATAGAAGAATTATTAAGACAAGACATAGAATTGTACGGAGAAGAGGCAGCTCTGGCCCTCAATCATACCCTTTCCCTGGCTCCTCAACTTCCCTTAGGTAACTCTATGTTTGCACGCGATCAATCAAATGTAATTCTTGGACAAAGAATTCGATCCTCTATGGCAAAACCTATTCGTGAAAGAGAAGTGCAGCTTTTTGAAATGGTGTATGAACAACTAGGTGCGACAGCAAATAACGAGCGATTAGCTGCCCCGTATCATCTACCTAAAGGAGAGACATTTGAGGGAGGAGACGCATACGTTCACGATGGAATAGTATATGTTGGTGTAGGAGCCAGAACTACTTGGGGAGCGGCTATAGCTATCCGAGACGCCTTAAAAGAGGAATTGGCTGAAACGGGATTTGATTTTGTTGTCGTAGCTGATCCTGATGCGCAAACACGTGCTTTTCGAGATCAAATGGATTTTATGCATCTGGATACCTTTTCTACACCGATCGGACCTAAACAAATGCTTGTATGTGAAGAGGAAACCGCCAGAAGACAGGTATATCGCGTAGATGAGGACGGAAAAGTGACCTATACGGGTTCGAGCTTCCTTAGTTTTCTTGCAAAGCAAGGCAATGAAGTGCTTGTTGTCCCTCGGAAAGAGCAACAAGCTTTTGGAGTAAATCTCCTAGCTTTGGACCATGAAACTATGCTCATTCCTTTTGAAACAAATAGCGAAACAGTCGGATCCCTTAGAAGAGCGGGCAAAACGATCGTCAACCTTGATTTGATACAAAGTACAAAAGGCAGTGGCGCTGCTCATTGTATGACGTTTCAAATATACAGAAGCAGAAATGGACATTCTCATTTAAACTAATATTATGCCTGAACCTGGACTGACAAAAAGCGGAGAAAGAACAAGCGCAATAGATTTTCAAAAATTAGGAATTAGCGTCCCTGATCTTCCTCAACCCCTACTCCCCGTCGAAAAACCGAATTTAGTGGATTTGCCTAAACCTTCAGACTATGTTTACTTGGCCACTCACGCCATACTTGAAGATGCAGTAAAAAGGCTTGGAGAGGGTACGAAAATCAAACCAATATTGGACAACAACCCCCCATCTGAAGCAAGAGCAGATTTTTCCATTCCCTGCCATCCGTTAGCTAGTATTTTTAGAAAACCTCCTCAGAGTATCGCCGAAGAGGTAGCTGAAGAAGTTGCCGATTTACCTAATATTCGGGAAACTAGAGCGGTTAACGGATTCGTTAACATTGAGATTGACCCCAATTCTCTTGGTAATCAAGTTTTGCATGAAATTGAAGTATTGGGAAAAGATTATGGGAGACAGAATATCGGTAACGGAAATACGGTTGTTATCGATTGTTCTTCTCCTAATATTGCTAAGGAGATGAGTATTGGCCATCTGCGTTCAACTATTATTGGAGAGTCTTTGGCGCGAATTTATCGTGCGGCTGGGTACACCGTGGTAAGGGATAATCATCTTGGTGATTGGGGAACGCAATTTGGTATGTTGGGGGAAGCATATGGGCGTTGGAAAGATGAAGTCGCCGGTCTAATTGATGGGCCTGATCCCGTCAAAGGGCTGAATAAACTATATGTAAAAATGAACGACGCGATTGCCAGAGAAGGCGGTAAGGAATCGGCGTTGTACGAAAGCGGTAAACGGTGGTTCCAACGCTTAGAGCAGGGAGATCCTCAGGCAATTGCTCTATGGAGGTGGGCGACTTCGTTAAGTTTAACAGAATTCCAGCGGGTGTATGATCTACTTGGTACAAAATATGAATACGTATTGGGTGAATCGCAATATGTCGATATGCTTAGCGATATAGTAAGAAGCATGGTTGACAATAGAGTTGCCACAAAAGATGCGGAAGGGACAACTACTGTCCACTTTGCGGATGAAAAGCTTGGCAAATTGGTGGTACAAAAGTCCGATGGTACGAGCGTCTATGCCACCCGCGATTTAGCCGCTCTTGCTGCACGAACTGAATGGTTCAACCCGGAAAGAATACTATACGTTGTTGGTGGAGAACAAAAGTTTTATTTCCAACAGCTTTTTGAAGCTTTTAGCATACTTACCGGTGGAAAAGGACCTCAAGTAGATCATGTTTCATTTGGTATGGTTAAACTAGGGAAGGAAAAGATGTCTACGAGAAAAGGAAGGGTAGTCTTGCTAGAAGATTTATTAACTGAATCGATAAGAAGAGCAAAGGAGAAAATTTTACAAAGCCAAGGCGAAAAAGGAAAAATTTTTACGGATGATGAAATCGATGCGGTTGCCAAACAGGTTGGGGTCGGCGCAGTGGTTTTCCTAGATCTTGCTCAAAGTCGAGAGAGGCAGATAGCTCTGGACGTCGAAGAAGAACTTTCCGAAGAC
>Ga0066639_10002232_pt1 | contig 17002 bp, 19 predicted proteins | sample CryGeyCG2114_010_2_FD_59504 | JGI IMG/M metagenome (GOLD analysis project Ga0066639, IMG submission 59504) | Groundwater microbial communities from aquifer - Crystal Geyser CG10_big_fil_rev_8/21/14_0.10 | ecosystem: Environmental > Aquatic > Deep subsurface > Groundwater | place: USA: Utah...
TTAAAAAATATCCGAATAACTCATATTTATATGAAACAGGCAAATGAAATTGCACCGAAAATAAAAGCCACTGGTTTGGGATTGTGGCTTGAAAAAGAAAAAACACTGATAATAGGAGATTTGCACCTGGGTTATGAGGAAATGCTGAACAGGCAGGGAGTAATGATGCCAAGAATAAATTTTGAAGAAATCAAGGAAAGGCTGGAAAAAATACTTGAAAAAGCAAAGCCTGAAAAAATAATTGTCAACGGGGATTTAAAGCATGAATTTGGAACTATTTCACAGCAGGAATGGAAGGAAGTCTTGGACATAATAGAATTTTTGCAGGCGCACTGCAAACAGCTGGTGTTGGTGCGGGGGAATCACGATACTATTTTAGGGCCTATTGCACTGCTCAAAAGAATTGAAATCAAAAAAGAAGGTTTTTTTCTTGAAAAAAGCAAGGTGTTTGTAACGCACGGCCATGAAATTTTTCGCGGCAAGGAATTTGAGAATGCAAAAACAATTGTAATCGGAAACGAGCATCCCGCGGTTTCATTAAGCGAGGGAACAAAAAAAGAAACATACAAGTGCTTTTTGAAGGGAAAATTTGAGGGTAAAGAATTAATTGCAATGCCCTCTTTCAGTTCAATTGCTTACGGAACAGATGTATTGCAGGGAGAAAGAGTAAGCCCTTTTTTGCCCGAGGATTTGAGTGAATTCGAGCTCTGGGCAGTGGAAGACAAAGTTTATTATTTCGGAAAAATAAAGAATATTGAAGGAGAGCACAATGGCTAAAAGAGGAAGGTCCGTGGCAAAAAGAAGAAAAATGAGAGACAGGCTGAGAAGCAATCCGCTTGCAAGGGAAATAATTGCACAGCCCTTCCTGTCACCGGAAGAATTGGCCCGCGCACTGAACAAGCTAAGGTCAGTAAAAAGAATCAGGGCAATGAAATCACTTCTTTCAAGCAAAGGCATTATTGTAGCAAAAGGAACAGCCTCGCAAATAAACCCGCGTACAGGAGAACCCGTTAGCCCGCTCAACAGGGCAAGGAAAGACATGCTCAGGAATTCGCAAAAACCGCTTGAACAGGTTGCTTCAGATGCAGGGCTTGAGCTCAAAGAGGTTTACAGGGAAAGGGCAAGAATGCGCAACCAGGGCTATAGCCTTGAAAAGCCCAAAATAAGGCAGAAAGGCACGCTGGTGCAGATTGTTGTCGAAAACCCCGGAATGACGGGAAAACAGCTTGCAGAAAAATTTCCCAAAAAAACAAACGAGCGCAGCTGGAGGCAGCTCAGAAACTATGCAAAAAAAGAAGGCTTGCTTCCGAAAACAGACCTCAGAAGAAAAAACAGAACTTGAAAACCTTTTTATTCCCTTGCAGCAATCTTTTTCATATACGGGGCGTTAGTCTAGCCTGGTAGGATTCAACGTTCGGGAAAAGCCTTTTCTTAGAAAGAAAAGGCTTGCGAAAAGAAGCATTTTGCTTCGCAAAATCAAGGCGCGTTGTTAAGCGTGCTGTGATTTCGGAAAACGTTGCGGCGGGGGTTCAAATCCTCCACGCCCCATCCATGAAATTCCCAGCGCAACAGAAAACCTTTTAATAACTATAGCGCTATAGTATTATTGGTGATTGTAATGGGAACTACCACTATTCAGATTGAGAATCCTACAAAAGAATTGCTTAACGAGCTGAAAAAGAACTATAATTCCAAAACTTATGACGAGGTAATCAAGGCTCTTGTGAGCAAGAAAACAAAATCAATGTACGGCAAGCTTGCCAAAGGAAAAAAAGTTTCAGCAAAGGAAATAATGCGAGATTTGCGTGATAAGAGTGACCGCTTCTAAACGCTTCCTCGATTCTAGCATTTGGATAGGATATTTTCTGGGAAACATTCCCGAAACCAAAAAAATCGTGGATTCAGAAGAAACAATTCTCTTTACTTCAATAATCTCTATTCACGAAATATTCAAGAGGCTCAGAAAGCTCGGGAAGATTGAAAAGGAAATAAAACAAGCAATCAGACTTATTGAAGACAACAGCGTTATCGTTGGACTGACCAAAGAGATTGCCATAGAAGCCGCAAACAACTGCGAAAAATACAAACTACACACAATAGACAGCCTGATTTATTCCAGTGCAATGGAAACCGGCACAACATTTATAACAGCAGACAAAGATTTCAAGGAAACCCCAAAAACAAGAATAATTGATGTTAAGTAAGGCGATTCAATGAGAAAATCTGAACCCGCTAACTACCCACTAAAAACCACAAACTCGAACAGGCAAATCCTCCACGCCCCAATTATTTTTTCTTTTTTGGCCTGTTAATGCCTCTGCGGGGAGAACGCCTGTCGTGCAGAAAAAAAGTGTCTCCTTCTGATCCCAAAACCATGGGTTTTTCGCCTTTAATCTCGTTTTGATACTGTTTTTTTGTTACGGCAAAACCCCTGCCCTTGACAGACACATTAGGATAGGTTGTTTTTCTCCTGTCACGCAACAAAACATTGTCCCCTCTGATCCCAACCGGTTCGGGCTTTGGCGCGGGCATTTGTATATATTTTTCAATAGGAACAGAAAAAGTCCTAAAGGAAAACTGTTTTTTCGGCTTCTCTCTTGCCCTGAATTTAAGCTTTAGCTTGCGCGGCTTCGGCATACAAAAATATTGCCATAACCCATATTTTAAAGTGCCGGGCAAGAAATAAATATCAGAAAAGCCATTTTATTGCAAAGGTGGTTTCATGGTTTTTGGGTTTGGCGAGGGCAAAATTGAAATATTCTTGGACAAAACCTCTTTTTCTTTTGGAGAAAACATTCACGGAAAAATAAAACTGGGCCTGAAAAAAGAAAAACAGGCAAGAAAATTAAAGCTCGTATTGCAGGGAACGGAAGAACGAACACAGTTTGGGCCCACAGGATTTGGCGGAGTGGCAATGGGCAAAGGAATTAGAACAAGCAGAACCAGCATTGGCCCTGTTTCAAGAACAAAGCAAAGCGTGGTAATATTCGCAAACGAAACCATAATAGACGGCGAAAAGCTTTATCCTATCGGAGAAAAAGAATACGAGTTTACAATACAGGCGCCAAAAGAAAGCGCTGTTCCAAAAATGCCTGAAGGAACGCTCGGAAACATAGTGGGGGCAATGCAAACCCTTTCAGGAGCGAGCAGAAGAATAAAATGGGAAATAAAGGCAAGTTTAGATGTTCCGGGCAAAGACATAAGCAAGGGCATTCAGATAAGCATTGGATAGTTTTTTAAAAACTTAATTACTAAGTGTGTGCAATTAATTCTTTATTCGGGATTTGTTCCTGGAAAAAAAAGTGCGGGGATTTGATTGGCTAAAAAGGGATTATTGGAAAAAATAGTTTCAACTTCTGGCGATGAATTTTACACTCCAATGCCACCTGGCTACAAAATTGGAAAAACAAAATATATAGTGGTAACGGGCTCCGTAATTTCAGGAATTGGAAAGGGCACAATAAACAGCAGCGTCTGCAAAATGTTACAGGACAGGGGCCTGAAAGTAGAGCCAATAAAACTCGAAGCATATCTGAACGTTGATTCGGGAACGCTAAATCCTTTCAGGCACGGCGAAGTGTTTGTGCTTGACGATGGCTTAGAAACAGACCTTGATTTGGGAACCTATGAAAGAATGTTAGACAAGAATCTTTGCAGTGACAATTTTGTTACCTCGGGAAGAATTTACAAAACACTGATTGAAAACGAGAGAGCGGGAAAATATTTGGGAAGGGACGTACAATTCATTCCCCATGTAACAGGGGAAATAAAAAAGGTTTTAAGAAACCTTGCTGTGAAAACAAAGGCGGATGTAATAGTAATTGAAATTGGGGGGACAGTAGGAGACTTTGAAAACATGTTTGCAATAGAGGCAATGCGAGAAATGCTTCACGAAGAGGGAAAAGAAAACGTCTGCATAACAAATATCACTTATATACTTCAGCCAAAAAGCCTGGGCGAACAAAAAACCAAGGCCGCACAACTAGGAATAAGAAAATTATTGGAATTGGGGCTTTCGCCAAATATAATAATCTGCAGAAGCGAAAATCCGTTGAATGAAAAATCAAGGGAAAAAATTTCGCTGAATTCAAATGTGCCTTTGGAAAGGGTGTTTGGAGTCCATAATGTAAGCAATATTTATTCCCTGCCATTATCACTGAGAGAAAAAGGAATGGATGAAAAAATACTGGAAGTTTTGGAATTAAACAAAAAATTCAAAACCAACGGGAATAAGGAACTGGAGGAATGGAGCAAAAAAACCAGCTGTGATTCAAAAAGCACTGTTACAATAGGCATTGCGGGAAAATACACGGGAAGCAGCGACACTTATATCAGCATTTTAAAGGCCTTAGAGCACTGCAGTTTTGCCCTGAACAAATGCGTTGAAATAAAATGGATTGAAACAACAGAAATTGAAAAAGGCAAAGTAAAGATTGAAGAGGCAATGAAAGGCATTCAGGGGGTAATTGTTCCGGGCGGCTTTGGTTCAAGGGGAGTGGAAGGAAAAATAGAGGTTTCAAAATACTGCAGGGAAAAAAACATTCCATATTTGGGATTGTGCCTTGGATTCCAGATTGCATTGATTGATATTGCAAGAAATGTTTCGGGCTTAAAAGAGGCAAACAGCACTGAATTTGAGCCGAAAGCAAAACAGGCCGTAATAGATATTCTGCCGGAACAGAAAAAAATTGAAGGATTGGGGGGAAATATGAGGCTGGGCGGAAAAGACGTAGAAGTAAAAGAAGGAACAATTGCGTTTAAGCTTCACGGAAACAAAAGGCAGATAAGAAGAAGATTCCGGCACAGGTTTGAATGCAATCCCGAATATATTGAAACCTTTGAAAAGGCAGGAATTGTTTTTTCAGGAAAAGCGCCAAAACACCCCATAATGCAAATCCTTGAAATGCCAAAACAAAAATTTTTTATGGCTTCACAGTTTCACCCGGAATTCACAAGCAGGCCTTTAAACCCGGATCCATTGTTTTTGGAGTTTGTGAAAAAAAGCAGTGAAAAATAATCAGATTTTTTCGGCTTCTTCCAAAAGCATTATCGGAATGTTATTTTCTATCCTGTAAGCAAGCCTGCATTTTTTGCACAAAAGCTTTTGTTCCTGTTTTTTGTAGGCCAGATTGCCCTTGCATTTGGGGCAGGCAATTACATTAAGCAGTTTTTTTGAAAGTTCGGGCATAACAACAATAAAATAAAAATAGGCTAATCTTTTAAAACTGAAAGGATTTAATTTTAAAAGCGGGTTTGGTTTTTTAAAGGTGAATTGTTGGACTGGATATTTCATATTTTAATTCCTCTTGGAATTTTGGCAATTTTTGGAATAAGAAACAAATGGGCTTTTTTATTATTGCCATTGGCAGTAATACTTGATTTTGGAACAGTATTCGGAATGAGAAGGGGCCTGCACTCAATCTTTATTGTGTTTGGAATACTTGCAATAATTTATGCATTGTGCAGGATCAAAAAAATAAAAGAAACAAGAATGATAATTGGAATAAGCGCGTTTTATTTGATTTCTCATTTGTTCCTTGACATTGGAGGGCCCATGTCATTATTCTGGCCTTTTATAACAGATGCCTACAAATTAACAATTCAGATTGTAATGCAGGGCATTATTCCAAGCCTTGTTATTACAACAGAAACAATTGCAATAGAAAGCCTCGAACAAAGCCACGGCTATCTTGTTTCGGAAGCGGGATTCGGGCTTTTATTTGCTTTTGTTATAATGTTTGCTGCAAAAAAACTGGGAATGATAAAAAATGGCGGTTGAAAAAATAAAAACAGGGGAAAAAACAATTATTTTGGTGGGCACCGCGCACATAAGCAAAGAGTCAATAGAGCTTGTAAACAAGACAATTGAAAAGGAAAAGCCGGACACAGTGGGAATAGAGCTTGATTTTCAGAGGCTTGAACAGCTTAAAGCCGGAAAAAAATGGAGAGAAACAGACATAAGCCAGATTTTAAAGGAAGGGAGAACCTATCTTTTTCTGATTAATTTACTGCTTGCAAACATGCAGAGAAAAATGGGCGATGAATTAGGAGTTGCCCCGGGCTCTGAAATGATAGAGGCAATAAAACTCGCACAGGCAAAAAAAATTCCAATAACATTGTTGGACAGGGATGTAAGGGTAACCTTAAAACGGGCTTTTCAGAACACGGGCTTAAAAGAAAAATTAAAGCTCGGAATACATTTAATAGGCGGTTTTTTTCAGGAATCCGAAAAGCTGACAAAAGAAAAAGTAGAGGAATTAAAGCAGACGGACATGCTAAACAAATTAATGCAGGACCTGGGAAAAGAGTTCCCTTCCCTGAAAAAAACGCTTGTTGATGAAAGGGATTTGTTCATTGCAAACCAGATTTTAAAAAGCCCGGGAAAAAAAATTGTAGCTGTTCAGGGACTGGGGCATTTGGAAGGCGTGAAAAGATTTTTGGATAAGCCAAGGGACATTACAGAACTGCTTGTAATAAAGAAAAAGAAAAGCATTTTTTCCCTGTTAAAATACCTTGTTCCCGGGCTGTTTATTGCTTTTTTGGGGTATGCTTTTCTTGCAAAAGGAATTGAAACAACGGTCTTTGTTTTTTTGTGGTGGTTTTTGATTACGGGTGTTTTTTCTGCAATTGCAGCCGCTTTTTCAAGAGCTCATCCTCTTTCAATCCTAACGGCTTTTGTTGCGGCTCCATTTACAACGCTTCATCCTGCCCTTGCTTCCGGATGGTTTGCTGCTGCCGTTGAAATGAAATTCAAATGCCCGAAGGTAAAGGATTTTGAAACATTAAACAAGCTGAATTCTTACAGGGACTTTGAAAAAAACAGGGTAACCCATCTCTTATTAGTGGCAGCATACACAAATATCGGCAGTACTATCGGAGTGGTAATAGCCTTTCCTTATCTTGTGGCATTATTTGCATAAAAACAGTCAGAGAACTTCAGAGCCAGCTTTTACTTTTTTATCAGGCTGAAGTAAGATAGGGGCTCCGTTTTCGTCTGCTGCAAGCAGCATTCCCTGGCTTAAAATCCCGCCTAAAGGCTTTGCATCTAAATTTGCAACTACCACAATCTGTTTTCCCAAAAGCTCTTCTTTTGAATAATGGGGCTTTAATCCCGCTACCAGTGTTCTTGGCTTTTCCTCGCCAATCTCAATTGAAAGCTTGAAAAGCTTGTCCTTGCCTTCAATATTTTCAGCCTCTTTGATTGTCGCAATTTTTAATTCAATTTTTTTGAAATCCTCAAAAGAAACCATGTTTTTTCCCCCTAAATTTTTGGCTTTAAAATCCCAAGCTGTGCAAAGGTTGAATGCAAATGCACAAAAGGCCCGGAAAGCTTTCCGTCATAATATGTTTTCTGCTTTTTCAGGCATTTTCTGAATTCCTCCAAAGAAGAGGCATTGCATACAGTAACAGCATTTCCAAGCTCTTTGGCGGTATGGGCATCGCTTCCGGCGGCAAAGGAAAGGTTATTTGCAAGCGCAAACTGCTCGGCTCTTTTGTTTACTGAATTGAAATAAACCCTTGCATTAAAAACCTCAACTGCATTTAAATGTTTTTTCACAAGCTCCAGTTTTCTGAAGCCGAAAAACAGGGGCTTTCTGCACACATCATAGGGATGGGCAACGGAAATAATCGCGTCCTGTTTTTTTGCCTGATCAATCGCAGTGAACAGGTCTTTTGATTCAATGGGCTCCTGCAAAAAATAAAACAAGAGTTCCCCTACAAAATCGCCTTCATGCCAGAGCTTTTGTTCCTGGCCAAGAATCAAGGGAACATGGAACCATTTGTTCATTTTCTTAAAAACAGCCATTGAATCCGCATTATTGTGTTCTGTAACGGCAAATCCGATTTCTTTTTTTTTGGCTGTTTTAAGCAGTTCCATTGGCGTTGAAAGCCCGTCAACACTGTAATGTGAATGCACATGCATGTCAATTGCAAGCATGAGAAAAACAAAAGCAATAAATGGTTTTAAATCTTCCGCGTTAGAGTTCTGCAATCAATGCTTTTTCATTGGCAGAAACAATTTCTTGGGGAAAAATTTCAAGGGTTTTGTCTTCTGCAACAAGGCAGTGAACAGGCTTTTTTCCCATTATTTCGGAATCAATTATTACTTTTATTCCAAAGATTGAAACAGGAGGGAGAAAGCTTTCCTCATAGCCCGTGATTTCTTCGACTTTCTGGCCGTGCACAGGCTTTACTTTTTCGGCTTTCAGAACAGCACAAAGCTTCTGCCTGTCAATTTTTTTTTCGGCGGAAAAAACAAGCAAAAAAAATTCTTTTGGGGAGGCAAAAAGAACGCATCTAACCAGATTGTTTCTTTTTATTCCCCTGGCAATTTTTGCATTGAGGCCGTTTGCCTCTAAAAAATCCTCGAGCATAATAAAGAGTATAAATAAAAGAAATAAAAAAAGAAAGGGGTTTTAGAGCCCGCAGTCTTTTTTTAAGGCCTCTGCCCTGTCTGTTTTTTCCCAGGTAAAATCCGGGTCTTCCCTTCCGAAATGCCCGTAAACAGTTGTTTTGCTGAAAATCGGCTTTCTCAAATCCAGCTCTTTAATCATTGCACCCGGGGCAAAGTTAAAGTTTTTCATTACTGCTTCATGGATTTTTTCAGGTTCAACCTTGTGCGTTCCGTGCGTATCAATGAACACACTGAGAGCGCCTGTTCCGCCTATTACATATGAGAGCTGGACCTCTGCCCTTTCCGCAAGCCCTGCCGCAACAATATTTTTTGCAACATATCTCGCATAATAGGCTCCGGTTCTGTCAACCTTTGAAGGGTCTTTTCCGGAAAAAGCCCCTCCTCCGTGGTTTCCTACTCCGCCATATGTGTCCTGGATTATTTTTCTGCCGGTGCATCCGGAGTCTGCTACCGGCCCTCCGATTACAAACCTGCCCGTATTGTTTATATGATACTCTGTTTTGTCATCCAAATATTTTCCGCAGACAGGCTCTATAACCTGTTTTTTAATGTCTTCCCTGAGCTTTTCTAATTCTACATCGGGATCGTGCTGTGCCGCAATAACAATGCAGGTTGCTTTTTTGGGAACATTGTTTTCATATTCAATTGTTACCTGTGTTTTTCCGTCAGGCCTCAGATATTTGAGTGTTCCGCTCTTTCTTACATCGTCAAGCTTTTTTGCAAGCCTGTGCGCTAAAAGAATGGGCAATGGCATTAATTCGGGGGTTTCATTTGATGCATAGCCCGACATCATTCCCTGGTCTCCCGCTCCTACATCTTCGCCTGTCTTTGTCACTCCAAGGGAAATGTCAGCGCTTTGCTCATTGATTGCCGTTAAAACTCCCACAGTCTGATAGTCAAATCCGTATTCAGGCTTGTTATAGCCGATTTTTCCTATTACGTCTCGTACAATTTTTCTCACATCAATATATGTTTTTGTTGTTATTTCGCCTGTTACAACAATAAATCCCATTCCCGCAAGGGCTTCACATGCAACCCTCGCATTGGGATCGTCCCTGTAAATTGCATCAAGGACGGCATCCGAAACCTGGTCGCACACCTTGTCCGGATGTCCTTCGGTCATTGCCTCCGAAGTAAAAAGAAATTTTCCGTTTCTCATAGCATTCCTCCAAAAATTGATTAATACCAAAATGCAACGGGCAAGTGCTTTTTAAGGAATGTTTTTTGAAAAAAATATTCCAATAAGAATAAAAGGTTTTGGAGGGATTTTTATTTTTATGATTCCAGAAATTTCGGAGCTGAAGATAAGGAGAAAGGCCTCGGGCTTAACACAGGAAAGGCTTTCCCGGCTTTCGGGGGTTAGCCAGAGCCTTATTGCAAAGATTGAAGCCGGAAACATTTCTCCCGGATTTGAAAAGGCAAAAAGGCTGTTTGACTGCATTGACAGGATACAGGAAGAAAAAATTGTTACCGCGGGAAAAATAATGAGAAAACACCTTTATTCTTCCGGGCCGAAAGATTCCGCAAAAAAGGCAGTGCTTTTAATGGAAAAGCACGGAATTTCACAGATGCCTGTTATTTGGAACGGGCATGCTTTTGGAACAGTAACAGAAAAAGGGGTTCTTGCAATATTAAGCAAATCAGAAAAAAATATTGACCTTTCAAGGATAAAAGTGCAGGGAATAATGGAGGATTCAATGCCGGTAATACAGGAAAGCACCCCGATAAATATTGTTTCTGCAATGCTTTCCTATCATTCAGGGGTTCTTGTTTCAAAAAAAGGCGCAATTACAGGAATTATAACCAAATCAGACCTCTTAAAAATAGCCGCAAAAGGCAGGTAACAGCCCCCAAAGCCATAACACGATAGCTTTTTAAAGAAAAACAGCGCCAATTATATATAACATTTTTTAGTTAATAAGTGAAGTATTTTTGATTTGGGGTGGGATTTTGAATATGAAAATAATGGCTTTGCTGGCAGCACTGATTTTTATTACAGCTTCGGCAAGCGCTTTTACTGTTGAATCCCCAAATAATGTGTTTGTTTTTGAATCGGAAAAAGAAATAACAATCAGGGTTTTCAATGACAGTTCTGTCCAAAAAAGCCTTGATGTAAAATTTTATTCCCCTGCACATTCAGAGCTAATCGGAGTTCAGGAAAAAATCCAGGCAGACTCCCATTCAAGTTTTTCAATAAGGCTTTTGCCAAGGGAAGATTTGGCAGGCCAGACATATGAAAGCACCCTTGAAATAGAGCTTGGCAACACAAAAATAATCAGAAAGATTGACATTTCATTCAAAAAGCCGAGCGGGGAGAGCAGCATAATAATGGCCCCTGTTCCGCCTGTCAGCCCCGATTTTAATGCCATTGGCGCAGGGTTTGCGACTTTGGGAATGATTGGAATGGAAAATGCACTAAATATTGTTCTTGGAATTATAGCAGCAGTATTGCTTATTGCATTCATAGCAAGATTTTTACGGAGACTCAAATAAGGGGGAAATTTCATGGATTCAAGGATTTTCAGTGCAATAGCGGCAGTATTGGTAATAATGTTTGCCGCACAGGTTTCAGCTTCATATGACGGCGTGGAAATAGTTCCGCAGATAGAAAATATTTTCATGCAAAAAAATGACAATGTCGGAATATTATATACTTTTATAAATAATTCAAATGAAGAAAAATGCATTGACATTTCCACATATACAATACAGCCTTATTTCGGAGCCCCTTATATCGAAACCGAATTTCCGGACGAAGATTTTTGCCTGGGAGAAGGCCAGAGCAAAAGCCAGGCCCTCACAATCAAAACAATTGACGCCCCAAAAGCCAATTACAGTGTTTTTATTCTTTTAACGGTAAACGGCTATCCCCATGACATTGCAATTGCAAACATTACAGTCGGAGAAACCCCTACAATTGACATTATTCCCTATGATACTGATATCTGCAGGGGCAAAGAAGAATTTGTAAATGTCCTTGTCAGGAACAAAAGCCCGATGTTTTTGAAAGTCAAGCTTAATGCAGAAAATGAAATTCTGCTCCCAAGCTTTGAGGACAATGAGTTTTATCTGGACGCCTACCAGGAAAAAAACCTAAAGCTTTTTGTTCAGACAAACAGGCTAACCTCTTTGGGAACAAAACAAGTAAGCGTTTATGCGGAAACAATTGACGGCTATGTGAAAAAAACAGTCGAGGTTTTTGTAAAAGACTGCGAAGGAATAACCTCCCCCAATTTTGAGGTTTCACTGCCTTCAGGATGCATTCAGGTTCAGAAAACAAAACAATCAAGCATTGATTTTACAGTAAGAAACCTGAACAATGCGGAACAAACGCTCAATATTGCAGTTGTAAGCGACCTGCCGAATTATTTATCACAAAATACAGTAGGCTTGGATGCCTTTGAATCAAGAACACTGCATTTTGACATCAATGCAAGAATCAATGATTCCACAGGCGACCATAATGTTTCATTAATAGTCTGGAATGAAAACCAGAGAATTGAAAAAAACAAATGCGTTATTGTAAAAGCAACCGATATTCTTGAAACAGGCCTTGTCGAAAACAATTTAGAAATAAGGCAGTGTGAAAGCGGGGTTTTTACATTCATTGTAAAAAACAGGGGAGATGTAAACCAGAACATTGATGTAAATGTTTCAAACATTCCCGAACACATTACAGTTAGAATCTCCGATTCCAATTTCACCGTGAACAAAAAACAGCAGAAAGAATTCTATGTTTTTGTTTCAGTTGCAGAGGAAGCGGAACTCAAAAACTATGATTTGAACATTGTAATAAAGGGAAAAAACAAGACATTCCAGCACAGGGCAAAATTTAAGGTTCTGGCAAAATCTTTTGAAGAGGAAAAAACAGGGCTTGTCCTTGAAAGCTATCCCTTCCAGATACAGTCTTTGGAGCTTGAAGAAAAAAAGGTTTCTGTAAAACTGAGAAACAATTCAGAAGAAACTCTTTCAGGAATCGACATTAAAATAAAAGGCCTTCCGGAAGAAATAACCTCAGGCACAATAAGAGGGCTTGAATTGTATCCCACACAGTCAAAAACCTCCGAGATTGTTCTTACAATAGGAAAAATTCCCGCAGGAACATATTCCGCAATGCTCGAAATTTCAGGGCCTGAAACAATTTCAAAAGAAATTGAAATTGTAATAGGCACAAGCCATGAAGAATTCCAGTACAATGGATTTCTGGCAGGGCTTGCATTTTTGGGCGGAAACATTGGCCTGGGCCTCATAATTCTTATAATTATTTTGCTATTGGCATTAGCTATTACAGGCATAGCTTCTCCAAGACAGGAAAAAATTGTTTTAAGAAAAGGAGTGTGGACAGATGAATAAAATAGTTTTAACTGCAATACTATTGGTTTTTTTGGCTGCGTTTGCGCATGCCTCAGTTCTTTCAGGAAGCTTTGAGGTTTCCTGTGACTGCTTGGTTCCGGGAGAAATGGTTTTTACCCTTTTGAATGATTCGGGAACAACACAGCACTATACAATAAGTTCTGTCGGAGAAAATAATGAATGGATTAACTTAAACGGAACATGGACAGATTCAACCCCGCTCAGCATCACTCTTTCCGCTGGAGAATCAAAAAACATTTATGCTTTTGTAAAGCCACAGACATGCTATATTTCTCCGGGAACATACACCGTAACAGTCCAGGCTTATTCGGAAGATGCAAGCATTGTACAGCCCATTACAGTTACAGTAAGGCCCAGCAGATTGTTGGAAATCTCCCTTGAAACAGAAACAATTGAATTAAAGCAGTGCGAACAAAAGACACTTGAAATGAACATTAAAAACACGGGAAAAAGCGACGAATTAATTTTTTTGGAAGCCGTTGGAATTCCGGAAAACTGGATTGGATTTTCGGACAACGAATTTTTGCTTGAAAAAACAAGTTCAAAGCAGATGAATTTAACGGTAAAGCCGGATTGCGGAGCCGAAACAAAAAACTATGATTTTCAGATAAGGGCAAAAATCCTAAACACAGGATTCAGCACTGCAAAAAATCTTTCCCTTAACATTGTTGACGCCCAGGAAATTGAAATAAGCTCTGCTTCAATGAATTCCTGCGCAGAAAAGCAGACAGAATCAAATATCAGCATTAAAAACAACGGAAGGCTGGAAGACACCTTAAAATTAAGCATTACAGGCCCCGACTGGATAAAACTAGGGCAGGAAGAAATAACATTATTGGCGGGAGAAGAAAAAAACATTAAAGTAAAATTTGAAAAAACAAGCGCGGCAGCAAAAGACTATGCGTTTACATTAAAAGCGGATTCAAAAATTTTCGGCAAAACAACAGAAAAAGAATTTTCAGTTTCATTGCAGGACTGCTATGGAATCACAATTTCAAACATTCTTGCAAACGGCCAGACGGGCCATGTTGAAGCCTGCATTGAAGAGCCTTTGAATTATACTTTTGAGCTTTTGAATGACAGGGCAGAGCCGATTGAAGTTGATGTAAGCCTGAGAGGGGTTAATGCAGAGGTATCGCCTTCAAAAGCAGCAATCAGCGCGGGAACAAGCCAGTTGTTCACGGCAACAATTGATTTGGGCAATGAAAGCATCGGGGCAAAGACATTTGAGCTTTTGGTAAAGTCAGATTTTTTTTCCTCTTCACAGGAATTTGATTTTGACACAGTGGACTGTTATGCATTAGAGGTTGATTACAATGGCTTGGGAAGGCCTGTTGATGTTAACGCTGACAAGTCAAAAAGCGAAAGAAATCCGTATACAGTAAGGGTAAAAAATATCGGGACAAAACAGGTTAGTGTTACAGCCAATGTCATGGGAGAAAACTGGGTTTATTTCCAGCCGGATTCCTTTACCCTGAATTCCGGAGAACAGAAAGAAATTTACCTTTATTTTGACCCGCACTACGATACAAGGGAAGGGGTTTATGAAAATACTTTGCAGATTTCCGCGCAATATTTCACTGACAAAAAGCAGACTACTGTCACTGTTTACGGAGGCCTTTATTCGATTATAGGAGAGGCCAGTGTTTCGGCTGACGGGGAATTAAACAGGCTTATTGAACAGGTTGACAAAACAGTAAAGATAGACCTTGCAATCAAGAATGATTCGAATTCTTTCTTGAGAATTGACGATTTCAATGCATTCGGATACAATGCGGACTTTGAGTTTGCTCCAAGAAGCCTTGCTCCCGAAGAAACAATGGAAGTATTAATGACCCTTTATTTGGGGCAGGGATTTGAAAAAACACAGTTTACAGTCCCTGTTAGAATCATTACAGACAAAGGAACCATTGTAAGGGATATTCAGGTTGATTTGAATGCCCCTCAAAAGCCCATTGAATTCCCGCTGTCAGGATTTGTTGCATTGGGAGACATTAAAGACATGGTTTTAATAGGCTTGATTATTGTTGTTCTTGCGCTTGCGCTTGTAATGATTTTCAGGGCTGGTTCCAAAGGCAGAGAGGAAAAAAAAGAGGAAACAATAGAGTCTTACTGGCAGCCCCCTGAGGAAAAAAAAGAAGATTCAATTCAGACAGGTTCTTTAAAGGCAATAAGCAGGGAAGTAAAGTCAAAACCAAAGGCAAAAACAGCAAAAAAGACTGTGCCAAAGGCAAAAAAAAGCACCAAGCAGAAGAAAAAGAAAAAATAAATTCCTGTTTTGATTTAATTCTGCCCGGCTTTTATTCAATGCCTATTCAAACAGCTCATTGAACATATTCTTTGCAAGGCTTGCCAGTGCATTAATTATTGACTTGGAAATTTCCACATTTTTTTTGGGTTCCTGTTTAGGAGGAACATCAGGCTGTTTGTCTGGCTCGGGCTCTGGCTTTGTTTCTGCCTGCTTAAAAAAAACCTCTGCTGTTTTCTGCTCCTCTACAACCATTGAATCCGCTTTTAGAGGGGTTAGAACAAAATAAATGGGGGTTTTTGCACTGGCAAGCGCTTTGATATTAAGCTTTTTTGGATTTTCCTTTTTTGCATCTGATTTTTCGTAATAAGAGCATTCTGAAAATGTAAAATACTCTATATTCTCACTGTTCCAGATAGTTTTTTTTATTTCCTGCCATGCCCCCTCCAAATCATAATCAGAAATCTTGGCCCAGAGAGAGCTGAAAAAATCGCTTGCTGTGTTTTTTGCCTTGTCCCACCAGGACTGGTCCCTGGAAACAAGGATTGTACAGCCTTCTGTGCTGCCCTGCAATGCAGTAAAAACAGACAATGCCCTTTCATTGCCCAGGCCTTTAAAGGCAATTTTGATTTCTTTTGTTTCAGAGCTGAAAGTAAAGCCTTCTTTGATTGCCCCAGGATTCTGCCATTCAATAGTATTTACATAGGCAATTGCAAATTTTTCGGGCTCTTTAACAGGCTCGGCTTTTTTTGCCTCATAACTTTTGGTAACCGGAGCCGTTGCAACTGGAATAATCAGCAAGGCAATTACCAGCAATACAAACAATATTTTTTTCATGGAGGAATCCCCATATCAGAACTCTGCAAATTTGTAATGTCAATTGTCATTACTCCGCCCAAATCAAGGTCTGTTCCGCTAGAATCTTTTGGTGTCAAGCTAATATAATATGTTGCATCAAACCCTACCCTGAACTCTTCTGTCCTGAAATAGATTACTTTATCCGATCCAAGCCTTGTTTTGAATCCTGTCGCCTTTTTTGTGAGTTCCTTGTCAGTATAAAATACAAATGTTTCCATTGTTTTCTGCAAATCAATCTTGCTTCTTATTTCCGTAGGAAAGTCAAGATTGTTTACTGGAATCCATCCTGAAAGAGGCGGCAATAAAGTGAATTTGTCAGAAATGATTTTTCCTGAAAGATACTGGCAGACTGCAAAGTTAAGCGGGGCGTTTTCTTTTAATTTATCCTCATCGGATACTGTAAGTTTCAATGTGCCGTCTGCGGGTAATTCATATGGTTCTGGGGGCTCTGTAGCCGGGCAGATGCCATAAGTAACATGAACAAGCTTTCTGCCCCTTGTATCCGCTGTTACCTCTGAAAAATGCAGGGTTAAATCCTCAGTTATATTCCTTAAAACAAATATTTTTTTGCCCGCGCCATCCTTATAGCCGTGTAAGGATTCTCCGCCCTGTGTTATTTCCGAAACAAAAAACTGGTTGGGAACAATTGGATTTGCGGCCTTTACTTCAATTGCATCCCCCCCAGGATGCCCTTCAGCGGAAATATACTGGCATACCAAAAGAGAGCTTGATTTTTTTGCCGGGCCCACAAATTCTCCTGGCAACTCATAGGAAGCGGTTGTATCAGTTGGTATTACAGATGCCAGCTTTCCAAATTCCGGGTTTGAGGGGCAGGTTCCCGAAGCATAAAAATAAACAGGAAGATTGGGAACAAGATTTTTTACATTTATTGTAAACCCCTCACTATTGTCCTTTAGCGTTACTGTTGTCGAATCTTCGGGAGAATTAAATGCTGCAAGGTCCTCTCCAAACTGGGAAACCTTTGAAATGTAAGGCTGGGGCCCTGTTTCATCCCCAAAAAGCATTATGAAATTTATTTTTCCTTCATCCCACCAAGCCCAGTATTCTCTGTCCCAGTTGAAAACCAATCTTCCGTCATCCACAAC
>Ga0066639_10002238_pt1 | contig 16971 bp, 18 predicted proteins | sample CryGeyCG2114_010_2_FD_59504 | JGI IMG/M metagenome (GOLD analysis project Ga0066639, IMG submission 59504) | Groundwater microbial communities from aquifer - Crystal Geyser CG10_big_fil_rev_8/21/14_0.10 | ecosystem: Environmental > Aquatic > Deep subsurface > Groundwater | place: USA: Utah...
TTGTTTGCAAAAATTCTATGTGGCTCGCCATCAGTTTTAAAAATGAGCACCGTAGAGATGAGTGATATCGCAAGAATAAGGAGTGCGACATTGCGTGTGCCAAGTTGCTGCATAACAACTATTGTATCACTTAGGTTACGTGTCTTGCGAGTAGAATCCACTTGTTGAGAGAAACATTCTCAGGTCTTTCTTTTGGATCTATGCCACACTCTTCGAAAACTTTTTCAGGGTTTTCAAAAACATGACCAATCGTGTGCGAAAGTGTTTTTCTTTTTCCATTAAAGGCAGCTTTTGTGATGGTCCAAAATTGATCTTCGTACTCTCCTGCTTTGTGTGGGCCAATATCCTCGATACGAATAATAGCGGAGTCTACCTTTGGCGCAGGAACAAATGATCCAGCTTTTACACGAGACACAATAAATGGTTCCCCGTATGCCTTAACTCCAAGTGAGAGTAGGCTTTCCTTTTCATCTCGTGCCACGATACGATCGGCAACCTCTTTTTGTACGAGAAGGGTCATGGCAGATGGTCGTACTGGGCTTTCTAGTAATTTTCGGATGAGAATACCGGTTATGTAGTATGGGATGTTTGCTATCACTTGGTATTTTCCTGCTTCTAGTCCAAGCTCCTCTAAATCCATCTCCAAAATATCCCCTTCAATAATTCTTAATCTTCCTTCTTCCTTTTTAAATTTTTCTTCGAGCAATGTAATTGCTCGCGCGTCTTTCTCGACAGCGATTACGTGTCCTCCTGCCACAAGAAGTGCTTCGGTGAGTACTCCCTCCCCGGGACCGACTTCAAGCACGACGTCACCTTTTTTGATATTACTTGCGTGAATTATATCTTTGATTGCTTTTTTTGAACGCAAAAAATGTTGCCCAAGCGACTTTTTCGGAGGAATTTTCATATTGACTTTTTTGTTGGATTTGCTATTATGTGGTTACAAATGGCTTCGGCCCTCCCCTTCGGGGGTAACAAACAAAAACTCACGTAATCAACTGCGTGAGTTTTTGTTTTAAACTTGCAAATTCTTCTTTTGAGATATAGCCAACTTTGTATTCGAGTCGTTTTGTATCAATGAGTCTTATTTGAGACAAAATGGCTATGCTCATATCTTTATTCAGTTTAAAACTAAAATAATGGATACCCTTCTTTTTATTTCTAGTAAGCGGAATGATAAGTGCAACAGTTTTATTAAATTTTTTTAAAATGATAACCGGTCGTAAAAAATCTTCCCCTCTACCGTCTTGTTCAAATCCTATATTTGATCCGAGTGTAGTAAACCAAATTTCGCGTTCATGAAAATAAGGCCGCTTCTTTTCGTTGTGAATCTCAGTCTTTTTCCCATGCCATTCGGTATAGTCTTTTTTGTCCATAAGGTGAATATAGCACATCACGCTTATCGCTGTTAGCTCTAAACTGCAAGCTTACAACACCATGCCGTACGGCATGGTGTTGTATAAAAGCGTCAAACAAAAGGCGAGCATGGAGAACCTCAATTTATTTGTAGTCATTTGTAGATTCGGTCCCATTCGCGGTTATTCGTATATCAAAACTCGATATCAAAAATGCTTTCTATCCCCTTCTTACGTTTGTTGTCTATGGAATCAGGTTCAGCGGCAACCGCACTATATTCGATAAGATTTTGATCGATTTCATTTATAAAAGAAGAAATATCTTTCATGTCAGTCGAACCAAAAACTCGGCGCATCATGGCATAGGTAAGATAGACTTTTTTGCGTGCCCGTGTGATTGCAACATAAAACAATCGGCGTTCTTCCTCTAGATCCTTCCCAGTATCATCTGGTCGTTTGTATGGAAACAATCCTTCTTCAAGTCCAACGATAAAGACCACATCAAACTCGAGCCCTTTGGATGCATGCACTGTCATGAGGCGTACGCCATCTTTAGTTTCATCTAAACTATCTTGGTCTCCTTGGAGCGCAACATCCATCAGAAACGAGGAAACTGCTTCGAGAGGCGGGAGATGATCGTATCTTTGGGCGAGTGTTGCCAGTTCGGCGACGTTCATGACACGCTCTTCTCTCTCATCGTCGTGAAGTTCTTCAAATGAATCTCTAATGCCTGATCGTTCAAAAACAAACATGACGAGTTCTGAAACAGGCAGTGTTTCTGACTGTGTTTTTATGTCACTTAGAATTTCCCTAAAATTTTTGACGGCGTCTTGTGCTTTGCCTGCTAAATCTCCTTCATTCCCTTCGAGAACTTTGAGAAGTGTAACTTTACCAATACCACGTGCGGGAGTATTTATCGTGCGTGCGATATCGGTATTACTATCTGGATTCAGTGCAGCACGAATGTACGAGAGAACATCTTTGACTTCTTTGCGGTCAAAGAATTTTGTGCCAAGTAGTTGGTATGGAATGTGTGCAGATAAAAAGGCTTCTTCGAGTGCTCGTGATTGAAAATTAGTTCGATAGAGTACAGCGATTTCGCTCGGTCGCACACCTTCGTCAATCAGTTTCTGGCTCTCGCTTGCCACAAATTTTGCTTCTTCGCTTTCGGTATACGCGCCGTATAAATATAATTTGTCTCCTTCCGGATTTGGCGTGTCTAATTTTTTATCGATGCGTTCCTTATTGTTTTTGATGACACTTCCTGCGGCTCCCAAAATGTTTTTTGTCGAGCGATAATTTGTTTCAAGTTTTACAATTTTTGCTTGCGGGAAATCTCTTTCAAAATTCAAAATGTTACTGATATCTGCACCACGCCAACTATAGATGGATTGGTCCGCGTCTCCGACTGCACAGATGTGCGCCGTGTTTCCTGCGAGCAACTTTGCGATAGTGTATTGCACCGCGTTTGTGTCTTGATACTCGTCTATATGAATATGACTCCAGATTTTTTGATATTTGTTTCTGATTTCACTGTTTGCTTCAAGAAGTGCTGCAGTTTTTAAGAGTAGGTCGTCAAAGTCGAGTGCACCTTCCTTCTCCAATATTCGTTCATATGCACCCCAGACTTCAGACACTGCTTCCATAAACTGTCTGTTATACGCATTGCCACCACCGAGTTCATCAGCAAAACGTTTTACCGAAACAGAAGCACTCTTTTTTCTTGAAAGTACTGCGAGCACTTTGTTTACGTCGAGCTGTTTTGGATCGTACCCTGTTTGACGCATCGCTTCCTTGAGTGCACGCTTGGTGTCTTCTCTGTCAAAAATAGTGAAATGTTTTGGACGATTTATTGCATCGTGTTCCGTTTGTAAAATTTTTACGCCGAGACTATGAAATGTTCCGATAAAGGGAGTATTACTGTAGTAGCGCTCCCTTTCGCCGAGCCCAAACCGCTCGTTCATCTCGCGTGCTGCTTTGTTGGTGAACGTAATCGCTAAAATATGTCGCGGATCAATCCCTGAGTGCACAATATGCTTCATGCGGTGAATCAGTGTCTTTGTCTTCCCTGACCCCGCTCCAGCTACAACAAGAAGCGGTCCATCTATAGTGGTAACCGCTTCTTGTTGTGAGTCATTGAGTCCGTCGAGGTGTGTAAGCATCAGGTAGATACTATAGCAAATTAGGTACTAGGTATCAGGTTTTAGGTTGTAGGAATTCATAAAACAGAAGACCGCCCACGAGGAACGATCTCCTTGGGACGGTTACAGGACGAGTTCTTTGTAGATGACTCGCGTGAATCTCGAGTGCATTGGCTGCATGAAGCTCATGACATTCTCGGCAGAGATGTTTCGTGCGCGAAGTTCGTAGTTGATTTTCTCCGCAAATTCCTCTGGTTCGAGCATCTCATCATCGAGTTCGAAGCATTTGATCTGAAATTTTCTCACGAGTTGATCTCCTGGATGACTTTACACATTATTTAAAATAATTTGTCAATGATTTTTACCCGAAAAATCACACCATTACTTATGCACACTGTCGCTTGACCATTCATCCTATCTTTATATAATGGACATGACTGATATTGAGGCACCATTCCATGGCTTAACAAAGCCATTTTGATTTGGATGGATACACGGAATTATCATATAACTTTAGGCTTATTTTATTACCGTTTTCACGCGATAACGGCACTCGGGCGAAACAAAAACCTCATACATTCAAACGAAGTCTTAAAATGACTTTGTTTCTAGCGGTTTTTGTGGTGATTCCAGCCGCATTCATTCTCCCTAACCATGCATTTGCAGGTATTTTTTCCGTTTTCAAGGATTTATTTGCTGCCGATAAAGCCCAATTGACGTATACAGCAAACTCTCAAACACTGGCACTTCTCGAGCCGGCTAAAACAGCGACACCCGCAACAGGCGGTGCAGAAGTTTCTATTCTAGAAGGTTCGGCACTTGACCCCGACACGTCATATGGCGGTGAGGGCGAAGCATTTAAACCTAAAAATGATGAAATCAGCATTTATGTCGTGCGCGAAGGCGACACACTCTCAGATATTGCAGACATGTTTGAAGTTTCCGCACAGACTATCATGTGGGCAAATGATATGTCTTCAAAGACAGTAAAACCAGGACAGACGCTCGTGATCCTTCCTGTTTCGGGTGTGCGTCATACGGTAGCCAAGGGTGATACGATCAGCACGATTGCCAAGAAATACAAAGGAGATGCGGAAGAGATTGCAGACTTTAACCATATGGATCTTGGAGCGACGCTCGCCATCGGTGCACAGATCATCATTCCTGACGGAGAAATCACTGCGGGCGCTGTAGCAAAAAGTTCTGGCGGTAGCTCTGCTTCAAAGCCAACATATAGTGGCTACTTTGCTCGTCCACTCTCCGGTGGACGTAAAACACAAGGTATTCACGGATTCAATGCGGTTGATATTGCTGCTCCAACAGGTACGGCCGTGTACGCGTCCGCAGGCGGTCGCGTGATTGTTGCGCGAAGTAGTGGTTGGAATGGTGGATATGGTGCATACGTAGTTATTGCGCATGACAATGGTACGCAGACACTCTACGCTCACCTCTCAGAAGTATATGTGAGTGGTGGCGCAGTTTCTCAAGGAGAGACAATCGGTGCGGTTGGTAACACAGGCAAATCAACAGGGGCACACCTTCACTTTGAAGTGCGTGGTGCAACAAACCCATTTTAATACAGTAATTAGTAACTAGTACTTGGTACGTAGACAGGCGCGCACTCTCCGGGTGCGCGCCTGCTCTATCTACCTGCCTGCCATCGCTATGCTCAGGCATTAGCAGGCAGGCTAGTTACTAAGTACTAGCCACTGAATCACTTATCAATCTTTGGTCTGTATTGGAGTGCCTCAAGCATGTGGTGTTCCGTAATGCGTTCACTCCCCTCCATGTCTGCAATCGTGCATGCGACTTTGATGGTTCGGTGATAACTTCGTGCGGAAATCCCCAAAGTTTTTGCGGCGGTATTTAAAATTTCTTTTTCTTTTTCTCCGAGAGTTATTTTAGTAATAATGTCTTGCGCCGAGAGTTCACTGTTGAGCTTCCCTTCGGTGCGGGCATATTGTTTTTCACGTGCACTGATAATTTGCTTTTGCACCTCTGTACTCTCTTCCAGATTATCTACTGCATCAAGTAACACCTCATGTTTAACTGGTCCGACTTCAACCCACATATCGATGCGATCCATAATAGGACCAGAGATTTTCTTACGATATCTTTCGATACTTGCGGCACTACAGACACATGATTTGCCCTTGAAACCATAATAACCGCATGGACATGGATTCATGGAGGCAACCAAAATAATATCTGCAGGAAATAAGGCCGAACCTTTGGCACGAGAGACAGAAACAACACGGTCTTCAAGCGGTTGACGCAGCGCCTCAATAACACGTCTATCAAATTCTGGAAATTCGTCTAAGAAAAGTACACCTTTGTGGGCCAATGTTATTTCTCCCGGACGAGGTGTTGCTCCGCCACCTATGAGTGCAACGTGAGATGCGCTATGGTGAGGAGAACGAAACGGCGCATCCTGTTTGATGTAAGTTTCTTTTAGGAGTCCGGCAACGGAATAAATACTGGTTACCTCCAAGGCGTCATCAAAAGAGAGTGGCGGCATTAGGTCGCGCAGTGCTCTGGCAAGCATTGTCTTTCCTGTTCCCGGAGGGCCAAAAAATGCAATGTTGTGTTTACCGGATGCCGCGATTGCGAGCGCTCGTTTAGCGGATTCCTGTCCTTTGATATAAGCAAGACTGTTCGTACGAACCTCCGATGTCGCTGGTTTTTCATGGGGAGTTGGTTCGATTTTTTTTCCTGGCTTTCCCTCAAGATGTTCCACAAGTTGTTTCAAGTTTTTGACTCCAAAAATAGTGATACCGTGAACGAGAGAGGCTTCTTTTTTATTTGCATACGGGATGTATATTTCTTTAAAACCCTCACGTGCTGCTTTGAGTGTGATTGGTAGTATACCTTTAACGCTTTTAACTTCGCCATCAAGAGAAAGCTCTCCAACAAAAATCTTATCGTCAGTGATGGTATGAACAAGACCTTGTGCTTTGAGATAGCCAAGTGCCATGCCGAGATCAAAAAATGACCCCTCTTTCTTAATATCAGCAGGGGCAAGCGACATGACTATTTTTTTGTTCTGGCTTTTAGGTGAATCAAACCCAGAATTTTTTATCGCCGCAGATATGCGATCGCGAGCTTCTTCTACTGATTTATCTGGAAGACCAACGATCGAAAACTGGTGAAGACCATTTGAAAGATCGGTTTCAATAGAGATAATTTCCGCGTCCAAGACATGTGTTTGGGCGCTCATTGTTTTAGAGAAGCTCATAAGGGTTTCTGCTAGTCTTCCATGTGTGCCTTGCAGGTTTCTGCTGCTGGGTTTGCATCAAGCCGGTCTGTTTCAATCGGTTCGTTCGATACGATGCAATATCCATATGTTCCAGCATCAATTCGTTCTAACGCATTGTTTACATGTTCAAGGCGAGTTTCAAGATTGCCAACAATGGCCGTGTTGTTCTCGAGTTCTTCAATGTTGTCTGCTCTATCAATAGGATCTGTTTCACCTCTGTTTACATCAGGAGATGTTGCTTCCCAGTCGTCAGGATTTTGCTCATTTTTCTGACCAATTTCAGAAAGTTCTGCTTCTAGGGCAGCTTTTTCGACAAGGAGTTTTTCCTTGTATGTAGCAATATCTATATCTGTTCTCATCCCGTTAGAGGCAGGTCGCGGTTAAGCAAGCTGCATGATTATATTATAAATAGCCTCGGTGCTTTAATCGTATATGTATATTTCATGGATCCCGTGACCGCGGCCTCTAACGGGACTCATCCCCCTATTCTTCCAGAAGGAGGGGTGGAAGTCAAAGTACGAGCCTGCTCACGATCTCGGCGCAAAAGAGCATCCATGTTCTCGCTTATTCGCTACGACGGCAAAATTTCTGCAAAAAATCTTCGCTTCGTTCTCATCATATCTCGATATGGTTCGACCTCCAGCTTGCTTTTTTTCTAGAAATTATGTTGTCGTATTCGAATACGAGATCGTGAGTAGACTCTTACCGAACGCTTCTGTTCGCAAAGATATTGTTGGCTACGGCGGCAAAAGTTGTCTCATCTTCCGCTAGTAAGAATGTATTTTGGTCAATAAAACCGTAGACAATATATGCCTCGCCATTTGTATTGACGAGTTTCCGCACATCTTTGTTACCAATGATGTCGTCTAGGTAGCCGTAGAAAATACCGCTCACCTCCTTTGCGAAGAGGTCTTGCATATCTTCGTACATCACCTTCTCCCATGACAGAGCGCCTGAAAATGCTTGGCCAAACGAGGAAACAGAAAATGTCATGTAAAAGCGCGGTTCAGTGTCGTGTCTGTAATATCCTAGAGAAACCGGATTTTTTGTAATGCGAGCAAACACATCAGGAATACGTGGAGACAGTGTGGTAAGGAGGCTCTGAAGCGAAACATCTTGTACATGACCAAACCAAACGGAGCCTGCGGTGGGTTGAAGTGCATTTCTACCTTCTTGGATTGCGGCGACAAGAACAGCTCTGTTGGTGAAGGAGATGTCGCCGTAAGAATTGTATCTCACGGCCGCATCGGGCTGTGCGACAGGGATTTGTTTATCCTGGACTTCTTTAACGATAAATACACTGTATAGTCCGAATCCACCAAGTCCTATGAGTGTGATACTCACTATGACAAGGATTATATTTCTAAAAATAGGAATAGAAGCAGCCTGGCTTACGGGTATCGCTTCTTCTTGAGATATATACGATGCGCGCATGCTACCTGTGTTTGGTGCAGGAGGTCGATATTGTGTTACTGGTCTGTATGCGGGTTGTGGTTGTGGTTTGGGTACGACAGGTTGTGGCGCTGGTGGGACATAAGGTTTTTGTGGTTGTAGGTGTGATTCTGGTGCAAATATTGATTTTTGTGGCAGTGGCTGTGTTGGTCGGTATGATCTGATGTGTGCCTCTGTGAGAGTGGAGACAGGTTTTACTGGTATTTTGTGTGGTTCCACAGTTTTCGGTTTGGTCACGGGTTCTTCCTGTTCCCTCTTTTTGTGTGCAGCAAGAGCAATTGATGTTACGGATTCATGTTGTGAACCAACGGCACGAGCCATATCACTCTGTAATGTTCGGAGTGTCCTCAGTTTCGGATGCGGAACATACTTTTCTTCTTGTATATTTTTATGTTGTGTGTGTGACGTGTGCCGTTGATCATTGAGTGGAGGCATATCATCCGTATTCATTGAATGAGTCGGACTGATTGTTTCTAGTTCTTTCTGTGCTGGTTTGCCTGCATGTTCTTCTGTCATATTCTCCGCAAATGGTGATATGCGAACATCTCCTGATTCTACGTCAGATGGTTCGGGAGTCACTGCGATACGGGCCGTATGTTCTATGTGTGGCACAGTGCCTGCTCGATATGCTTGCGTCCGTTCGTCATGAAGAGCTTGAGAAAGTTCGTCTTGAGCAGAGCGTTGTGCCGCTTCCATTTTATCTAACTCCTCATGAAGTGTGGGTTTTGTATCATACGGAGAAGCACCACGTGGGCCGTTACCTTGTGGTGCTTCGTTCGTATAATTAGTTTTATCTCCGTTGTACATTGTGGCTTATATCGCACACGTGCATGGAGGACGGTTTGTTAGGCGGAGTTTTGAGTGTTCTTTCCTTTTGCAAATTGTGGATCAGCATCTTTAATTGAAAGCTTAATCCGATCTCGTTCATCGATTCCTTTGATGAGAACAGGAACCGTCTGTCCAACTTGCAATACGTCGCTGACATTTGCGATTCGTTCCGGAGAAATTTCAGAAATATGCACAAGTCCTTCTGCGTGCTCACTTATTTTAACAAACGCACCGAATTCCGCGATCTTGATAACTGTTCCTGTGAATTTCTCTCCGACTTTGTATTCGTGTGTCATGCTTTCAATTTCGCTCACTGCTTGCTCGACACCTTCTTTGTTGCCACTTACATATACAGTGCCGTCGTCTTCAATATCAATCTCTGCTCCTGTTTTATCTTTGAGTGCGTTAATCGTTTTGCCTCCTCCACCAATCACCATGCCGATTTGATCTGGTTTTATCTTGATGGTTGCAATGCGTGGAGCGCGAGGTGAAAGATCTGCGCGTGGTGCAGCAATTTCTGATTCGATGACATCAAGTATGTGCAGGCGTGCCTTTTTCGCTGCATCAAAAGCTTCTGCAAGTACGGTAAGAGGAATGCCGGAAACTTTGACATCCATTTGTACAGCAGTTACACCTTCTCTGGTGCCAGCGACTTTAAAGTCCATGTCTCCATGATGATCTTCTGGACCTTGAATATCGGTGAGCACCTTATATGCCCCACTGTCATTCATCATGAGACCTGAGGCAATACCTGCAACAGGGCGCGTGATTGGCACACCTCCATCCATGAGGGCAAGTGTAGAAGCACATACAGAACCCATAGAGGTAGAACCGTTTGAAGCCATACATTCTGATACGAGGCGAATGGTGTATGGGAACGACTCTTGGTTTGGAATAACTGCAGAGAGTGCTTTTTCTGCAAGTGCACCGTGTCCTACTGCGCGTCGGTTAAGACCTCCTATTCTACCGGTTTCACCTGTTGAAAATGGAGGGAAATTGTAGTGATGCATAAAACGCTTTTTTGATTCTTGTACTTCCATATTGTCTACGACTTGCGCTTCTCCGGGACCACCTAGGGTGAGTGCTGAAAGTACATGGGTGCCACCACGATAAAAGATACCTGATCCGTGGAGTATTGGTGAAATGCCTCCTGCTTTGGCAAACAGTGGTCTGATTTCATCAAATGCTCTTCCGTCTGGGCGCTCATTGTTTTCAATTGCTTCTCTGTGGAGGAGTTCGTCTACTTTTTCTTCAAAGTATTCATCAGCTTGTGTAGTGTTTGCCTCGGGCTCGTTTTCGCTCACGAGCTTCATCCATGTACTTTTGAGTTCACTGATATGAGATTTACCTGGTTCTCCAGTAAAGATTGATTTTTTAAATATTGGTTCGATATGTGTGTTCCAAAGTATGGCAAGTGTTGCAGGTATTTCTGGTTTTGTAACAACCTTCTTTTCTTTGCCTATTTCTGCAATAATTTCTTTTTGCCACGCCTGGATTTTTTCGATTTCTTCAGAAGCCTTTGTGAGTCCTCGTGTAAGGATATCTTCAGAAACTTCTTTTCCGCCAACCTCTATCATGTTGATGTTGCCGTCTTTACCACACGCGAGGAGATCAAGTGTAAATTCACTATCGGCTCGATAGGTGTAGGTAGGATTTATAGTGAATTCACCGCTCCCGTTTTGTGTACCAAGGCGTACTGCGCTCACCGGTCCATGCCATGGAATGTCAGATGTTCCGAGGGCGAGCGATGCTGCAATAACACCAAGTACATCAGGATCATCCTCGTCTATTGAAAGCACCGTAAGAATCACTTGAATGTCATGCCGGATGTATTGATCAAAAAGTGGTCTGATTGTTCTATCAATAATGCGACCAGATAATACCGCTTCATCAGTCGGTTTCCCTTCTCTTCTCACAAAGCGTGAACCTAAAATTTTTCCGGATGCGTAAAATTTTTCTTCATAATCAACAGTGAGGGGCATGTAGTTAGCACTCCCAGGGTTTTTACTCATGACAGCCGTACACAATACAGTTGTATGGCCGTAAGAGAGCATAACTGAACCGTTCGCTTGATCAGCAATATCGTTAAACTCTGCCGTCAGTGTCTTTCCGGCAAGTTCTAGTGAGTATGTTTTTTTCTGCATAATCGTAGGGACCTTGTGGTCCGATTATGGTTACGTACAGGTTCTAAGTCTGCAAAAGCAAACCTATGTACCTGAACATAACCTCTGTTAATACAAACAGACTAGCAGAAAAATTGTTAAATAAAAAATGAGACAAAAGGGTGCCGCGCGTATGGTGTTGCGCGGCTTAGGCAAGGAGGTTGCTAAGGCCAAGTGACCCTGCAAGCTTTTGCCTGATAAATGTTTTAGTGGCTATCGCATCGGATCGATGACCTGATGAAAGTGAGTCATCAATTTCATCAAGGAGCTTCTCCACTTTTTCTTTTGCTTCTTCAGCCGTTATTGTTTTTTCGTGGAGTTCCAAACGGATACGATATGCTCGTTGAAGCAGGGTCATTGTTCCCTCCTGCGAGCAGGAACGCTCTGATTCCATTATATCATTTTCTATTTCCTGAGCAGGTATCGTTTTGTCTCTAGATCAAGATCAAAGAAGTCGTCACAACTCTCTTTGAGGCGCATTGAGGTTGATTTACCGAAAGATACCACTTCTACCTGACATCCTTGGTTCATTTGAAGATAATGAACGAGTGGCACAAAGTCACCATCACCAGAAACAATTATCACTGTATCGAGTTTTGGACTCATTGCGATAGCATCAACTGCGATACCTACATCCCAGTCTCCTTTCTTTGCACCTCCGGCAAATACTTGCAGGTCTTTCACTTTTGTCTCAATCCCCGCCTTTTCGAGTGCCTCGAAGAAACTCGTCTCTTCCCCGCTCTCTGTTTTTACTACATATGCAAGTGCGCGAACGAGCGCACGGTTGCCTACGGCGTCTTTGAGCACTTGTCCAAAGTTAACCTTTGAATTGTATAAATTTTTTGCGCTATGGTAGAGATTTTGTGTATCTATAAAAATACCAACACGCTGTTCTTTATGTTTAATAACTGGCATAAAAATGTTATGTGTTTTGCAGAGCAAAACTTATCCTATAAAAATCGAAAGAGAACCTATATATAGTATCAAACTGTAAAAAGGTTTATCTCACAGATTCCTGTGAGATAAACGAGAGAGTTATTTGAGTCCGAGCTTTTTGATGAGTGCTCCAAAGCGTTTAGGACTTTTCTTTTCCAAGTATTTCAAATGTTTTCGGCGGTCCGCCACCATCTGAAGAAGACCTCGGCGAGAATGCACGTCCTTCTTGTTCTTTTGGAGGTGTTTAGTGAGGCTTGTGATCTTTTCACTTAAAACAGATACCTGTACTTCAGGAGATCCTGTATCAGTATCGTGTGTCCGAGATTCGGAAATAACCTTTGTTTTCTTTGTTTTTGAAAGCATATAAATGATTCTGACCCCAGTCGGGGACGTCTTTCGACAGGCAAACGATAGCACAGAGCCTTATTTTTTGCAAGATTTTAGGAAAGATCAACCACTGCTTACAGATTAGTTTGTTTATGTGTGTTCATACATGTTTTCCGACACTTCCCTTTGCTATAATTAAAGAAATAGCTATGTCTAAAACACTCGAACAATTAAAAAGAGAGTTTCTCGAGTATGTTGAAATTGAAAAAGGTAGATCTCTCAAGACGGTCGAGAACTATGACAGATACCTTACACGATTTTTGAATCAGACTGCTGTTACAAAGCCGAAAGATATTACCGCAGATGTGATTCGAGAGTTTCGCTTGTGGCTCAATAGGCAAAAAGCTCGGAGTGGAGCACTCTCTGAAACTTTGAAGAAGAAAACACAGAATTACTACCTGATCGCACTCCGTTCTTTTTTGAAATATTTGATGAAACGAGAAATCGCCTCCCTTCCTCCGGACCAAATAGAGCTCGCCAAGGTGGGAGACCGGTCGCTCGATCTGATTACTGTCGATGAGTTGACGCGCCTCCTCAGTGCGCCAGAAGGAGATGATGTAAAAACACTACGAGATCGTGCAATTCTTGAGCTCCTCTTCTCTACTGGGCTTCGTGTTTCTGAGCTTTGTTCTTTGCCGAGAGATCTAGACTTGTCAGAAGATGATGTATCTGTTCGTGGAAAGGGAGATAAGGTGCGCGTAGTCTTTATGTCTGAGCGTGCACGTATTGCGGTCAAAGATTATCTTGCAAAACGAAAAGATATGAGCGACGCACTCTTTGTGGCGCTTGATAAAAAAAGTGGCAAAGAACCGGGGAAAATAACGTCGCGATCAGTTGAGCGTATTGTAAAATTTTATGGAGTTAAAGCTGGCATTTCTAAAAAAGTAACACCGCACGTCATTCGTCACTCATTTGCGACAGACTTGCTTTCAAATGGTGCTGATTTACGTTCTGTACAAGCTCTTTTGGGTCATGCGCATATTGGTACAACCCAGATATATACTCATGTGACGGATACGCACTTGCGCTCAGTGCATAAACAATTTCATGGTGCTAAACGTAAAGATTAGTATTTAGTAACTAGTAAATAGAGAATAGATGCACGCCCCATGGGGCGCGCATCTATCTAAGTACCAAGTACTAGTACTAAGTACTAATCTCACATTACATCGATGCACCCATACTTGATGCTTCTGCGCGTGAACCCTTTGCTTCGCAATTTTTGCAAAGACTCTTGTGGTTTACGATCTCAACGATTGCTGAGAGACCCACTAGAATATATACGATGGTTGCGAGACCTGCAGGGATAATATTGCCGATTCCCCAATCAAATGCTTCAAGCCCCCAATTGAGACCGCCGATAATAAGGAGGATGAATGCGATTTTGTGTAGTCCTTTCATAATACATGATTAAGCTATTAAACATATGTATTATATCGTGTTTCTAAAAAGTGAACTTGCATTATACACAGCATGGTATAGTGGAGCGGATGAAATCAGGGCTCAAGATTTATTCATGGAACGTAAATGGCATCAGGGCGGTCCACAGAAAAGGCATTTTTACGAATTTTATAGAAGAACATACGCCAGACATCCTCTGTCTCCAAGAGACTAAGGCACATGAACATCAAAGCGAGGTTGATTTGCCTGAGTATGAGGAGTATTGGAATTCTGCTGAAAAAGCGGGATATAGTGGTACGGCAATATTTACAAAGATCAAACCTCTGAGCGTTATCCTCGGGCTCCCAGAGGATATCTGTAAAAAGTACAAGCTTGATGCCGACGGGTATGGTGACCCAAACAAAGAAGGCAGAGTAATTACTCTCGAGTTTAGCGATTTTTATGTGGTATGCGTCTACACACCAAATTCTAAAGGAGATCTCTCTCGCCTACCCTTGCGCCACAAACAATGGGATCCGGCTTTTCTCGAATATATAAAGGATTTAAAAAAGAACAAGCCTGTTATTTTCTGTGGTGATCTCAACGTGGCACATACTGAAGATGATTTAGCTAATCCTAAGCAAAACGAAGGTGAACACGGTTTTACCAAGGAAGAACGTGAAGGAATAGATAATATTGTAAAAGCAGGCTTTGTAGATAGTTTTAGACACTTTACACCTCACGGAAATGGATTTTATACCTGGTGGACACATTGGCAGAAATCACGTGAACGCAATGTGGGCTGGAGAATAGACTACTTTTTTGTAGACAAGAGGATTATGTCTAAGGTTTTAAAGGCAAAGATTCATCCTGATGTTATGGGTTCTGACCACTGCCCTGTTTCAATCGAGTTGCTTCTGAAATAGAACCACCAAAATTGCCTTATATGCGAGGCGCCAGCGAGTATTGCGACTAAGATGTAGTTGAGTGCCACTTCGCGGAAGCAAACGGAGCTGGCAACAAAGCAGATGAAGTTATTTTGGTGGTTTCTAATAAACAAACCGCCCAAGTAGGCGGTGGAGTTCGCTCACTTCGGCGGTTGAGAAACTGTGAAAGAAGCGCCGAGCATGAAGGCCGTTACGTCGGGTGGGTTGACGTCGCATTCTCAAAATAAATTGATGCTTAGTGGGGACGCATTACCTGACTCCCCAACGCTCATACCAGGATTCTTTCTGGGCTTGCCCAAAAAAACAAAACAGAACACGTAGAGCACAGTGGTTCCCTTGCTCTACTTGGTGGGCACGAACTTCAAAGAACAGTGCGAATATGATTGGCTAATTTTTTGCCTCTCAAATCCGCAAACGACACAGGACTTATGAGGCAAATCATTTTCGCGTCTGAAGATAGTGTATATCTATAAAAGACAATTGCAAAGAAAATAGTTGTGGACAAGTGTCTTTTATAATCTTATTGGACAAAATGTTTTTTCTTTATGTCCGAAACTTGCTGTTCTTGTATGTCTTCTTTTGTCTTTTTTGCTTTCTCCCCTACTTCTTTGAGTTCTTTATCAGTAAGTTTGTTGAGTTCGCGTATTCTCTGTTCCAAGTATTTTTCGGTATTTAGTAGTGGGTTGTCTAGTACTTCTTCGAGCAGTGCATGCAGAAGCCAGCCTATACGAGGTCCTGGTTTGATATCAAGAATCTCTATAATCTTACTTCCGTCTATCTTGAGCATCTCAACTGAAATAGGGTCAGACATCACTTCTTCTATCATGGCGTGGTACTTGCGGAGTCTGTACGGACTTTCTTTTGGTCTACCGGTGCCAATACGATCGCATGCGCGGACATCCATCAGCTTCCAGATTCTATCTTTTCCTACATTTCTCACCATTCGACGTACTGCAGAGAGTGAAATTTGTTCGGTGTCTGAGAAAAACATGTGCCAGCGTACGAGTTTTACTACATCCTCAGTTAAATTCTTTGGAAATTTGAGTCTTTCCATTATTTTTTCAGTCATTTTAGCTCCGATGACCTCATGACCATGAAATGTCCAATCTTTTTTACCTTCATCAAACCTGCGAGAGCGTGGTTTTCCTATGTCGTGGAAAAGTGCTGAGAGCCTAACCTCTATCGGGTAGTCTTTTTGGGCTGCGTGTTCTACGGTGCGTAGTAAATGCTCCCACACGGTGTATGCATGGGCTTGATTCTGTGCAATACCTACACCTTCTTCGAGTTCAGGGATGATTACGGTAAGAAGCCCAAGCTTTTGCATGAGTGCGAGGCCTTCATCGGGTCGCGGAGACTTGATGATACGAATGAACTCATCTCTAACACGTTCAGCAGATATTTCTTTCAAAAGCGATGCTTTTTCAGAAATTGCGGTCATGGTCTCATAGTCGATAGCAAATTGAAGCTCGGTAAAGAGTCGCACTGCTCGCATGATGCGCAAACCGTCTTCTTCGAAGCGATCTTGAGGCTTTCCAACGGTGCGAAGTGTTTTTTCTGCAATATCCCCTACGCCGTTCCATGGATCAGTCAGTCGATGCTCTTTAAGGTCATAAGCAATAGCATTTATAGTGAAATCTCTGCGTTTAAGGTCCTCATCGAGGGTCTTGCTCCACTCGATGTTGTCAGGCCTTCGATGATCAGAATACGTACTTTCTTTTCGGTATGGCGTAATTTCAATGACCTTAAGGGATTCATCGTTTGATTCTGTGACAACACCAACCGTTCCAAAGTCATTTTCATAAAATGTCTCAGGAAATAAGGAAATTATATTTTCAGGTGTTGCATTGGTTGTTAAATCCCAGTCTTTTGGCGCTCTGCCTATAAGCACATCACGAACACAGCCACCCACAAGGTGTGCATCATAGCCATTTTTAATAAGAGTATTCCCTACCTCATGGATAACTGAGGGAATATCACTGCTTTTGATTTGAGGAGTATTCACAAAGCTCATTGTAATATGGCTTTTGATTTTAAGCCATATTAGAGGTACACTACCTACGTTCTACATGCTTCCGTGGTGAAATGGATATCACAACGGTCTTCGGAACCGTCGTTGGGGGTTCGAAT
>Ga0066639_10002239_pt1 | contig 16969 bp, 13 predicted proteins | sample CryGeyCG2114_010_2_FD_59504 | JGI IMG/M metagenome (GOLD analysis project Ga0066639, IMG submission 59504) | Groundwater microbial communities from aquifer - Crystal Geyser CG10_big_fil_rev_8/21/14_0.10 | ecosystem: Environmental > Aquatic > Deep subsurface > Groundwater | place: USA: Utah...
CATTTGATATTTCTATTTTGGAACTTGGTGAAGGAGTATATGAGGTAAAATCTACAAATGGAGATACTCATCTGGGAGGAGATGATTTTGACCAGGCTATCATAAATTATCTGGCAGATGAATTTAAGAAGGAAAACAATGTAGATCTCAAAAAAGATCCTCAAGCACTGCAGCGACTTAGGGAATCAGCGGAAAAAGCTAAGATTGAATTATCTTCTTCTACTGAGGCTCAAATAAATCAACCTTTCATAACGCAAGGAGATTCAGGTCCGCTTCATCTGACAATGACTTTAAGTCGTTCAAAACTAGAGCAAATAGTAGATGAGCTTATTCAAAATACATTAAAACCGGTTGAGATTGCGCTTAAAGACGCAAAGATTACTAAATCTGATATTGATGAAGTTGTTCTGGTGGGTGGTATGACAAGAATGCCAAAGGTAATTGAGACAGTAACAAAATTCTTCGGAAAAGAACCAAATAAATCAGTTAACCCTGATGAGGTAGTAGCAATTGGAGCAGCAGTACAGGCTGGTGTTCTTGGAGGAGAGGTAAAAGATGTATTACTTTTAGATGTAACACCACTTACTCTTGGAATTGAAACACTAGGATCTGTCTCAACCCCTTTGATACCTAAGAATACGACTATTCCTACAAGTAAATCTCAGGTTTTTTCAACAGCAGCAGATAATCAGACTCAGGTAGAGATAAACATTTTACAGGGAGAGCGAGCCATGGCTACGGATAATAAATCATTGGGAAGATTTATTCTGGATGGAATTCCACCGGCTCCAAGAGGCGTTCCTCAGGTTGAGGTGTCATTTGATATTGATGCTTCCGGAATTCTAAGTGTTAAAGCTCAGGATAAAGCCACTGGAAAAGAACAAAGTATAAAGATAACAGGTTCAACAGGACTTACTGATGAAGAGATAGATAAGATGACTAAAGATGCCGAGAAGCATGCTAAGGAAGATGAGGAGTTAAAAGCAAAAGTAGAAGCTAAAAATCAAGCAGATTCACTTATTTTTACTTCGGAAAAGACATTAAAAGAAGCCGGAGATAAAGTAGGGGATGAGCTGAAGAAAGAAGTAGAAGAAAAAATTTCAGCTCTCCGTGCAGTTCTAGATACCGGAAGTAAAGAAGACTTGGAAGCTAAAACAAATGAATTATCAGAAGCAATCCAAAAAGTAGGTCAGCAAATGAGTTCAGAAGGACAGAATTCTGAACAATCTGCCGAGGGAGAAGGTTCGCAAACTACCGATGATTCCAGTTCCGCTGGTTCAGAGACAGTTTCCGATGAGTCAAAAGAAGAAGAAAGTAAAGATAATTCAAAAAAGAAAAGAGATGGCGAAGAACCCGTAGAGGGTGAAGTTGTTGACTAGTTAAAAGTTATAAGTTATAAGTTTAAAGTTGACCGCAGAAAGCGGTCATTATTGTATAATGTTGTATCTAGTATCTATTTTATTATGGCAGATAAAGATTATTATCAGATTTTAGGTCTTTCTAAAGGTGCAAGTAGCGATGAAATAAAAAAGGCATATAGAAAGTTAGCCCTAGAACATCATCCTGATCGAAATAAGGGAGATAAAGCTTCTGAGGCTAAATTTAAGGAAGTTACAAAAGCATATGAGGTTCTTTCTGACCCTCAGAAAAAGCAAACATATGATCAGTATGGCCATTCTGCTTTCGAACAGGGAGCAGGAGCTGGTGGTCCTTTCAGTGGAGCCGGTGGACCGGCTGGTGGGCAATACGGTCCATTCACATACACATATACCTCTGGAGGAAACATGGGGGGTTTTGATTTTGGAGGATTTTCCGATCCGTTCGACATTTTTGAACAGTTTTTTGGTGGAGGATCTCCGTATGGAAGAGCGCAGAGGAGAGCTACCTACTCCCTAGCAATTGATTTTATGGAGGCTGTAAAAGGTGTTACTAAGAAAGTAACTGTAGATGGAAAAAGTCAAAATGTTAAGATACCTGCAGGAGTAGATAATGGTCAACGAGTTAGATTTGGAACATACGATGTTGTTGTTGAGGTAAAACCTCATAGTAGGTTTAAGAGAGAAGGTTATGATGTGATTACTGAAGAGGAAATTTCTTTCCCTCAGGCTGCTCTCGGTACTGAAATTAAGGTAGAAACTATTGACGGAGAAGTAAAGCTTAAAATCCCTTCAGGAACTCAGCCAAATACTGTTATAAGGCTTTCAAAAAAAGGTATACGATTTGTAAATTCTACAAATAAAGGAGACCATTATGTAAAGATAAAAGTGACTATTCCTAAAAACCTGTCTTCTAAGCAAAAAGAGCTTCTTCGTGAATTTGACGGAGTCAAAAAGTCCGGCTGGTTCTAGCTTTAAGTTTGTTGTAATTTCCACCTACAGTTTCTATACTTAAACTAGTAATTAGATACTAGATACTAGTTGCGCTTGAACATATATGAATTTTTATCTGTCCATACCTCTTTTATTTTTTAAATTTTGGTTTCTTGAGGCTCCCATGAGATTCATAAAGTATTTTTTAACTGTTAATCATGCAATTCTGCAAATTTTATCAATTCCTATACTTATCAAAACTTTTTTTAAACCTCTTAAGAATGAATACAGAAAAGGATTAGTTCTTTTTTCTTTAGTTTTTGGAATGATAGTCAAATCGTCTTTATTATTTGTTGATTTTATTATTTTTGGATTTATTATTTTTCTTGAAATTGCAATTTTGGCATTATTTATCTTGTGGCCGTTTTTAACTTTTTATATTTTAGTTTTATGAAGCTGGAAAGAGTAAGAATTATCTTAATTTTTAATTCAATCGTATTCTTAGTCGTTAGGGTAGTTTTAATAAACTTACTTTTAATTTCTCTTGCTATTTTTGCGGTTTCCGGAATATCTTTTAAAGTACCTTTATTTCTTCTTTCAATAATACTCATAATAGAAGTTTTCATCAGGTTTGGTATTGGACAAATATCACCAAGTATTAGTGTCTTGGAAAATAATGCAGATAAGTATGAATCATTTACAAAACAAGCGCTGGAAAGTGTGCTTTATAAGAAAAATACTCAAGAGTTTTTAAATTATGTTTTAAAATTTTCTCAGGCCGAGTTTATTCTTAAAAAGTCAGCAATTGAGAAAAAAGAATTGATAAATAAGGAAATAAGTCTGGCAGATTTATCTAATAGTGCATTTGAAATTGCCAAAAAACAAAAAGGAAAGTATGTTACTACTGCTGATTTGATTTCAGCATATCTTCTTATAACCGAACCTGAGACAAAGCTTTTATTTAATAAGGAACTTAAAGAACAAGATTTTCTTAATATAAATCATTGGTCAAGGGTTAGCATTCACGAGGAAGAACCTTTGGAAAAAAAAGCTAGATTTGTAGGTATTGGTTTTGGGGAGACATTGGTATGGGGATGGACTCCTGAAACAAAAAAATACACAAAAGACCACACATTTTTGCATGTTAGGAAAAAGCCCTTGATTGAAGGAAGGGAAAGAGAATATAAGTTATTAGTCGATACTATGCAGAAGCCTCAAAATAACAATATTCTTTTAGTTGGCGAGATTGGGACAGGAAAAAGTAATTTAGTCGAAAATTTTATATTTGAAAGTTATGAGGCTATGCTTCCCAAGAAATTAAATCATAAGAGATTCTTAGAACTTATGATAGGTCCTCTTATAGCAGGGGCAAATGGAAGGGAAGATCTTGAAACTAGGCTTCAAGCAGTAATTGAGGAAGTAAAGCATTCAGTAAATGTGGTTCTTTTTATTCCTGAGTTTCAGAATTTGATTGGTTCGAGTTCTTATAAGCTTGATCTTTCAGGTGCGATTTTGCCATATCTTCAAGATGGAAAAATGCCGATAATTGCTACGATGACCAAAGGAGAATATAAAAAATATTTTGAAAACAGCTCTCTTCGCGAGGTGTTTGAAGTAATTTTGCTCGAGGAACCAAATTTTCAGGAAGCTTTAAAAATGCTTTTTGAAAAAACGGAAGAAATAGAAGGTCAAAATGGTGTAAATCTTAGTTACTCCGCAATAGTAGCTGCAGTTAAGTATGCTGATAAATATGAGCCAAGCTCTGTACTTCCGGGTACGGCAGTAGACTTACTTAGCGCGTGCTCTAATCAAGTAAAAATTGCCAGAGGGAATCACGCTACGGTTATGGCTAGTGATGTTACATCTGCAGTGGAGCAGAAAAGCAAAATTCCGGTGGGTGCTCCAAGTGAAAAGGAAAAAATGGTGCTTCTGAATTTGGAAAATGAAATGCATAAATTCGTAATAGGTCAAGATGAAGCAATAGGTATGGTAGCGGAAGCGCTTAGAAGAATTAGGGCAGGAATTGCTCGTGAAAAGCCAATATCTTTCTTATTTTTAGGACCAACCGGAGTTGGAAAAACTGAAACTGCTAAGACGCTTGCCAGGCTTTATTTCGGTGGAGAGAGTCATATTATTAGAGTAGATATGAGTGAATATGGGACTGAAGATGGTTTGAATCGTCTAATTCAGTCGGGAGCAGGTTCTTTTCTGGATAATGTAGCTTCGCATCCTTTTTCCTTGATTCTTCTGGATGAATTCGAGAAGGCTGATAAAAAAATACTTAATTTATTCCTTCAGGTTTTTGATGATGGTAGGATGACGGATGCGAATGGCAGGACAATATCATTCACAAACACAATTATTATTTCTACAAGTAATGCAAGCTCGGAATTTATTAGAGAAAGTGTAACAAAGAAATATGAATTGAATAGCGAGATGCTTTTGGATTATCTTCAAAAAAACGGTATTTTTTCCCCGGAACTTCTTAACAGATTTGATTCTGTGGTGACATTTAAGCCGCTAGCAGCTTTAGAAATCTCAGCAGTGACAGAGTTGGTTATAAACGAGCTAGCTTCTAAATTAGCAATTCAAGACATTATTTTAAGCGTGGGCCCGAAGGCACTAGCAAAAATTGCAAAAGATGGTTATCATCAGGAATTTGGTGCTAGGCCACTCCGGCGTTTTGTTCAGGATAATATTGAAGACGTGATAGCGAAAAAGATTCTTTCAGGAGAAATTGGGCGTGGAGATAGTGTATTAGTGGATTTAGATTCTGCTTCAAGATTGAATATAGCTAAAGAAATTAAGAATTGATTAAAATTTTTTAATGTTATTACTTTTTCTTTCCTCACGATTATTATTTTCCGGGTGGAACAGCTTGATTCTGAGTCATTTGTAAAAGGTCAAACATTTTATGCATAAGAGCGTAAAAATTTAAACATTTCACCCTGGTTGTCTCTTGAAGAATAGGCGCATAGTTAAAACACCCGGAGGGTGGTTATTATAGCGTGTTATTAGATTTAGATTCCAATTCAAATCTAAAAATAGTAAAATTTGAAGCCAAAATATAATTGTATTAGATATTAACTTCTACTATAATGAGTCATATGAAATGTCCCAAATGTGACGGAAAATTGCAGTCAAAAACATTAAAAAAAGTAAAGATTGAGGAATGCAGTAAATGTGGGGGGATGTGGTTTGAGCGTGATGAGTTAAAAAGAGCTAAAGATAGTGCTGATGAAGATCTCAGATGGCTTGATTATGATATTTTTGAAAGTATTGAAAATAAATATTTAAAGAAAAAAAGTAACAGAACTTGCCCTAGAGACAATACAAATCTTGAGATGCTTACTTATTCTGATTCAAAAATAAATATTGATGCGTGCCCTACTTGTCAGGGAATTTGGCTTGATAGTGATGAGTTTGAGAAAATTATTAATTATCTGGAAGACAAAATAGCCTCAGGGACTTCAGGTGAATATGCAAAAGAGCTAGCCCGACAATTTAGCGATATGTTAAAAGAACCTACTAATTTAGCTTCAGAAGCCAAAGATTTTATGGCTGTTCTCAGGCTTTTTGAGAAAAGAATAGAAGCAGAACATCCAAATCTTACCTATGCCCTATCTAATTTCCCCATAAGATAATAAGATTTAAAAATTAGTATTTGTATGCTAAAGTTATCTTGTAGTTAGCCTCGGATTCTGCTATACTCTAGAATACAATTTTCAATTTATAATTTTCAATTTATAATAAGAATTGGATATTGATGATTGGGAATTTTTTTATTATGCCAGCAGTACAAAGAAGCGAGTTTGCGCTCGCACTTAATCAGGTAGCAAATGAACGGGGAATTGATCCTTCTATAGTTTTAGAGACAGTTGAGAATGCAATCTTAGCGGCTTATAGAAAAGATCATCCTGAATCTGAGCTTGAAGAATATGTAGCAATTTTAGATCCAAATACAGGTGAGGCTAAAATAATGCATAAAGATGAGGATGTAACCCCTCCTGGCTTTGGTAGAATTGCAGCCCAAACTGCTAAACAAGTAATACTTCAGAAAATACGCGAAAAAGAAAAAGAAGCAATAATTACTGATTATAAAGTTAGAATAGGTACGATCGCGAATGGGATGGTTCTTCGATTTGCAGGACCTAATATTATTGTAGATATAGGAAAAGCAGAGGGAGTCATGCCTGCTTCTGAGCAAATATCGAATGAAAAATATCATCTGAATCAGCGTCTTGCAGTTTATTTAAAAGAAATTCATGAAGGGCCAAAAGGTGAAGAGGTGCTAGTAAGTAGGGCTGATAATGGCCTCATAGAAGGACTTCTTAAAAGAGAAGTTCCTGAAGTTGCTCAAGGATCTGTAGAGATAAAAGCTATTGAAAGAGAGCCTGGAAATAGAGCAAAAATTGCAGTAGCCTCAACTCAGTCCGGAATTGATCCGGTGGGAAGTTGTGTAGGACAAAAGGGAGTACGAGTGCAGGCTATAATTGCAGAGTTTAATGGACTCGAGAAGATAGATATTATTCAGTGGCAGGATGATCCTAAGGAGTATGTAATGCAGGCTCTTTCCCCAGCAAAAAATATAACTGTAGAAATTAACGAAAAAGAAAAAACTGCAAATGTTAAAGTGCCCCAGGAAGAACTCTCCCTAGCCATAGGAAAAGATGGTCAAAATGTAAGACTGGCTTCAAAATTGACAGGATATAGAATAGAAATTGAAGGAGAAGCGGGTGTAGTAAATATTGAGGAAGAGGCAAAAAAGGTAAGCAGTTCTCAGGAAGATAGCTTGGAAAAAAAGGCTGAAGAGGTAGAAAAAGCGGAAGAAAAAGAAAATCTTGAAAAAGCAGATAAAAATGAAGAAGTAGATCTGGACACAGCTGAAGTTGCAAAAGATCTAGATGAAGCATTAAAATCTTCTGATTCCGGAAAAGTGCCACCTGAAGTAAAAGAAGAAATGTCTGAGAATACACCTTTAAATCCTGAGAATCCAAATACGGATTCAAAATAACATGAATTTTCAATTTGAAATTTTAAATTTTTAATGAAATCAAAATGTTTAATATTTTAAGAATTAACTGATTGGAAATTCAATGAAAATTAAGAATTTAAGATTAAAAATTAATTCACTATGGATAAAAAAATTGCTGAAAAAAGATATTTTCCTCCTGTTGTAGCCGTTTTAGGTCATGTAGATCATGGTAAAACTACTCTTCTTGATGCATTTAGAAAAACTTCTATAGCTGACAGGGAACATGGCGGAATTACACAAAAAATTGGTGCTTCCAGTATAGAAATAAATCATGATGGGAAAAAGCGAGAGATCACATTTATAGATACTCCGGGACATGAAGCTTTTGCAAAGATGAGGGGAAGAGGTGCCCAAGCTGCCGACATAGGACTTTTGATAGTTTCAGCAGTTGATGGGGTTATGCCTCAAACAAAAGAAAGCATACAGTTGTTAAAAGCTTCAGGTATACCATACATTGTTGTGTTAACGAAAATTGATTCTGAGCAGAAAAATCCTGAAAAAATAAAACAACAATTAGCAAAAGAAGATGTTCTGATTGAGGGATTGGGAGGAGACATCCCTGTTATAGAAGTTTCGTCAAAAACAGGAACGAATATCAAAGAACTTCTTGAATTAATTCTTTTGGTCAATGATTTACATCATAAAGATGAGTGGTCTTCAGAAAAATCTGCTTTTGAAGCAATAGTTATTGAATCCAAACAAGATCCTAAGGCTGGAGCAAAAGCAAGCATAGTTGTTAAAAATGGTCAAATTAATCTGAAGGATGATATAACAGCGGGAAAAGTTACGGGAAGGGTAAAAAGTCTTATTTCAGATACAGGAAAAAGGTTAAATGAAGCTAGGATAGGTCAGGCTGTTGAAATTCTTGGTTTTGAAAAAGCACCTAGTGTAGGGGATGTTGTCAGAAAAGGTTCCCAGAGCTCACTAAGTGAAGCTGGTGAGGCTAAAGCTGGAAGAAGTATAGATGAATCGTTGATCTCATTAATTTTAGTCGCAGATACATTAGGCTCACTTGAGGCTATAGTAAATGCATTACCTTCAAAAGTAAATATAATTACAAAAAAAACAGGAGAAATTACCTCAGCTGATGTTCTTATGGCTAAGTCTATAGGAGCCTTGGTTTTAGGCTTCAATGTTAAAATTAAACCGGATATTCAAAGACTTGCTTTGACAGAGAAGGTTTTAGTCAAAAACTATATGATAATTTATGAAATGCTTGATGAAATAGAAGATGTGATAGAGGGCAAGAGAGAGTCTCTTTTAGAGCAGGTTTATGGTGTAGCTAAGGTTTTAGCCTCATTTCCTTTTAACAAACAGCAAGTTTTGGGTGTAAAAGTTATGGAAGGAAGAGTTGCGAAGGGGGATAAAGTAAGAATAGAGCGGGGAGATGCTGTGGTTGGGGAAGGATATATAAATTCAGTAAGAATTGGAAAAGATCAGATTTCAAAAGTTGAAGCCCCAAATGAGGCAGGCATAATTATAGGTCCTGCTATTGACTTTACCATAGGAGATATGGTAATATGCCATAACTAAAATCAGCCTATAATATTCTATTTATAGGCATTTATAGCTATGGAATTACAAGGAATAAAAGAAGCATTTGAAAAGCAAGGTACTTTTGCTGTAGTCGTAGGGCAAAGCTATGCTGTTGATGAGATGAGCTCTGCCTTATCAATTTATCTTACTCTTAAGTCTCTTGGAAAAGATGTAAGTATAGTAACTGCAAAACAGCCTTTAGTAGAAGTATCTGATCTTATTGGAATTGACAAAGTAAAGCCAAATTTTGAGTCAAATAGCGGAGATTTAATTGTTTCATTTCCTTATCAGCAGGATGAAATAGGTAAGGTTTCTTATACTCTTGAAAACGGACTTCTAAATATTATTGTAAAGCCAAAAGATGCCCCTCTGTCTTTTGGTGAAAATGACGTAATCTTTAAAAAAAGCGGAACAACTCCTGAAGTTCTTATTGCAGTTGGTGTAAAAAGAATTTCAGAGCTACAAAACTTTTTTGAAGTACAATCTCTAAAAGATACCACGATAATTAATATCGATAGGGCCGGAGCAAATGAAGGCTTTGGGGATATTGTGATAATCGGACAAAGCGCATCATCTGTATCTGAACAAGTTGCTAGCCTTATGCTGGGGCTCTCATATCCAATGGATTCTGATGTATCTCAAAACTTAATGAACGGAATTATGAATGCAACAAAAAATTTCCAATCCCCTAGAACTAGTTCTTTAGCTTTTGAAATGGCAGGAATTCTTTTAAGAAATGGTGCAAAAAGAGAAATGAATAGATCAAATGAGCAGGTAAGATCACCTCAGCAATTTGGCTATAGACCAAAACAGGATCAAGCTAAAGGTTCACAGAATCAGCAAAGAACACAGCAGGTTAGGCAGCAGATTAGGGAATTTCAAAGAGAGAAAAAAGGTGATGAAGCTCCGCCTGACTGGCTAGAGCCAAAAATATACAAAGGCTCTACAGATGTTGAGTAAAACCGAGTTTAATGTTATAATACCCTTCTATATGCCTCTAAGTACAACAAAAAAACAGGAAATTATAAATAAATTTGCAACAGTTAAAGGAGATACCGGAAGTCCTGAAGTGCAGATTGCACTTCTTACTACCAGAATTGAAAGACTTACAGAGCATTTAAAAGAGCACGGTCATGATGTTCATTCAAGAAGAGGACTTTTAACTATGATTGCAAAAAGAAGAAGGCTTGTTAATTTTCTTGGTAAAGTTGACAATGTAAGAGCAGTAGAAATTACTAAAAAAGTGGGATTGAAAGCGTAAGTTAAAAAAGATACAATAACTTCATAATCCGCGTAAAATGCGGTTCAAACCTCAATTTAGTAGTTGTTTGGAAAATAAGTAAATGAAAAAAACCTCAGTAGAAATAGATTTAGCAGGTAAAAAGTTAATACTGGAAACTGGTGAGTTAGCCAAGCAGGCTACAGCATCAATTCTAGCAAGGCTTGGAGAAACCGTAGTTTTAGTTACGGTTGTTGAAGGTGGAAAGACAGATCTGGATTATTTTCCGCTATCAATTGAGTATCAAGAAAGACTTTATGCGGGGGGTCGGATTAAAGGTTCTCGCTGGGTAAAAAGAGGCGGAAGACCAACGGATGAAGCCGTACTTGCAGGAAGATTAATTGATCGATCTGTTAGGCCGCTTTTTCCTAAAGCATTCAAAAATGAAGTTCAGGTAATAATAACCGTACTTTCCGTTGATGGTGAAAATGAAGCTGATATTGTTGCTTTGAATGGAGTATCTGCTGCAATCGCTATTTCAAGAATTCCGTGGAATGGTCCAATAGGTGCTGTGAGAGTAGGTTGTGTTAAGGAAGGCGGAAATGGAGCTTCAGCTTGTATTATAAATCCCGGACTTACTCAGGAATTTTCAGAACTTGATTTAGTGGCAAGTCAAACAAAAGATAAAACAGTCATGATTGAAGCTGGAGCAAATCAGATACCTGAAGATATCCTAGTTGATGCTATAGCAAAAGCACATATCGAGACCCAAAGCGTTATAAAAGGCATTGAGGAATTAATAAAAAAAGTTGGACAAAAGAAAATTGAAGTAGTTGAAGATGGTACGCTTCATGAGGTGGTTAAGGTTATTGAGAAGTCATATAAAGCTGAAGTAGAAGCTTTAATTGAATCTAGGGTTAGTAAGGAAAGCGGTGGAAATGAGACAAAGGATCTTATTGATAAAATTTATGATGATGAGAAGGTAAAAGATCCTAAAATTGAATTAGACAAAAAAACTATAGCAGAAGCTATTGAGAAAATAATGTTTAAACTAATTCGAGAAAATGTCGTAAAAAAGAAAAAAAGAGCTGATGGAAGGAAAATGGACGAGATAAGAGAAATTGATATGCAGTTATCCCTTCTTCCTAGAACTCATGGATCTGCGCTTTTTCAAAGAGGCATCACTCAGGCACTATCAATAGTTACACTCGGCTCTCCTAGAATGGCACAGCTTTTAGAATCTGCTGAAGGAGAAGAGGAAAAGAGATATATCCATCACTATTCAGGACTTCCTTATTCTTTTGGCCAGACTGGAAGAGTTATGGGTGCATCGCGCAGGGAAATCGGACACGGCGCATTGGCAGAAAGAGCGCTGGAGCCTGTAATTCCTCTGCAAACCGATTTTCCATACACGATTCAGGTAGTTTCGGAAGTTTTATCACAAAACGGATCAAGCTCTATGGCTTCAACCTGTGGTTCAACATTAGCACTAATGGATGCGGGAGTTCCAATTAAAAAACCTGTGGCCGGTATATCAATCGGAATGATGAGTGATGAGAAAGATTATGAGTTGTTAACTGATATTATCGGGCTTGAAGATTTTTCAGGAGATATGGATTTTAAAGTGGCCGGAACCGATGCAGGAATAACAGCGATTCAACTCGATGTGAAAGTTCCGGGAATTACTGATGAGCAGATTAAAGAAATTCTGGAAAGAGCAAAGACCGCAAGATTAGAAATCTTAGAAAAGATGAAAAAGTTAATACCTACATATCGGGAAAATCTTTCTAAATTTGCCCCAAAGATAGAAACTGTGACTATTCCGGTGGACAAGATAGGAGAATTGATTGGCCCTGGAGGAAAAATGATAAAACACATTATAGCAACAACAGGGGCCCAGGTAGACGTAGAAGATGATGGAGTAGTTACAATCTCAGGCATAGATGAGGAGAGTGTTACTAAGGCTACGGATTGGGTTAGAAATATGATGAAAGAAGTAAATCCTGGTGAAATTTATGAAGATGCAGAAGTGAAAAGAATGCTTCCTTTTGGCGTATTTGTAGAATTTTTACCCGGAAAAGAAGGAATGGTTCATGTTTCCCAAATGAGTCAGGATTTTGTTAAAGATCCAGCCGATATAGTAAAAATAGGAGATAAAGTTAAAGTAAGAGTTATTGAGGTTGATGAACAGGGAAGGATAAATCTTTCTATGAAATTTGGCGAAGGTGGAGAAATACCTCCGGACGATCGCGGTGAGCGTGGCGGAGGATCTAAACCTGGATTTGGAAGTGGAGGATATAAAGGCGGGTCGCGTAATGACTCTAGGGGGGGACAAAGAAATTTTAACCAAAAACCCATGAGAGGCCCAAGACATGATGACAGAGAGTCAGGAAAATCAACTCATCCGCTAGCTATGCAATTTCGAAGAGAAAGAGAAGAAAACTTCAGACGTGACAGAAGGCCAGGTTCATCTCCACGCCCCTTTAAAAAAACCCATTATTAAAACTAGTAACTAACATTCAATGTTCAGATATTAGTAAATAACCAATAACCAAAAACCAAAAATTAGCAATTAGATATTAGCTTCTAGCAGTTCGGAGCTATCTTACACTAGATACTTCATACTAAATACAATATACTATTTTTATGGATCCCGTTAGAAGCCGCGATTGCAAGCGGTTAATATGGGAGGGTATTGTGTATGAAAATAAATAAAGTGACAGTAGAAAGGGGTTCTAAGCAGATCGCGAACTGCTTCTAAAGGTATGGATAATACTGCCCAGGTTTTAAATTTAGAAATTCAAAAATTAGAAAAAGAATTGTCTGCTGGTACTCTACCACCTGAGCTTCTGGAAAAAGCAAAAAGTATGCTTGAAATTTTAAAAATTTCAATCCAGCGTGGTGGAAGTTATGGAAATATAGAAGGTGTTGCTAATTACATTGATACAGTTTCTAAAATCCCTTTTACGCAGGCAACTGCTGACAATCTGGATCTTTCTAAAGCAAAAGATATTTTAAATAAAAATCACTATGGCCTAACCGGTACTAAAGATAGAATTTTGGAATATTTGGCTTCACTTATGTTAAACATTAAGAATAATAAAACTAGTGCTACTCATGCTCCAATTCTTTGTTTGGTGGGACTAGTTGGTACCGGAAAAACCACGCTGGCTATATCCATAGCTGAAGCGCTTGGCCGTAGGTTTGAGCGTATTCCTCTCGGCGGAATGGGGGATGTAAGGGCGCTTAGAGGTCAGTCCAGGGTTTATCCAGACGCAGAGCCGGGTCAAATAATTAAAAAGCTAATTCATTCAAAATCTAGAAACTCTGTAATACTTTTAGATGAATTAGATCGCGTAACAGATGATGCCAGAGCTGATATTATGGGTGCCTTGGTTGAATTACTTGATCCTGAGCAGAATATGGCTTTTACAGATCATTATGTAGATTATCCTGTAGATTTATCAAATGTACTTTTTGTAGCTACAGCAAATAATACTACACATATTTCAACTGCTGTCATGGATAGACTTGAGCTTATACAAATGCCTGCATATTCGGATGAAGAAAAAATGGTTATCGGAAAGAGCTATCTTCTTCCTAAAATTGAACATTTTTCAGGACTTCCTCCAAATGTTCTTAAAGTAGATGATAGCGTTTGGCCTGTTATTATAAGACCTTTGGGTTATGATTCGGGAATAAGAAGTCTTGAGCGAACCATAGAGGGAATTTGTAGGAAAGTTGCTAGATTTTTGGTCGAAGGCAGACTAAAACAGGGTGATATAATTACAATTAATGCACAAAATGTAAAAGATTTTTTACCTTTATAAAATATGGATAATACTTTAAAATATCTCCCATTAGGCGGAGTAACAGGCGTTACTAAGAACATGCACCTATATGAATATAATGATCAAATTCTTATAGTAGACTGCGGTTTGGGATTTGCGGATGAGACCATGATAGGAGTGGATTTGATGCTTCCTGATATAAATTATCTTCTAAAAAATAAAAATAAGAAAATTTTAGGAATTGTTATAACTCATGGTCACGAAGATCATTTTGGTGCTCTTCCGTATATTCTTCCTCAGATTCCGGGTAAATATGACATTTATGCTACACCTCTTGCCGCAGGATTTATAAATGAAAAACTAAAAGAATTTCATGTACCAAATAAGGCAATAAGCATAAATTTTGATAAAGATATACTTCTTGGACCCTTTATGTTCTCTTTTATAAGAGTGACTCATTCTGTTCCTGACACCTCACATATATTTATAAAAACACCAGTTGGAAATATTTACCATGGGAGTGATTTTAAGCTTGATAATACTCCTTATGATGGAAAAAGTTCAGATTATGCCAAGATTGTACGTAAAAGTGACGAGAAGATTATGTGTATGCTCTCTGATTGTCTTGGAGCAGAGCGAGCTGGATTTACTCCGACAGAAATTCCAATCGGAGAAAAGATTTTTGATGAAATGCGAAATACCAAAGGTAAATTTATTTTTACCACCTATTCTTCAAATATTTCAAGATTAAATCAAGTTCTGGACGCGGCCAGAATGTTAAATAGAAGGGTTTGTTTTGTGGGAAGGTCACTTCTTAAAGCAAAAGAAGTAGCAATTGGACTTAAGTACATGCAAATCGAGCCTAATATGGAAATAGACCTTCGGGAGATTGCAAATTACAACGATAAACAAGTTGTATTGATAGTGGCGGGAAGTCAGGGTCAGCAAGGCTCTGCTCTTTTCAGAATTACAAACGGAGACCACAGGGACATTTCAATAAATAAAGAAGATACTATTATTTTTTCCTCAGACTCTATTCCGGGAAATGAAGTGGCTGTCAATTCATTAATTGATGATATTTCAAAACTTGGAGCGCGCGTTATTTATAAACCTGTCAAGGATGATTTTCATGTTTCGGGTCATGGTGCGCAAGGCGATTTATCTCTGTTAATGAGTCTGGTTCGTCCTAAAAAACTTATTCCCATAGGTGGTACTTTCAAAAATATGGTGGCATATAAAAATTTAGCTATAAAAAATGGCTTTAGCGATAAAGATGTGCTCTTACCCGATGATGGACAGGAAATTTTATTTACCAAAGATAATGTTAAGCTTGGTAATAAAATATCACTTCAAAATGTTTATGTAGATCAAATTTCCGGTGAGGAAGTAGATACATTTGTTCTTAGAGACCGCGAGAAAATATCAAAAGAAGGAGTAGTTATTATTATGGCTGAGGTTGATTCATACGGATCGCTAGTAGAAAAGCCAAATATTATAGTAAGAGGTCTATCAGGGTCCGAAGTTCCGGAAGTAACCAATGGGTTAACAAATGAAATAAAAAATAATCTGAAAGGCAAAAAAACAAAAATTAGCGATTGGAATTATACAAGAAAAATGATTGGAAATATTGCAGAAAGATATTTAGCTAAGAAATTAAAAAGACGACCACTTGTTCTTCCCGTAGTGATTGAGGTTTAATTTTTGCTGAAATTATAATCTAATATAAATAATTAATTGTCTTATGAAAACGTATCTTAAGGAGCTGAAATTTGATTCTAAGCGCCATACTTATATAAAAAATATAACACACGAAGTTGCGGATTTGATTAAAAAATCTAATGTTAAAGATGGGTTTGTACTTGTTAATTCAAAGCATACAACGCTAGGAATTATAGTAGATGAAATTGCAGAACCAAATCTTTTAGGAGATTTTTTAGAGCATACTCTCCATTCAGTCCACGAAGATAAAAGAAGCACTAGGGTAAATAAAAAATATAAACATCCGGTTAAAGACTATACGCATAGATGTCAGGATAACCCTTATTGTGATGAAATAGATGAGGATTATAATGCAGCGGCTCACATAAGGACTCTCTGTTTTTCTCATTCCAGCGTCTGGTTACCCGTTAGGGATGGCATGCTGGAGCTTGGTAAGTATCAGGAAATTGCAATATTTGAATTTGATGGTAGAGATGGGAAAGGTAAAAATCCCGTAAGAAAAAGAACTGTACAAATTTGGCTAACTCCGGTAGATGCAGTTTTAATTAAAAATTAGTGGTATTGTTACAACGTCTCTTAGCCTTCCGTTATTTGTATCAAGCTGAAAAACATCAAGTTTTCCTGAGGAATCTTCTGAGTAAAAAGTTATTAATTTTTCAAACGGTCCGTAGCTAACTGAGGAGGAAGAGTTAGCTAGCGTAGTAGTTTCTATAAGAATATTTCCTGATGAATCTAAAAGCCGAATAAAAACGACGTTATCTTTAGTTCTGGCGTTTCCCATAACGGCAAAACCTGATTTTACTGCGTCGTTTGCTACAGGAGATAAAACCTCAATATTTCCAGATGTTTGGTTTTCGCTGATTTTATTTTCTGAAACTGAATAATTTGTAGCTATGGATAGGGTTGGGTATGGGGTAGGACCAAGAGCAAAAAAATCTTCACTAATTTGATTTAGTTTAGGATTATTCTTTAAAGAATAATTAATAAATGACACTGATAAAACTAATAGAAGAATAATTAAAGTAATTTTTTTCAAGCCTCAAGAATACTAGCATCTTATAAGAGATTAAGTCAAACCAGGGGGTTACTCGCAATTTTGAAGACAGATTGTTTTTGCGTCTCCACTAAGAGAATCGCATAAACTGCATTGAATACCAGTGTTTGTTTCGTTTGAGGTTTCCGGTAAACTTGCTTCATTCGTATTTGTTCTGGTTGGTTGGAATATTCCTGTAAAACTGATAAATTCTATATCTTCAGGTGGGGAAAAGAGCGCTGAATCTACAGTCCAATCTGAGCACTGAAAATCTACTTGCGCATTTGGATCAATTGTAGCTGCGCTGTCTCCCGACTGAGCTTCATT
>Ga0066639_10002242_pt1 | contig 16959 bp, 11 predicted proteins | sample CryGeyCG2114_010_2_FD_59504 | JGI IMG/M metagenome (GOLD analysis project Ga0066639, IMG submission 59504) | Groundwater microbial communities from aquifer - Crystal Geyser CG10_big_fil_rev_8/21/14_0.10 | ecosystem: Environmental > Aquatic > Deep subsurface > Groundwater | place: USA: Utah...
ATTAGTTTTTATGTCGTTTATTGTCATAGTGATTACAGTTTACATTAAAATAAGCTTTTATCAAATTATTTTTACAGTCTTATTTTTAGCGGGATAAATTCCATAGATAAAAACGCCTTATTAAATAAATACAAAACAAAATTAATTCTTTTGATAGATTTAATGATGACTCAAAAAAGATATAATGTTTTACCTAACACCGTAAAGGATTAACTATTATTTTTTACGATAAAATTTAGCGGCATCTTCCGGTGGCATAGAATTAATCACAATGCCAGCGCCAAGTTCCACTCCCGCCCAAATGGAATCACGTGGTTGAATTTTTATGCAGAAGTATTGATGAGGATTGGAAATAATTTGATGCATAAAAAAATTATAGGCGATATTTAAGCTATTTAATTTTTGCAAAATGTTTTTTAATACGCTTGCCAGAGCACTAATTTCTTTAGTGTTTAGATCTGTAATATTATCAACAAAACGTTTAGGAAAAATCCACGCTTCATAATGGTATTGCGAGGCATAGGGACAAAACGCAACCATTAAATTATCATCATAAATTAGTCTCTTGCCCTTACGTTCTTTTTGAATTATGTCTTCGTAAACATTAGTTTTTTTATGCGTGTAATAATTTTTAACGGCTGAGATTTCTTCTTGCACGTCGGGGGGAATTATATCGGTTGCAAAAATTTGCGAATGAGCGTGCATGATAGATGCACCCGCCTTGGAGCCATTGTTTTTAAATATTAAAATATAATCTAACTTTTTTATTTTGCTCAAAGCCTTGGTGCGCATTTGATACATTTTTAAAATTAATTCAATATCCTTAACCGGTAGTTCGCTGAATTCAGTGCCATGCTTGGGCGTTTCAATGATCACTTCTTGCGTGCCATAGGCTTTAGTATTGTTCAAAGTTAAGGCAGGATATTTATTTTGTATAGATAAAACCTGATTATGGCTATTTTTTTTAATTACATCTAAAATTTTTTTAGGTTCTTTATTATGCGCGCAAAAAACGCATTTTTTGTCTCTATGCAACACAGTTTGTTCGGAAATATCGCGCGGTCGTTGCGTGCGGCTGGGAGTGATAATAACATATTTGTTTAGTAAATAATCTTTACGCAACTCTGATCGCATAATAGTATAATAAAAGTAAGTAAGTTAATATTATTTTACCAAGATTTTAAGGTCTTGACAATTATAAAAAATTTCTTACAATATATTAATGAAGAAGTATTAGCACTTTAAATAGGAGAGTGCTAATACTTATAAAATTATTTATTAATTTTTTATAAAAATATGAGCAAAATCAAACCATTGGGCGATAAAGTCGTTATAAAGCCAAAAGCTAAAGAAGATGTGACTGCTTCAGGCATTGTTTTACCGGATACCGCCGACAGAGAGCGGCCGGAACAAGGTGAGGTAGTGGCGGTTGGACCAGATGCCACTAAAGATTTAAAAGTCAATGATGTGGTTTTATTTAAAAAATACTCTCCGGATGAGTTCAAAATTGATGGACAGGAATTTTTAGTTTTAGGTAAAGGAGATATTATTGGCATTATAGAATAAATCTAATTTTTTAAGTGGTAATATAAAATAAATAATTTAAAAAACATAAATATATGGCAAAACAAATTATTTTTAATGAAGACGCCAGACGTGCGTTAAAAAAAGGCGTTGATACTTTAGCCAACGCCGTAAAAATTACTCTTGGCCCCAAGGGTAGAAATGTCGTATTGGATAAAAGTTACGGCGCACCCGTGATTACCAAAGACGGCGTGTCTGTGGCCAAAGAAATAGAACTGGAAGACAAATTTGAAAATATCGGAGCGGAAATTATTAAAGAAGCAGCCTCTAAAACCAATGACGTAGCCGGAGATGGCACCACTACAGCTACTATTTTAGCGCAATCCATGATCACCGAAGGCATGCGCATGGTTGCCGCAGGTGTTAATCCCATTGATATTAGAAATGGTATTGAAAAAAAAGTGGAAGAAATCACCGCTAAATTAAAGGAGATGAGCAAGACCATATCCACTAAGGCCGAAATTGCACAGGTAGCTTCCATTTCAGCCAATGATTCTGAAATCGGAGCTATTATCGCTGAAGCCATGGAAGCAGTAGGTAAGGATGGGGTAATTACTGTTGAAGAGGGGCAGCACTTTGGTGTTGAAAAAGAAGTGGTTGAGGGTATGCAGTTTGATAAAGGCTATATCTCGCCTTACATGATTACTAATGCCGATAAAATGCAGGCTGAATATGACGAACCCCATATTTTAATTACTGATAAAAAAATTTCCGATATCAATGAAATTTTGCCTTTATTGGAAAAGTTAGCACAAAGCGGTCGCAAAGAATTAGTCATAATTGCTGATGATATTGAGGGAGTTGCCTTATCTACTTTAATTCTCAATCAATTGCGTGGCACTTTGAAAACTTTAGCCATTAAGGCTCCGGGTTTTGGTGATCGTCGCAAAGACATGCTGGAAGATATCGCCACTGTCACCGGCGGGCGCGTTATTTCCGAAGAAATAGGGTTAAAATTAGAAAATGCCGAGCTTTCTGATTTAGGTCAGGCCAGAAAAGTAATTGCCACTAAAGATAGCACAACTATTGTTGAGGGTAAAGGCGGTACAGATAAAATTAATGAAAGAGTTGCCAAGATTAAAAAAGAAATGGAAATGTCAGACAGCGATTTTGATAAAGAAAAATTGCAGGAACGATTGGCAAAGCTATCTGGTGGTGTGGCTGTGATTAAAGTTGGCGCAGCCACAGAGACGGAGATGAAGGAGAAGAAAGACAGAATTGATGATGCTTTGCACGCCACTAAGGCGGCAGTAGAAGAAGGTGTTGTTTTGGGTGGAGGCTTGGCCTTGGCAGTTGCCAGCGATGCTTTTAAAAAACTGACCGATCAAAAATCAGAAAGCATAGGCGCGCAGATAGTTGATAATGCTATTTTAGAACCAATCAAACAAATTGTTGAAAATGCGGGTAAGGATGGTTCATTAATTTTGTACAGTATTATAGCCAGGCATCAAAAAGGCGAGACTAATGTAGGTTATAATGCCGCTACCGGTAAATTTGAAGACTTAATGGTGGCGGGTATTATTGATCCTACCAAAGTCACCAGGTCTGCTCTACAAAATGCCGCCAGCGCTGCTATCATGTTTTTAACAACTGAGGCTGTGATTGCGGATAAACCAGAAGAAAAGGATAGTGAAGCCCACTCTCACATGGGTGGCGGTATGCCGATGATGTAATTCGTGTCAATCATCGTTATTAAAATTAGTATCAAGACTCCTCGGCTATGACAGTCGAGGAGTTTTTTTTATTTTTTTTAATTGATTTTATTTAATAGCCAATTTAGGTTTTTTTGTGTTATAATAAAAAAAATCGTACAGAATTTATAAAATGATTTAAATTATTTTATACAATTTTGTTTTCGTAATATTTAACTTAAAAAGATATGGAAAAAAGTACCCGCAGAAATTTAGTCTTCGCTTTTACTATTACGGCAATTTCATTATTATGGTTTGCTTATTATGCTATTTTGCCTTTTTTTATGATTGTGGCTTCAGACGATCCTGTGATTGGTTCACCCACACTTGTTAAAGCCCGCAAAATCATTGGCGTGAACAATCATAAAACCCAAGGCACGGTTAGCTTTTATAACAACGGCGATAATTATATCTTGCGCTATGAAAATTTATTCACTGACAATTGTCCTGACATGAGAGTCTATTTATCCAAGGATTTAAACGCTCAAGATTACATTGATATTGGACCATCCATTAGCACAGCCGGTAACATTAATTATTTAATTCCTGAAAATGTCAATGTAGCAAATTATCAGTACGCGCTGTATTGGTGCACGCCATTTCGTGCTTTATTTAATTATGCTGATATTAGCTTAAAAAAAGAATAGAGACAAAATAATTATTATAATAATTTGCACCATAACGATAAGATTTTGTCAGCGACATTACAATAGGTATTATATAATTGCAAATTTATTGTAATATTATATAATAAAAGAACATTATTTTATAAATTGCCTTTTTTGTATTTTTATGTCAATACCGCACTATTCACAATATCGAGTAAATATAACCGTAGGTTCTATTTTTAAGGCTGTTATAGTAATTTTTTTGTTTTATATATGCTATATAATTAAGGATGTGTTGGCTTTATTGTTTGTTTCATTAATTTTTGCTTCAGCTATTGATCCATGGGTTGATGCTTTATATAGATATAAAATTCCGCGCGCGCTTTCGGTTTTTGGCATATATTTAGTAGCAGCTGTGATTTTGGCAATCGTTATAGTTTTAATTATTCCGCCTATCGTACAACAGTTTGGTGCTATGTCTGAAAATTTTCCCAGTTATGTTGACAAAGTAAGCTCCGGTTATAATTTTGTCAAAGATTTTTCAAGCAGGTACGGTTTTTTGGAAAAAATTAAAGATAATCTTGGTAGTTTTAATAGCAATTTCAATGTTGCGGCTGAAAGCTTATTTACCACTGTCAGCGGTATTTTTGGTGGCATAATTTCATTCTTTATAGTCTTGGTCATTACTTTTTACATGGCAGTTGAAGAAGACGCTATGAAAAAAATTGTTTGGTCTTTGGCTCCGCCCAAGGATCAAGCTTATGTCATGCAATTGATTAACAGAATGCAGCGACAAGTCGGCTATTGGCTGCGCGGTGAACTTATCTTGATGTTTATTGTCGGTTTTTTTACCTGGATCGGGTTATTTTTTATTCCTTCCATGTCTGAATATGCCTTGGTTTTGGGTTTGATAGCGGGCGTCACCGAGTTTGTTCCTTATTTAGGTCCTATTTTAGGATCTATTCCGGCTATATTTTTAGCTTTGACCATTAATCCGTTCGTGGCGTTATTAGTATTGATTTTATATATTATTATCCAACAAGTTGAGGGCAATATTTTAGTGCCAAAAATAATGGAACGAGCAGTGGGACTTAATCCGATTATCAGCATTGCTGTTTTAATGGCGGGGTTGAAATTAGGTGGTATTGTTGGCGGGCTTTTGTCTATTCCCGTGGCTACAGCCGTTAGCGTGGCCGTTAAAGACTGGGTAAAAATGAAAAACCGAAGAGAAACCATAATTGAGGACAATTAAACTATTAATTTGCAAACAAATTTTTAATTTTTCATTGCCAGAAATTAAAAATTTGTTTATTTATGTCAATGTTAACACAATCAGATGTTAAAGAATATGGTTTTATGGATTTAGCCATATTGGTATTTTTAAAATTGACGATTTTTTTAATGCCTTTAATTTTTTTACCATTTACATATGAGGCATTTGATTTCAATAAACAAAACGCTTTGTGGTTTTTTACTTTTTTGACGTTTACTCTTTGGATTTTAAAAATTGTTATCATAGATCGCCGTCTCGTTTACAAACGAACGCCACTTGATATACCAATGATTATTTTATCGGTTGTTTGGTTATTGTCCGCTATTTTAGGTGTTGATTGGTTTTCTTCATTTTTTGGTTATTATGGACGTTTTACCGATGCTTATTTATCTACCATCAGTTTTATTTTATTTTATTTTTTAATTATTAATAATGTAGAAAAAAAGCATATAATTGGGTTATTGAACACTTTTTTATTATCAAGTTGTTTGGCTTTGTTCGCGGGAATTTTATCTTTAACCGGAATTTTGACTAAAATTATCGGCAGTGCCGGTGGTCGTTTGTCCATGTTAAATTCACTATCATTCAACACTACCGCCGGCGCCAGCGAACCGTTTGCTTTGTTTGCCGCCTCAATTTTTATTTTAGCAGTCGCTTTACATTCTTATAATATCCGTGGCCGAAAGAAATTATTAATTTTAAATTCAAAATATTACGTGGCCGGATTTTTGTCTTTTGCAGTTTTAATTCTCGTTAATTTTGCTTTAGCCTGGGTGACTTTATCTATATCTTTAGCGGCTTTATTGATGTTTGCTCTGTACATTATTTATATGAATCGCGATGATGAAAAAATAACAGTTGAAATAAATCTCGCGCCCATCTTGATTTTTTTTATTGTCAGTATTTTATTTTTATTTTTGTTCGCCGGTACGGGTTCGTTGTTTGGTGTAAAATTGTTTCGCGAAGTTGTTTTGCCCATTGATACAGCCAAAGTAATAATTTGGAACAATTTTAAAATACATCCTGTATTTGGGTTTGGTCCTGGTAATTTCGCTTACGCCTTTTCCTTGGCTCGTCCCGCTACTTTTAATCAAAATCAGTTCTGGCAGTTGCGCTTTGACAAGGCGCCTATGTATATAGCTGAACTTATTAGCACGGTTGGCGTAGCGGGTTTGTTAGCTTATTTAGCAGTGATTGGCGTTTTTTTCTTTATCACCTTTATTTTTTTAAGAAATATTTTTCGTACTTCTCAAGAGGAAAGTTTTGTCGCCTTCGGATTTTCTTTTGTAGCTCTATCTTTATTCGTAGCTCAATTATTGTATTTAGCAAATACCGTACTTTTATTTACGTTTTGGTTTGCTTTAACTATGGCTATGCTTAATTGGCGTTTTGCCTTTAGTAAGGTTTTTATAAACAAAAATGTTGATTTAAAAGCATACAAGGATATTTCACCGATTTTAACAACAGTTTTGATTTTAGTTATTTTCACCTTTTTGTTATTAACTTTTCTGCAAGGCAAATATTATATAGCTGATATAAATTATAATAATTATCGTTTGTCCGGTCAGTTGGATTTTTTACAAACAGCGGTGAAATTAGCACCCCATCGCATTAATTATAATTTGGCTTTGGCCAGACATTATATTAATAATTCTATGCCAGATATTGAAATGTTAAGCACGGTCGGACAAGGTGATTTAAGTGCTGACAAGAAAGAAGAATTGCAGAATAATATTCAAAAAAGTATTAGAGCGACGGAAGCTGCAGTGAGCGCAGCGCCTAATTCAGTCATGGCTTGGGAACTTTTAGCGGCGATTTATCGAGATGTGAGATTTATCGCTGTTGGTTCGCTTGACCCGGCTATTAAAAATTTTCAGAAAGCCGTTACTCTTGAACCGACCAACCCCATTTTATTGACTGAATTGGCCAGGTTATATTTGGCCCATAATCAAACCAGTGACGCAGTAGATGTTTTTAATAGTGCGATTGAAAATAAAGCTGATTATATTGATGCGCACATCGGTTTGGCTAAAACTTATGACGTTTTAGGCCAAACAGATAAGGCTTTATTGATTTTGGAAGAAATTAATCGCGTGCATCCGAGTGCGGAGGTTATTTACGAAAGCGGACGTTTATATTACAATCAAAATGATTTTGATAGTGCCATCGAACGTTTTAACAGAGCGATTCAATTACGCCCGGATTATGCGAATGCGATTTATAGCTTAGGTTTGGCTTATCAAAAAAAAGGCGAAAAAGAGCTTGCTTTAGAACAATTTAATAAGTTATTAGAATCAAATCCTGACAGTGAATTGATAAAAAGTGCTGTGTCGTCATTGCAATCAGTAAATTAATAAGGAATCAATAAAAAAATTTAAATAAAAAATATGGCTAAAACAGAAGGCAAAAATTTACAAAATAGCGATTTAATGGAAAGGGTTGTGTCTTTGTGCAAACGTCGCGGTTTTATTTTTCCTGGTAGCGAAATTTACGGCGGTTTGGCTAATTCATGGAGCTTTGGTCCTTATGGCGTGGAGCTAAAAAATACCATCAAGCAGATGTGGTGGCAAAAATTTGTGACCAACAGAGAGGATGTCGTTGGTATGGATGGACCTATTTTTTTACACCCTAAACTTTGGGAGGCATCTGGTCATTTGGCCGGTTTTAACGATGCCATGGTGGATTGCAAAAATTGTCAGAGTCGTTTTCGTGCCGATCATTTAGTGGAAGAAGTTACTGGTAAAGACATGGAAGGGCAGTTATCCGCCATGAATGAGATTATTAAAGAAATTAAATGTCCTAATTGCGGTAAAATAAATTGGACTGAGGTACGTAATTTCAACATGATGTTTAAAACCAATATGAATGGAATTAACGAAGATGTTTATTTGAGGCCGGAAACCGCCGGCGCCATTTTTATTGAATTTAAAAATATCATGGATTCTATGCGGGTTAAATTACCATTTGGCATAGCTCAAATCGGTAAAGCTTTTCGCAATGAAATAGTGGCCGGCAATTTTATTTTTCGCGTGCGTGAGTTTGAACAAATGGAAATAGAATATTTTATAAATCCTGATGACAATTGGAATAGTGTATTTGATGGGTTTTTGAAATCACAAGAAGAGTTTGCTTTAAGCTTGGGTGCTGATAAACAAAATTTACGCCATTATGAACACCCTAAGGAAAAATTATCGCATTACTCTAAAAAAACAGTTGATCTTGAATATAATTTTCCTTTCGGTTTTGGCGAGTTATTTGGCTTGGCTCATCGAGGTGATTTTGATTTAAGCCGCCATTCTGAATTTTCTTTGGAAAAATTAACTTATTTTGATCAGGAAAACAACCGTCGTTTCGTACCGCACGTGATTGAACCCACTTTTGGTCTGGAACGAAGTGTATTGGTAGCTTTGTGCGCTGCTTACAAAGAAGAATTTGTTGACAAAGAAACGCGCATAGTTATGAAATTTTCTAATCAGTTGGCGCCGGTAAAAATAGCAATTTTTCCTTTATTAAAGAATAAACCGGCTTTGGTTGAGAAAGCTAAACAAATTTTTCATACTTTAAAAACAATTTATGTTTGTGAATTTGACGATAATGGCAATGTGGGAAAAAGATATCGTCGTCAAGATGAAATCGGTACACCTTACTGTGTAACCGTTGATTTTGAAAGTTTGGAGAAAAATGACGTCACCGTGCGTAATCGCGACACAATGGCGCAGGAAAGAGTGGCTGTCCATGATTTATTAAATTACTTTAAAGATAAATTTATTTATTAATATTTTTTTATGAAAAAAACTTTAATTATTATCGGCATTTTAGCTTTAGTAATGATTATTGGTGTTTTTGGTTATTATAATAAATTAATAACCGCCAATGAAGCGGTGGATGGTCAGTGGGCGCAGGTTGAAAGCCAATATCAAAGACGTTTTGATTTGATACCTAATTTAGTAGAGAGTGTTAAGGGAGTTATGGGTCAGGAAAAAGAAGTTTTTGGTATGATTGCTGAAGCACGCACTAAATATGCCGGCGCCACCACGGTTAATGAAAAAGCAACCGCAGCCGGTGAAGTAGAATCTGCTTTAGCTAGGCTTTTGGTGGTTATGGAAAATTATCCGCAATTAAAATCTGCTGATACAGTTCAGACTTTAATGGCTCAGCTGGAAGGCACTGAAAATCGCATATCAGTTGAACGCGGTCGTTATAATGATCAGGTTAGAGGTTATAATACTATGACTAAGCGTTTCCCGGGTAACATTATGGCTTCTATTTTTGGTTTTAACGAAAGAAATTATTTTGAAAGCGCTACTGGTGCTGATGTTGCGCCGACCGTGAATTTTTAATAAATTAAAACAATTATATTTATCATGAAAAAAATTATTTTAATATTATTGTTTTTTATAATCACACCGACGTATGCTTATTATAATCCTGGCGCGCCGGTTGGTTTTATTAATGATTTTGCCGGGGTCATTGATGATGATTATCAACAAAGAATAGAGGAAAAATTGCAGCTTTTTAGACAAGAAACCAGTAATGAAATTGTAGTAGTCACTATTGATGGCTTGCAGGATGATTATATTGAAAATTTTGCGGTTGAGCTCTTTAAAGATTGGGGCATAGGTACGAAAGAAAAAAATAACGGCGTATTGTTGCTCGTGGCAGTGAATGATAGACAGATGCGCATTGAAGTGGGGTATGGTTTAGAAGGCGCTTTAACCGATGCGCAAAGCAGTTGGATTATAAATAACACGTTAAAACCAGCTTTTCAAGAACAAAATTATGGTGGTGGCATTGATCAAGCAATAGATAAAATAATTAGCGCGATTAAAGGGGAATATATATTACCGACAGAAGAAACTAAAAATAATCATCTACAAAATTATCAAGCCATTGTTGGTTTTATTATTTTTATTTTTATGTGGTTAGTGGCGATTTTAGGTCGTAGTAAATCATGGTGGGCCGGAGGAGTAATTGGAGGCGTGATCGGCGTTTTTATTATTTTTATTTGGGGTTTATTTTGGATTGGTTTAACTGCTTTAATATTGTTAGTTCCTTTTGGCCTTATTTTTGATTATATCGTATCTAAACAATACAAAGCAGCTCTCGCTGCCGGACGTAATGCGCCGTGGTGGATAGGCGGTGGACGTGGAGGCTCTACAGGTGGCTTTGGTGGCTTTGGTGGCTTTGGTGGAGGTTTTAGTGGTGGTGGTGGCAACAGCGGTTCATGGTGAGTTAAATTAATTTTATTTTATGTATAAAAAAAATATATTAAAAAACGGCGTTAGAATTGTGACTATGCCTATGGCGGGAACAAAAACTTTTACGATTTTGGTAATGGTAAAAACAGGTTCACGTCATGAAACTAAGCAAAATAACGGTATTTCTCATTTTGTTGAGCATATGTTTTTTAAAGGTACGTACAAAAGACCTGATACTTTGGCTATTTCATCCGCTTTGGATAAAATTGGCGGTGAGTTTAACGCTTTTACTTCTAAAGAATATACCGGTTATTACGCGAAAGTTGACGGTAGTTTTGCGCACGTAGCCGCTGATGTTATAGGGGATATGATGTTAAATTCTAAATTTGAAACTCGTGAAATTGAGAGAGAGCGCGGTGTTATTATTGAAGAGATGAACATGTATGAAAATAATCCATTAATTCATATTGATGACTTGTTTGAAGAGTGTTTATACGGAGATAATCCGGCTGGCTGGGATACCATCGGCACCAAACACAATGTAAGTATGTTTAAGCGTGCTGATTTTATAAAATACCTAAAATATAGTTATCGAGGAGATAATGTGGTGGTTGGGTTAGCCGGGAATTTTTCCCAAGCAGACGTTGCCTGGATTGAAAAAATTTTTGCCAAAATGCCGGCAGGGAACGGCAGGGCTGGTTATAAAAATAACACTTTACAACTGTCACCAAAGATAAAAATTAAAAAGCAAAAGACTCAACAAGTTAATTTATCTTTAGGGTTTCGTGCTTATAGTTACCATCACGATGATTTTTATGTTGCCAAAGTTTTGGGAGTAATTTTGGGAGGCTCCATGAGCTCGCGCTTGTTTATATCCGTACGTGAACGCAAGGGGCTTGCTTATCAAGTCCATACTCAAGTTGAAGGATATGCGGACAGCGGTTATTTGACCACTAATATAGGCACCTCGCCGGACAAAATTTATGAGGCGATTAAGACAACCATGCGTGAATATCGGAATATAACAAAAAACAAAGTTAACGCGGATGAATTAAAAAAAGCCAAAGACTATATCAAAGGTAAAACAGTTATACAACTTGAATCATCTGATAATTTTAATGTTTGGATATTAAAACAAGAACTTTTACATGAGCAGGTTTTAAGCATTGAGCAATTTTTTAAAAAAATTGATTCAGTTGACATTACAGACATTAAGCGAGTTGCCAGTGACATAATTAGTTCTAATAATTTAAATTTAGCCGTTATCGGATACAATATTAAAGCCGATAATCTTAAGCCATATTTAAAAATATGAAATAAATTTAACCGATATTGATTTATTGTAATTTTAGCCAAAAGATAACTGTTATTTTTTATAAAATGCAGTTATTTTTGTTTGCTTATTTAGCTTTAAATTTATTAAGTTTTTAATGAAATAATAAAAAATTTATCCGATATTAAAATAGATAAACTTTTAACTCTTAGTTATAGAGAATGTTTTATTAATGTATAAAATATAATTAAATTTTTATAGAGTTTAATTACCGACTTCATCATTATTGAATATTATAACAAGCTGTTTAGATGAATAATTTTATATATAGACGCATGATTGTTTAATAAGTTAAACTCTATAATCTAATGCAACAATATTGGCGCGAAGCGCCAATATTGTTAGATTAAGATTCTATGAAAATTACAAAAGATTAAGTTCGGATGAGCGCGAAGATATATCTCGCATGCTCGCCTAAAATTGTTCTTTAAACGACATCGCTAAATCACTTTCCCGGTATTCTATCACAATCAGTCAGGAGGTAAGGTTGGGCAGTCGCAATAAGTATACCTATCGAGCAGGTAAAGCGCAAAGGTGGGCGGATAGAAATGCCTTGAAACGCAAGATGGACAAGAAAATTCTGAACGGCAATATCAAGCTCAAACGTTACATCTACAGGAAATTCAAGAAATAACTGCTGGCCTGTTTGAGACAGAACCGCAAGCGAAGGCATAAACAATCAAAAACGGCTCAAAACGAGCGTAAACCGGAGGATATGCTCTCGATTGAAGAACGACCCAAAGAAGTCGAGGCTCGCATAATACCGGGACACCGGGAAAGTGATTTAATTGTCGGAAATAACAATCGTTTAGCTCTTGGCACCATAGTGGAGCGCACCACCCGTACGACTATTCTCGTACCGCTTAAAAACAGAGAAGCTGAAACCGTAGCCAAGGCATTTACCAAGGAGATCCTCAAACTTCCGCGACAGATGAGACTGACTATGACGCATGATCAAGGACGCGAGATGGCCAAACATAAATTACTGACTGAAATGACTGGGGTAAAAATATTCTTCGCCCATCCGAGAAGTCCTTGGGAGCGAGGCACTAACGAAAATACCAACGGACTGATCAGGCAATTTTTTCCCAAGGGTACGGATTTCAACAAGGTCAGCAGAAGGGAGATTAAAAAGGTACAGAATTTACTCAATGGCAGACCGAGAGTGGCACTTAATTTTCAAAAACCTATCGAGGTGTTTAACCAACTAATCAATTAACGCTGTTGCGTTAGATTCTAAAAACTAAGATATTTATGCGATTGATAATCATCAAAAAATAACTAACAAGACTTTCAAAAATAAAATGAGGAATTAATAAATTTATGATTTTTTTATTCGTGATTTTTTCTATAAATTAATTTACCAGCTTTTAATAATTGTAATTTATAAAATTAAAATTTTATCTCACCAATTTTTTAATTGTGGAAAAGTATTTATTTATTATAAAAATTATCAAATTTTGTTTAATATCTAAGTCATAATTTTTTTAAAGATAAAATTTGAAAAAACAATGAAATAATTTTTAGGCTAATATATAACATTTTTTATCTATTTTTCACGAAGTTGTTAGTATCGGATGAATTCATAAAAAGAATAATATTTACTTGGCAGGAAGGAGCAAAAAATGGTATAATTATATTAATTAAATATTCTATCCGATATTAAATTTTAATTTGATTATATTATGTTTTTAAATGTTATAAGTTTTTACTTACGACATTGATAAATCACCCGACATTGATAAATCCTCATGCTTGCAAAAAGAGAAAAAAATAAAAATACCAAGTCCATTGATGTTGATGTTTTTGACGTATCCGATGTTGCTTTACAGCAGGATCAGAGTTTTAATTTTACAGGAGATAAACAAAGTTACATTAGCTTGACTGACGCCGCTCATTGCAGCAAGTTCAGCCAAGAGTATTTATCTTTAATGGCACGCAAAGGTCGCATTCCAGCCAAAAAATTTGGACGTAATTGGCGTGTAAAAATGGCTGATGTGGAATTATATATTAAACAGATAAACAGCAAAGAAGAACGAACCTTACAAAATTCTTCGCCACAGATAAAAAGCAAAAGTGCGCCTGTGGCAACTCAATTAATTCGCGCTGTAAATTTATTTTCCTCTAAGCACGCTTCTGAAGAAGATTTGTCGCAAATGAGCCGACATTTAACTAATTTTTATCGGCATAAATTTCAGACCGTTTTAGCCAGTTTTTTAATCATCGCTATTATAGCTACCAGTGTGTTTTTTGGTTATGCTCCGGCATATGCGGCAAGTGCGGAAAATAGCTTCCATCAGGTTGTTGCGACAACTGTGTTAGCGCTTAGCAAGGTCGGTCGAAACATTAATAAAACAATCAATGAACTATCAGTAGCTACCGCTAAAATTTCCATGGAGACAATCGTTGATGTTGGCGGTAAGGTTTTAAATAAAGCACAAAATGCTTTAGATGACGACGGTAATGATTTTGTCAGTAAAATTGCCAAAATAGGCGCACGCTCCTTGTTTAGAATAGAAAAAATCGGTCAAGCTATTAATAACATTACTTTAAGTTTTGAGAATAAAACGCGACAGCGACAAGCCCATGTCTTATCTGCCGCCAATGTCGGCGCAGAGGAAATTATAAACAGCGTAGATAATATAAATACTGACGTGGTTATGGCCATAACCAATGTTTTATCGTCTCCCGTACGCATGATACCTCAACCTATTTTTTATGCTTTTAACACGGGATTTTTAGCATCTGATAAGTTGGTTTATTCAGGCATAGATAAAATTACGCAAAATAGCAATCAATTATTTCGCGCACAAGGAGGGGAGGTTGCAGGTATTAAAGAAGATATTGAAAATGAATCAACCAATTTACCGCAAAAAACTCTGTCTTTATTACGTCAAGCCGAACAATCTCAAAAAATATTAGCCGGTTCAATCCAAAATAGAAGTAATAATTTTTTTCTTACCATTGCCAATAGAGAGAAAAATTTAGGTAGCATCATTCTTGATGGCTTATCAGCTACTGTTTCACTGGCGCAAAATTATGCCGCCAAAAAGATTAATTTTGGCAACGAGCAAATAGCCGGCACTCAAGAGGTTGCTCAAGAAGCCGCTTCCGAAAGCATTTGGGGAATTGCCAATCAAAATTTAGGCAAAATCGCCATGGGCGTTGAAACGGTTAAAGATAATTGGGGCACGGAAGAAGTGCAATCAAAAAGCTCTTTGTCCGGATTATGGATTAAGACATTGGATTTGATTTTGCCGGATGTTTTTAGACAAAAAGGCGCCACTAAAATTGTGCAAGTCGCTACGACGTTAAATCCGGAGTTGATCTCGCCGACAGTTGACAATAGCGTAATTGTCACTCCCGCTCCTGCGCCCGCATCCACGCCTAACTCTCAACCACAGCAAGTCACAGTTATTAACAATCATCCAACGACTGTTGTAAACCAACAAGTAGATATTGATGGTGTGATTGATAATTTGGAAGTTAATAATAAATTAACTGTTAATGGTTCCACTGTCTTAAAGAATATTTTAGACATGCAAGGCGTGGTATTTTCTTCTTCAGGTGATTTGGTTATTGATGACAGTTTGCGCATCAATGACAATCTAACAGTCTATGGTTCAACCAATTTAGCTCGCTTGGCCGTAGGTGGTCCGGTAAATATTACCGATGTTTTAACAACTAAAGATTTATCAGTGACGGGAGATGCTAATTTTGGCGGATCTTTACAAATTTCCGGTCAATTTGTTGCTAATAATTTAGTTGGTGAAAATCATGTAATTGCAGGTCGTTCATTGAGTACTGGCGGTAATTTAACTGTAGGCACCAGCGCAAGTATCAATGACGATCTGCATGTAGGTAATAATTTAGTGGTAAACAATAGCGAATCTATTAGCCATGATTTATCAGTTGGTGGTAACGTATCAATTTCCGGAGATTTAACAATTGACGGTTTTGTGACTTTTAGAGGCGGTACTTCTTTAGGTTACGCCCAGACTTTAACCGTTGCTAAATCAGGCGGTGATTATACGGCCATAGGTGATGCCCTGAACGCCATTAGTGATGCGGGAGCAAGCAAGCGTTATTTGATTAGAGTAATGCCGGGAGAATACAACGAGCAGATTATTCCAAAATCTTTTGTGGATGTTATCGGTTCTGATAAAGATGCGGTTATTGTGTATCAAGCAGACGCTAATGTTTTGGATTCAAGCTCAACAGCCATATCATCATCAACTTTTGCCAACATGACTTTAAAAATTAACGCCGCTACCGCCGCACGCGCTGTTGTTAATTTTGGAGATTCCTCCGATGTTGCTATCAGAAATGTTGTGATTGATTATGCCGGAGGAACCGCTGGTTATGGCATCTACGCCGTATCGGCCTCGCCGGAGATTGATGGGGTGGCCATGAAAGGCTCATCATTGTCTTATGGCTTATACCAAAATGGTGATAATTCTACTATCGGCACAGTTATAAAAAATTCCACTATCAGAGCTATTTCTGATATTTATGCCGCCAACAATTCTGCAACTATTTTTTCTTTTAATAATGATTTAAATGGTACATATAATTTTGATTTAGCTAACTCCACGGCAGTAATTGAGTCAGAGGGAGATTCATATACAGTGGCGACTTCCAGTAGTGGATTATTAACAGGAATTTTTCGCGATTTAACAAATGCATTTCAGTATAACGAAACGGGCGACTCGTTGGTTGCTGGTGATATAGTTTATTTATCAGGACCAGATACCGTCGCCAAGGCAGATGCTTCAAATGTTAATAAATTACCGGCCATAGGTATCGTGGTTAAAGATTTAGGTGTTAATGAAATATTAGTTAAACGTTCAGGTCAGTATTTTGATGCCAATGCTGATTTTATTTCAAATAAAATTTATTATATTGATGATTCCGGTTTTGCTACTAGCACACCTTACGCTGGTCGTTATTCGCAGGCAATTGGTATTGCCAAAAATACCAATGTCATAGAATTAGATTTCAAAAATAATGGCGCTTTATCCGTAATAGAAGATACTAAAACCGCTGCGGTTTTAGTAAATCAGCAGGGTAGTGGTAATATTTTACAACTTCAAGATAACGGTAGTGATGTATTAACAGTGATTGATGGTGGTAATGTGGGTATTGGCACTTCAACTCCTTACGCTGAACTATCAGTGGTTGGTCAAACTGTAGCTAACTACTTTACAGCTGTCTCCACCACCGCCACCTCCACTTTCCCATACCTGTATTCAACTCAATCCAACTTAGGTAC
>Ga0066639_10002244_pt1 | contig 16948 bp, 21 predicted proteins | sample CryGeyCG2114_010_2_FD_59504 | JGI IMG/M metagenome (GOLD analysis project Ga0066639, IMG submission 59504) | Groundwater microbial communities from aquifer - Crystal Geyser CG10_big_fil_rev_8/21/14_0.10 | ecosystem: Environmental > Aquatic > Deep subsurface > Groundwater | place: USA: Utah...
CAAGAACAACATTAACTTTTTGACCTTCTCTAATCGCATTTACTTCCGTCTGATCTGCATAAACTATAAAGTAAATTGTCTCAGGGTTAATAATCTCAATTTGCGACTGAGCCGCAATAACGGTTATTCCCGGAGTAGTATTTGCTACATTTGTTACAACCCCATTAAATGGAGCTTTTAAAACTGAATTTGATAAATTCTCTCGAGCCTGAATAAGAGCAAAATACGCTCCATCTTTCGCGGCTTCTGCCGTAGTTCTAGTTTCAATCTGGGCATAAGATTCATCGCTCTCATGCCCTTGAATTTGATCGTAAACATTGTTCAAAGAGGCTTCAGCGCTTCTTAAGGAGGCTTCCGCCTGCTGAACCGCTGCCCACAAGTTGGTGGTATTTAATCTTGCCAACTCTTTTCCTTTGGCAACATTCTCGCCTTCTTGAACGCTTACACTAGCTAGCTCACCTGAAACGGGAAATACCATAGCGGCGTATTCCCTGGCTTGGATTCCCCCAGAAAGAATAAGATCTTCGGTTACACTTCCCCTTTCAACTGTTGCCATGTCTTGTTGTCCGCCTTTCGGTTTCAGAAATAAAAACCAAATTCCCAACAAAACAACTATTACAACAATTCCTATGGTAATTTTTCTACGCATCAGGCATATTGTACAACGATTTGAACTTATTTGGTATTAAAACGCTGGGTAAGTATAATATTCATATGTCGAAAAACTACCCAAAACACCTAAGTAAAACTGAGCTGAAGTTGTTGATGTGTTTACTCAACAATCAAGGGAAAATATTAACACGAGGTGAAATATTAAAAAGCGTGTGGTCTTATTCTCCTAAAACCAACACAAGAGTTGTCGATGTGTATGTTGGTTATTTAAGAAAAAAAATAGGAAAAGATATTATAGAATCAATACGTGGGATCGGATACACTATCAGGCCAAATAAAAATATTCCTTCAAAAATAATTCGTCGGAACAAAATCTGAAACTGACTGGTTGGATTTCATGTTATTTCTAAGCAGAAATTTCCTTAAAATTTTGTATGTATCATAATCAAAAGAGTAGTTTAAATCTTCAATATTTGGGATAACACCATTTGCTTTTCCAAGTAAACACCATTTATCTACGATAAATCCTTCGAGCTCTTCTATCCCTTGTTCTTTTATAATAACCGGACCTCTAAACGGCCAAGTCTTTATTTTATATTTAGCGACCGCTTGAGAAAACCTTATGTTATATGACAATCGGCTTTCTTCTTGGATACAAGCCCCTTTACAACAGTTGAGCTGGTAAGCAAAGCATGCCCCTTTGGTTTTTTCTAATCCCAGATATTTATCGCACAATTTATTTTCTTTCCCCAAGTTTCTTATAAATTCCTTGGCTGCTTTTTGAGATCTAAATATACCCAACAGCCCACCAATTCCTTCAAGATTCAATTGATCCAACTGAAGAATTTCTATAGACTTGTAACCATCTCTCTCTTGCTCCATCACTGCAGTCATCTTGTCCGTCCTTCGTAATTGTTTATTATAAATGGGCTGCAGTTCCTTCACTAAAGATGACTCCTTTAACAAGGCACCTAATTCCCCTGCCGTTTCAAAAATTTCAACATCATGTGCCTCTCGCGCAAGCTTAGCATCTGTTTGGGTCAGATAGTCAGAAGAAAAATGAGAAAGGACTCTGTCTCGCAAATTAACACTTTTACCGATGTATAACGGGATATTTTCCTTGTCGCGAAAAACATACACTCCAGGATTTTCAGGAATCTTATCTAGTTTAGATTGCGAAATCGAAATTGGTATAGATGGTTTTTTCATTATCCTCTCTATTGCACTAACCATCTTCCCTTCTCCTCGTTCCCGAAGCGCTTGTTGATAAAAGTTGTAAATTGCTTCAGTGTCTCCCAAAGCTCGATGTCGCGCTGAGCATGACAGATTGTGCCTTTCAATAATTGAATCTAAATTATATCGTTGAAATCCGGGATAAAGTCTTCTTGCTAACTTTACAGTACACAACTGCTTGCCTTTGAAACTGTATCCCATTCTACGAAGCTCATTACGTACAAAACCATAATCGAAACGCACATTATGCGCGACAAAAACAGAGCCATCTAGGAGTTCATAAACTTCATCGCAGATCTCACTAAAGGTGGGGGCATTGTCTACTTGCTCTTGAGTAATACCAGTTAGCTGAGTAATAAATTCATGTATCCTGTTCTCCGGGTTAACTAGCGATTCAAAAGTTTTTACAACTTCTCCATCCTCAACTTTAATAATCCCAATCTCTATAACCCTATCTGAAATAGGACTAGATCCAGAGGTTTCTATATCTACAAATGACAATTTACTTGGCAGCATTTCATTGCCACTTTACCGCTAAAAACCCGAAAGTTCAAGTGGTTTTTTCTAATTTCGAAGTACAATTGGGGCAACGTGTTGCTTTGAAGGAAATAGTTTCAAAACAATAAGGACATTTTTTATTAATTGGGTCGCCTTTTTCTTTCTTTTCTTTTCCAATCACTTTTTCAAGCCTGTTTTCCAAACGATTAACCATTTTTATGACAAGAAACATTGCCAATGCAATTATTAATAGAGTAAGCATTGTTGTCAAAAACTCTCCATAATTCCACGTTATTGCTCCTGCTGTTTCAGCCTGAGCCAGTGTGTCATATGGTGGAGGCGGAGTTCCCGGTTTTATAACCGTAAACAAATTAGAAAAATCAGTACTCCCCAACAATGCAGAGATAGGGGGCATAATAATGTCATCCACTAAAGATCGGACAACAGTACTAAAAGCTGCCCCAACAGTAAAACCGATAGCTAACTCAACTAAATTTCCCCTAAGCAAAAATTTTTGAAACTCATTTAGCATGTGAACATTATACCCAACAATCTAAAGGTTACAAAACAAATTTTTCGATGAAGTATCCAGAGTAATAGGCTATTCCAGCCGCAATAGACCCTACCACAAGCATTTCTAATCCATTTTTCCACCAATTCCCTTTTATAAAATGTGTTCTCAAACTACCAACAGTAAAAAGTGCAAACCCAGTTGCAAAAATTGATAAAGGAAAACGCATTTCTTCAGCAACAGGTGCTCCTATTAGCTGAGTTAGGTACGGAAGCAAAGGTAAACTACCAGCTATGACAAATGCCGCAAAAGTAGTTAGACCAGTACTCCAAACCTTCGCTAATTTCTTTCCCGAGGCCTTTCTGGCAGATTCTTCTCCCAGAAAATCGCTTACGCCCATACTGAAACCATCTGCTATCATATTCGCAATTCCTAGCACGATAACTATCTCAGTAGATAAGCCGGCACCTGCGACGCCTGCGACGACTGCAAAAGTAGTGACAATTCCATCATTTGCCCCATATACTGCTGCGCGCACAAAAGAAGGATTAGTTTTGGTCATCATATTGGTTATCCGTGGACATGAGGAACCATTAATGTTACGAATATCATGACTGTTGCTCCAAAAATAACCGCTATTACTTTTGTACCTTTTGAATCTTCATCTCCCGCGCTAGGCAAAAAGTCACTTGCTCCAAGGTACAAAAATAACCCTCCAGAGATAGCCATTAAAACACCAATTAATGCATCGTTGTTTTGTGCGAAAAAATATACTACTAGTGCTCCGAGAAAAGTACTGCATGCTGATGCAAAATTTGCTAAAAATATATTCATTTTTTTCCAACCCGCAGCAAGCAAGACTCCAAAATCACCTATTTCATGAGGGACTTCATGCAAAAATGTTGAAATGGCAACAACTAACCCCAGCGTAGGATCCACTACAAAAGCTGCAGCAATTGCCACGCCATCTATGAAGTTATGAATCGTATCTCCGGCAATAACTAAAGACGCTGTTCCAGCATTGATATCTTTTTTATCTGACTCGTGATGATGTACACGAAAGAAAAGATGCTCAAAAGAAAAAACGATAAAAAAGGAAACTAACACATATAAATACCCCAGTTCCCCATTGTGCTCGACAGCTTCGGGGATAAGATCTAATAACGCTACCGTAATTAGTATCCCGGCAGCAAAAGGAGTCGAATATCTACACAGAATATTTTTTAGCTTCTCATTAACTAAAAATGCCACCCCTCCAACTAAACCCAATACACTACCAACAGCAACAAGTCCGAGCAAAAGTAGTAAGTCCATTTTTTTATTGTAGCAAATAATTGGGCTCGACACTGTGAAGCAATGCTTCTACCAACTCTGTTGCTTTTTGAAGTGCCTCTTCAAATAGATGATTATCCTCTTGTTTTACATTTACGTGAATACGATATGTGCCTTCTGGATCCTTCCCCGCCCTCCAGTCCCACTCGGTTAGACCACGAAAATATGTTTCATCATCAGAGTACTTTTTTCTCTCTTCGATCATGTACGCCAGCAGAATATGCTCGAACAAATGCGCAAGGTTAGTGTTTTTAACTTTTTCATGAAACGGTAAATTCTCGCGATTAAAGCATTTTGTGTTTAGAACTTCAGGTAAGTAAGTATTCAATACTTCATAAATATGAGGAATGTTTTTGGTGGTTTGAAAAGGAGTCTTTAACCTCATCGCCATATCAGCAGAATTTTCGTCCACCTGAACCGACAAGTCAAAATACGGAGAGTTAATTATCTTCTTACTCATTTATTACAGCGTATTAACATATCACTAATGCTAGTTTTCTGCAACTAACTAGCGGTATCGCAATATATAGCTATAATTAATTATATGCTTAGGAAAATATTTCCAAAGTCAGAACTTTTCATTGTCGATTTTAGCTCACAGCTCTATCTAGATAATTTCCTTATTTCTGCAATTTCTGCAATCATTGCAATTCGGATTTATTTAGCCTCAACTGGATACCCTCAAATTGGCAGCGATTCTATCCACATTGCCCATATGCTTTGGGGGGGATTTTTAATGATGATAACAGTCATTGGGCTCTTGGCATTCATAAATAAACACATCAAGGTCTGGGGGTCAATTATTGGGGGAATTGGATTTGGAATATTTATAGACGAACTTGGGAAATTTATAACACATGATAATAACTACTTTTTTCAGCCAACATTTGCCTTCATTTATGTTCTATTCCTGCTAATTTATTTTTCATTTCGCAAGCTATTTGAACTAATAGAAAGAGACGACAAAGAATTTGTTATGAATGCTCTAGAGATACTGAAGGAAGCAGTTTTCTATGATCTAGATGAAAATGAGAAAAACAAGCTCAAAAAATATTTACAGCATTCAGACCAGGGACATCCTTTAGTTAAGCAGATGAAAGAGCTTATTAGCAATATTGAAGCAAACCCAGTTAACACAACCCGATTGATGAACAGGCTTAAGTTAAAACTTAATAGAGCCTACACGAACATTATAAAAAGTAAGCACTTTGTTAAATTTTTATTTGCCTTGCTTATCTTTGGATCACTCGTAAATGTATATCTGGTTATACTAAATCTACTTCCATTGAGGTTAGGAATGTGGGAAATTGGGCTAATTCTTTCAGTTACTGTAGCAACTATCTTTGTTGTACTGGGAATCGTAAGGGCAGCAGAAGGCAAAAGCAAAGATTCATACAAATCTCTACGTACAGCCACAATGACCTCGGTACTCTTCGTACAATTCTTTGCATTTTACTTTCATCAGCTAAATGCTTTAATTCCACTAGTAACTTCGTTTATTGCTTATCTGGGAATTCAATCTTTAATTGAAGAGAAATTCACAAAAGCAAAAACGAAATAATTATCGTTCTTCTCTTGGTCTAGCTATGTTAACAACTAATTTTCTTCCCTCTATCTCTTTGTCATTGAACATTTCGATTGCTTTTTGCGCATCAGCATCACTAGCAAATTCGACAAATCCAAATCCTTTTGAGCGACCAGAATACTTATCTGTTATTACTGTAGCTTCTGTAACTTCACCAGCTTCTGCAAAAACTTGCCCTAACTGTTCTGAAGTAAGATTATAACTAAGATTTCCAACGTAAACTTTATTATTCAAACTTATTCACCTCCATCTGTTTTGAAGAAAGCCGAAGCATCCTTACAATGTCTGTATTATACTATAACTGTGTTAAATTTACTATTTTCGTTGCTTTTATTACTTACGCCTACAGTAAGCGCTCAAGATAGCTCATGGCAAATTAGAAGCTTTCATTCAGACATTGTTATAAACCAGGACACTTCAATAATAGTCAAGGAAACTATCGAAACAGATTTCGGATACTTAGAAAAACATGGGATATTTAGAGACATTCCCTACCTTTATACGGTTGATGGAAAATCTGTTAAAACAGATATTAAGGTTAAATCTATTACTGACGAGAATGGAATCCCCTACAAGTATACTTCTTCCAGACATAACCAATCTTTAGAGTTGAAAATTGGTGATGCCAATCAAACGATCAGTGGTGAACACACTTACGTAATCAATTACAGCTTAGAAGGAACAATTCAAAAATATGAGGACACGCCAGAGCTTTATTGGAATGTGACTGGAAATGAATGGGAGGTGCCAATTTTACATGCATCTGCCTCAGTAGAATCTCCTCACGCGAAACTCATAGGCGCAAAGTGTTATCAAGGTCCAGTCGGTAGTATCAAACTCTGTAACAGCAGTACCCAGGCAAACGAAGCCTCGTTTGTTAGCAATGAAATACTTCCCGCTGGTCAAGGTATTACCATTGCAACAAAGCTTGATACTAACAATAATTTGATCTTCCCATCACAACTCGAAAAAACCACAGACTTCTTGATTTCCAACTATGGATACCTCATCGCTCCCCTTCCAGTATTAATTATGATTTTCTTCTGGTGGAAAAGAGGCAGAGACAGAGCTTACCTTAGCGAGGTTTATTATTACAAACCTGATAACAAAGCTGAAAAATTGGCGCCAATTTTTCCTCGCCTTAGCTTACCATTAACCTACTCCCCAATTAATGGACTCACTCCATCTGAGGTCGGAACTTTAATAGATGAAAAAGTAAACATAGAAGACCTGATTGCAGAAATAGTTGAATTAGCAAGACTAGGTTATATCAAAATTCATAAGAAAGATAAAAAAGGATTATTCAAAAAGATGGAATTTTCTTTAGAGAAAATTAAAAAAGCCACAAATAATTTAGAGCCACACCAGTTGTTTTTGCTAACCAAATTGTTTTCAGGAACTAAAGAAGGAGAAATAGTCTCAATCTCTAATCTATCAAATAACTTTTATTTAGCCCTGCCTAAAATCAAAAATAAAATTTATGAACAATTACAAGATAAGGACATATTTAATTCCAGCCCTGAAAAAACAAAGGGTATGTGGATCGGAATTTATGTGTTAATGCAATTCATTGCCGGGTTTTTTATTTTTAGCAACGCGGTTGCCTATTTTAATTTCTTTCCTTTAATTTTTCTTGTGATTCTTTCTCCCATTGGGCTCATTTTTGCTCTTTCAATGCCAAGAAGAACAGCTTGGGGACATTCTTTATTCTTGCAAACTAAAGCCTTGAGAGAATATTTGAAACTTGGAAAGTGGAGAGAAGAAATTGGGGAAAAGCATTTGTTTTTAGATGAAATATTGCCTTTGGCAATAAGCCTTGGCGTGGTAAATAAACTCGCTAAAGAAATGGACAAATTGGGTGTCAAACCTCCGACTTACATGCAAGGAATGAGCACTGGAAATTTTGCTGCTCAATTTGCCATTTTACACAGTTCATTAAATAAGAACATTGCCGCAAATCCTCATGGGGCTGGGGGCTTCTCCACTTCTGGAAGGTCGTCTTGGTCTGGAGGCTCAGGATTCAGTGGAGGTTCTTCTGGCGGAGGGTTTGGCGGTGGAGGAGGCGGTAGCTGGTAATCAACGTACTCCTCTGAAAATTTTGTTCTTCTTCACATGAATATCTTTAGAAAAATTTTCTTGCGCAATCTTACTTTGCCGGGAATCAAATTTTGAGATCTTACTCAGCATGGGATTGCTTGGCAATTCGACCGGTTTATTGTCTTCCGAATCTTTTTCCGCTTTACTTTCTGACTTATTCTTCTTACTCATGAGCTGATTATACCAAATCTATTTCTTGATTGAGGTTTGGAAGAATAATTTGTGAAATGTTCATCTCTTTTTTTATTCTATTTTGCACAGCCTCACGAGCATCATTATCTCCATGAGTTAAAAACAATTTTTTTACCCCCTTAATGTGATTAAGCCAATCCAGCAATTGATCTTCATCTGCGTGCCCACTCATAGCCTGAGTATCTGTAACTGTTGCCTTTACCTTAATCGACTCACCATCTATTTCCACTTCCGTTTCACCTTCTAGCAATTCTCTACCCAATGTCTCATCCCCTTGATACCCAACAATCAACAGCCGTGTCGATTCCATAGGCAAATAGTGAGCAGCATGGCCAACTATCCTACCGCCGACCATCATTCCACTGCCAGCAATAATTACTTTCTTTCCCCTATCTGCTTGTAATCTTTGACTGTCGTGCGAAGATTTAGAAATTATCAAACCTGGAAAGTCAAACGGGTCCTTTCCTTTCATTTCTTGTTGTATGTGGTCATTAAAATACCCAGGATAATCTCTATAAATTTCAGTTGCTCTTTCTGCCATGGGAGAATCCAAGTAAACTGGAGTATTATACTCAACTTTCTCTTCTTCCTTTAAATGCTTGATAAGATGTAAAATCTCTTGGGTTCTTTCTAGTGAGAATGCAGGCAGTAACAAAGTGGAATTAGTTTGTTCTATTTTGTTAATTTCCTGCTGAATAGTTTTCTTGGGATCTCCATCAGGATGCTGTCTCCCTCCATAGGTTGATTCCATAACAACTACGTCAGCACTATCAAAAAATTCTGTGGCTCTAACTAGGTCTTCGGGTGTATTGCCCAAGTCCCCACTAAAAATAATTTTCTTATATTCACCACCACTTGTGTCTTCTACTTCTAAGCTTGCTGAACCCAAAATGTGCCCAGCGTCATAGAAAGTAATATTAAAATCTCCAAGGGATATTGGTTTGTGATAACCAGTGGTTTTAAATCTTTCAATTGTCCTGATTGCCAAGCTTTTGTCATACAGAGCCCGCTCTTTATCAAACTTAGCGATTTTAGCACTGTCCAATAGCACGACTTCAGCCAAACTTGCAGTGGGCGCAGTCATCCAGATTTCTCCGCGATAACCGCCTTTCAGCAACAGTGGCAGCCTTCCACAATGGTCTAAATGGGCATGAGTAAGTATTGCTCCAATTAGCTGACTAGTATCGTAATCATATTTTTCGTAATTTAAACTCTCAACATCTTCGGTACCTTGAAACATTCCCTGGTCAATTAATATTGATTGACCAGAATGTGAAGTCAAAACATATGAAGAACCTGTCACTGTCCCCGCTGCCCCCAAAAACTTAATCCGCATGTTTAGAGTCTACCACTACAGGTTTTATCCTTCCACCTTGCTCTCAAAGTATAATTGCCATTTTTTATAATTAGCAACTTTGTTTTTGGCTACTACAAATACAAGATAGCCCTCGTCTTTCTCGGACTTTTTGTCAAAAACTTTTCCATAAAAATCTGCCAGCTTTTTGTAATCTTCTGAGGACAATAAAATCGAGTTAAAATTCAGCATTTGCTATCTTGATGCCTGTAACATGCTCACTTTGTTTCCTTCAGAGTCCTTAAATACTACCCACATTCCAACACCTGGGATATCTTGTGGTTTGCCAATTATTTTCCCACCGGCTTTTTTAACTGCAGCCATACCTTTTTTAAGGTCCTCCACTGAAATTACAAATGAAGGATAAGGGTTAGTGTTTTTGGCTTTTTTGTAAAATCCGCCGTTTATAGCACCCTTTTTTAAATGCATCTGCTTTTTATCAATTGGGGAGGTGACAGCCAATACATAATGACCCATGTCAGCCCCGGCATCGGTCATCCCCCAGCCAAAGGCCTTGGAGTAAAATTCGCTGACTCGTTTGCCATTTACATATGGCATTTCAAAGTGAACAACAGGGTTTTTGGACATGAAGATATTATAATGTGACACAAATCACAAAATCAAGCTGTAAACATTTCATTCAAAGCTTCAAGAGCATGTGGCAATTGAGCCCAACCGCTTGAGCCATTTAGATGCCCACCGTTTTTAATAACTATAAGTTTACAGTTTAGCTCCTTTGACAATGCTTCGCCCTGATCAAACGATACGTTTCTATCGTTGTCGCCATGTATCACAACAAAAGATTTAGCTTTTGACCTTATTGCTTTGAAGTTGAAAGGCTCATTCAAAAAACCACCTTGTACTATCTTCTTTTTTTTAGCAGCAAATATCGGCCCAGAAGCCAATACTACGCCTTTAATGTTTTTTGCTTTCGTATTTTCTAAAAAACGTAATATTGCTGGAACTCCAAGGCTGTGCCCCACCAGATAGATTTGATCTCTATTATTTCTATCAACGTTTCTTGAAATTTCTTCAATCCAATCATCTGCAATTGGCGTGGCAGGATCTGGCATTGGTAAAGCACAGGCATACACATCCTGTTTTCCAAGCTCATCCATAAGCCAAGGCCTCCATCCGCCATTTGGCTTACTGGAAAATCCGTGGATAATAAATACTTTTTTCATTAATTGTTATTCCTTTTCATCTGCTCAAAGGATTGTTTGACAATCTGACTCAGAACTTTTTTATCCACATCTACAAGTTTATTAACATACAAACAACCCACAGACTTTTTATGTTTTCCTAATTTTTTAAGCAAATCATCAACGTCCTCAAAACCACTCATTATATAAATTGTTAAATTCTGTTTTCTTGGAGAAAAGCCAGTCAGTGGCCAATCGCCTTCCTGGCTACTTCTTTCTGACTTGTAATGATAACTTCCAAAGCCCACAATACTACTTCCCCACATTACAGGTTTTTCCCCTGTTACTTTTTTAAATATTTTTAACAATTCAAAACCATCTAGCTTTTTCTGCTCTGGAGTAATTTTGCTTAGAAAATCCTCAGCTTTTTGTGAAGTTGGTTTAGTTTTTAGTTCAGCCACTGCGATATTCTAATATATCAAAGAAGCGTCAATCAATGAAGGTTAGTGCTTTTCCTTTTTTGTTTGCCCTACCAGTTCTACCAATGCGATGAATATAATCCTCAAATGTCTCTGGCAAATCATAGTTTATAACATGAGTCACGTTACTTATGTCCAATCCTCTTGAGGCTATGTCTGTAGCAAGAAGTACCTGAATCTTATTGTTTTTAAACATCTCTAACGCTCTTTGTCTTTGTCCTTGAGACTTATTCCCATGGATTGAAGCTACATTAACCCTTCTTTTGCTTAGGGCTTTTTCAACTTTGTCTATTCCGTGTTTTGTACGACCAAATACCAAAACTTTTTGAAACTCTCTATCTCCCAATAGCTCGTCTAACACATCTAATTTTTCTCTCCCATTAAGTTTTACAATGTCTTGGTCAACGTTTGCAGAAGTGGGTTGAGTTTTGACAGAAATTGTTATTGGGTTTTGAGTAAAATCCTTCATTACCCTAGTTACACTGCCAGGAAGAGTCGCAGAGAAAAACAGTGATTGTCGAGGTTTTGACAATTTAGAAACGATATAAGAAATATCTTTTATAAAGCCCATATCTAGCATGCGATCAACTTCGTCCAGAACGATATTTCTAAATTGTCTAAAGTCTAGGATTCGCTGGTTTTCTAAATCTTTTAGTCTACCTGGTGTCCCCACAACAACTTGAGGGTTTCTTCTTAGTCTTTGAATTTGGCCACCAATTCCCACTCCTCCAATACAGATAGCAGACTGTAAATTTGTATTGCGGGCCAATTCTCTGAATTCCTGCTCAACTTGAATTGCGAGTTCGCGCGTCGGAGTGATAATCAATATTTTTTCATTCCTATTTAGAAGAATTTTGTTTATCAATGGAATCAAAAAAGCAGCAGTTTTTCCTGTTCCAGTATTTGCAATTCCCACAACATCATTTCCATCTAGAATCAACGGGATTACTTGGTCTTGAATTGGAGTTGGAGAATCATATCCCTTGTTCAAAATGGCCGTTTTTAGTCTCGCATCAATCTTAAACTGGGAAAAGGAATTTACAGGAACAAACTCTTCAGGCTGTTTGTTTTCAACATTTTCGATATCTATCTTACTTATAAACAAAGCTGGGTCATAAACTGGCAATTTTCGTTGATGGCGAAAATTTTGTCCACGATTATTTCCCCTGTAAGGGCGGTTGCTTCTATTATGATTATTTTGTCGATACATTTATTTGCTATTCAAAACAGCAATGCAAACAATAGAACTGCTCACTTGTTAATTATTCGGTCATGAAGATGAAAAGATACAGAAGTAATAATTATTATAATTGAGGTACCTTTATCTATCTAAATTCTAAATATTTTAATCAACTAAGCAGATCTATTGCATACATCTGCTGTTACGAAAAGTAGTATACCACACAATGCAACAAAATACTACGGGATGGTCAGTTTTCTAACTTACTGAGGTACTTTTGCAGACCTTTCTTGTTTCCATTCTTAAGCTGCACCAAAGCGACGTTCAATATTACTTTAAGTCTCGATGTTTCAAAAAGATTCAAACTTTTGTTGTTCCTTAATTTTGAGGTTATACTTTTATCTATCTTCGACTCTATCACCCACGGAAGCTTCTCCCACTCTGGCATTACTGGCTTTTTCTGCAGTACCTTTAAAATTTGATTGTTGGCAACATTCAGATTTTCCAGATAAGAAACGACATCAGAGGTAGAAATACTTGCCTTGCTAAGAGAAAAAATTGTACCTGTAGATTTTTCCAAGATAAGCTCATTATACCAGAGCCTCGACCACTTTGCTTAATGTTTCTTCCATCGATCCCCGCGCGTCAACCCGAATCAGTCTACATTCTGGCTGCTCTTTAAGAAAATTTATTCTTTTTCCTACATCTTCATAGTAATGTCCCATTCGTTCGACGACAGCATCAATATTGTCATCGAATCTTTTTATTCCATTAACCAATCTGTCAGCAGCTTGCCAAACTGGTACCCGCAATTGGATTATTGTTACTGGCATCTCTCTATCAACCGCTTTTAACATGTCCCAAAACTCAACAGTTTCTTTGTCAGTTCTAAATCCTCCGTCTAAAATAAATCCATCAGACAAAGCTGCATCTTGCATGCCAGCTCCTAAAATTCTCAAAAACATATCTGGGTCAACATAAGCATGTGTTTCCATCACACGGCGGCACTCATCACCAATTTCAGTCGTATCCTCTGCGGCCAGTTTGCGAAAAATGTCTCCGGTAGAAATTCGTGGCTTACCTGCAACTTCTGCGAGTTTCTTTGCAACTGTAGATTTTCCACTACCTTCTAGACCAATAAAGGCCACAATTTCTTTCCCAATAATTGGTTTTTCTGAAGATTCTGGGGATGAGTATCCGTCCATCTCAAGCATTTGAGGTATTGTACAAGAAGTTATGTTTTCAGTCTATTTTTCTTAAGAATTCCTTTTACAGAATGACTTAGAGGTTTATCCTTACGGTGAATACAACCAATCCAACAGCAAGGTCTGCGTTTTCCCTCTTTGAGTTCCGATACTACTCTTTTTACATGGTCTTTTCTGGTCTCTTCTTTTTTAACAAAAGTAGTCCAGCAAATCCATTCGTTGCGGGCAAGCGGAGTAAGATCCTCCCACACCGCAAGTGATTTGGGATCTGAAACCAAAGCTTCCCGCAAATCGTTTGGTAAATTGTGTGCTACCCCACCTGAAACATCTTTTGCCATTGGTATATTTTAACAAATCTCCCAATACTCTATACTGTTTGTACTATGAAAAAAGGATATTTCATCCCCTTGTTAATAGCAGTGGGCTTAGTATTTAGCTTCATTTTATTCAATCAACATGTTTATAACCAAAAACAATCTTCGCCATCAGAGCAGATTGAAAGTTACAGAGGCACGTTAACTGGAGAATATGTTTGCCTGCCTCACACCGACCAAAGTGGACCTCAAACTTTAGAATGTGCATTGGGAATGAAAACTGAAGCAGGAGAATATTATGCTCTTGATTTTGGTTCGGATTCACAAGAAATTCCCACTCTCAAAACGGGAGACAAATTTACGGCAACGGGACTGATTACCCCCATTGAGTTACTAAGCACAGATCATTGGCAAAAATATCCTGTGGAAGGAATTTTTTCAGTAACAGATTTTGTGGAGAAACTGTAAATGAAAGTGGTTTTCTTTGCTCCACCTAATGGATGAAATCAGTAGTTATTTTGTAGTTTCGACTTGATTTTTTAAAGTTTCTAGCGTTTTAGATAAAGATTGCTCAAGAAAGTCAGGTTTAAATATTTTAATAATTTTAGGGAACCAGCCAGATAACGACTCTTCTGTTATGACTTTTGTCATGTTTCCGTGTTTTTCAAAATTCCAAAAATGTACTGCATCCATTCCAAAAGACTTTCCAGTCCATCCAATTGTTTTATTTTCGACGACTTCCTGTAACTTAGAGCTTATATTCATTCCCATTGCTTTCCACTGGAACTTAGTGCCCTTGGCTAGCTTTCCTTGTAGCTTTGCATATGAAACTTCTTTTTGCCATTTAGGCCAATTATCAATATCTGATTGAATTTTCCAAACATGATGAACAGGTGCATTAATTACTGTTTCTTTTTTGGCAATTAGTGATGCTTTTGAGTTTATATTCATTTGATGATTATAGCAGAAGGTTCGGACTGTCCACATAAAGATATTAGAAATTGAAGCTGAAATGGCTTGTGATGCTTGGCAAAAAACTGTAAAACTTATTTTTTGAATACTACTTGCTAAGCCATTATTTTTGCTAGACTCGAAAACTATCCTATTTTGATAACAACATTGCCCTTTTTCCGGCCAGAATCAACATAACGGTTAGCTTCAACGATGTCATCTATTCTAAATGTTTTGTCTATTACCGCCTTTAGCTTTCCTGCATCAAACATCTTAGCAAGTTTTTCTAAGTCGGATGCGCTTTCTTTTGCAACATCAAAACTACTTACAGTTACATATTTACCACCCTCAGCTAACATATGTTCTGCTTTAGTTTTTGATATTTTGCCAACGGCATCAAATATAATATCAAAGGTCCCTTTTATGTCCTGAAGATTAGTAGTTTTGTAGTCATACACAATGCTTGCTCCCAATGACTTCGATAGCTTCATCCCGTCCTTACCGCTTATCGCAGTAACATTAGCGCCTAGGTATTTAGCTACTTGTATAGCAGATGACCCAACTGCTCCTGAGGAGCCATAAATTAAAACTTTTTTTCCTTTAGTAATTCCTGTTTTACGCAAGAAGTAAAAGGCCGTATTCCCGCCAAACGGAAGTGCACTTGCTTCTTCAAAGCTGGCTTTTTTCGGCTTGAGCGCTATCGTTCCACTACTTGGTAAAGCACAGTATTCAGCAAAGCCACCAAATTTAAAACCGGTCATAGCATAAACCTCATCACCAACTTTAAATTTGTTAACTCCATTTCCCACCCTAACAACTACTCCAGCCAAAACACCACCAGGTGTTCGTCTTGGTCTTGTAATTCCGATTAACAATCGAATGACAACCTTGCCAACAAGGCCTTTAACTCCGTCCCCTGCGTCCATGGAGCGCATCCTAACGTCGCCAGAATTCAGCGAGGCAGCCCTAACTTTAATTAATATTTCGTCACTTTTAATCGCTGGTTTGGGAACATCCTTAACTTTCAATACTTCTGGTGGGCCATAACCACTTGCGACAACCGCTTTCATTTTTTAATGTTAACATAAAAATGAGGCTGTTTGAATCTTTTTGAGGAAATTGATACACTTTAGAATCAACGATAAGAAACAGTTCTATGAATAAAGAAACTTTGTATAGGATAGCTGGAGTAAGTTATTTAGGTATCTTCTTTTCCGGTATTTTTGCAAACTTTATAGTGCTCGATGAGATAAAAAAAGACCCTGTCAGTATGGTGACAGATAGCATGACGCTGGTAAGTCTTGGGGCTATGGCATTTCTCGTTGCTGCTGTACTCGATACTATTGTTGCATGGGTACTAAAGGACCTTTTCGCAAAGCATCCACTTACCATTCCAAGCACGTACTTTCGCCTTATTCACGCAGTAATTATGGGTATGGCTGTGTTTGCGCTTGTATTACTACGAGGACAGACTGATGCCACTTCAATATTGAATCAGATTGATATCTTTGAAACTATGTGGCTGATTGGACTTTTCTTCTTTGGTATACATTTAATGATGTTAAGTAGCATCTTGAAGGCTCTAGCACCAAAATGGATAACTATTGCACTATTTGTAGCAGGTGCAATGTATATGATAGATACAACTGCTCAATTTGTGCTGGTCAACTACGACTTGTATGCTGATATATTTTTGACTCTAGTTGCCATTCCAAGCATTTTAGGAGAAATGGCGCTTTCAATCTGGCTACTGCTTAAAAGTCGCAAATAGAATTGTACGAAAGGCTATTGAAAATTTAGGCCAAAAATCTATTGCTCCGATGGTTGGTTCCGGTGAGAACCTATTTTCTCGAACAGATACTCGAGCCTGTGTCAAACTCGGAAATCGATATCTCAATTTTTGGGTCGGAAGACAAACTGTTCGACGGAACTCAAACCAAAGCTTATATATAGATCATGAGTTGTGTTAGTACCTATTAACTAAGAATTGATTCAATTTCGCTGATCAACTTTTTGGATACTGTAACCTTGGAAGGCAATACAATTTCATCAGATATGTTTCCTTCAAATACGAGTCTCACTGACGTTTCACCCGGGCTCTCTTTAAGCAATTTATTTAGTGCTTTCAAGTCTTTTGTTTCTGTATTAGTCGGGATCAAAATATGAATAGAATTTTCGACAGAAGGTAACGCTTGAGTCTTTTTCTCAGAGACTTTGATACCGCCCAACTTTTTTAATTCTTTTTTTAACTCCTTAATATGAA
>Ga0066639_10002245_pt1 | contig 16940 bp, 11 predicted proteins | sample CryGeyCG2114_010_2_FD_59504 | JGI IMG/M metagenome (GOLD analysis project Ga0066639, IMG submission 59504) | Groundwater microbial communities from aquifer - Crystal Geyser CG10_big_fil_rev_8/21/14_0.10 | ecosystem: Environmental > Aquatic > Deep subsurface > Groundwater | place: USA: Utah...
ATTCTTGTCTTGTTCATTCTTAATGTTTCAATAAAGCAAGAGCTTAATAGGATTTTTTCCATTTCTTCAAAACTATCAATGTTCACTTTGTGCTCAATCCAAGCACCTGTTGTCTCTGTTAACTCTTTGTAAGTTAGATTGGTTTTGTCATCTACTTTTCTTAATCTTAGAATATAGTCGCCTGGGCCTCTAACTTTGTTTTCAGTGCCTTTTTGATTGAACATATAGTCTTTTTGCTCGATTGTCTCTTCAAAAACTGCTCCTAGCTCTTCAAGTTTCTTTTTGGTATCTTCTATAGAATCAATCTTTGCTCTGATTTCGATTTCCATCTTATAATCTTAATTCAGTATCCTGTTCATATTTAAAATTATGTTTTAATGCTAATTCTGCTTTCATCAGCTCTGTGCCCAAGTAGACTGCGTGTCCTGTCTTGATGTCTGCTTTGCTTACAATCTGAGTTCTTAGGTCTAAGGCAGATGTTCCTTCATATGTTTCTAGAATTTCACCAGTCTTTGAATTTGTGTGTTCTACTATAATCTTATTGTTTTTTATCTGGATTATGTAGTTTCCTCTTGGATCGTACAGATTATCGTCGAACTTTTTATATCTTTTCAGCATTTCTTCAACCTGGTTGTAGTAATGATTGTAAATCTGAGCGCTGCCTGATATCATAGTTAGGATTCCTGGCTCAACATTGATGCCTTCTGCAATCTCTTTTTGTATTGCTGCGCAGCCGTATGTATTTTCTGGCCAGCCCTGAGTCATGTCATGGCTTCTGAAGAAAACAGTTAGATTCAATCTTTCATCCTGAACCATTGCTTGTAAGAAAACTAAACAAGGGCTGCTCTTATGTTTTCGCATTAGCTCATCCTGAACATGCCAGCTGATTGCAACACATGCTTTTGAGTATGGGTCTTTTTTAAGGACATCGATTATGTCGCTTATTTGGTTGACTTCTGCATAATCCTGATTTTTGTAAGTTACGTTTGCATCAATCCATTTGCCTTTTCCAAATTCATAATCTCTATAATCCTCTGTTGTGACTAATTCTTTGATCGCTTTTGTCTCTGTTATGTAAGCTCTTAACTTATTGCCGTAGGTGTATGCTTTTCCTTCTGGAAGCAATGGTGAAAGAATCTCTTTTTTGTAAGCTTCAATCTTCTCTTTTGTTAATGGGACTAAGAATGGATTTAAAGAAAGGTCCATGTTCTGAGGGTCATGGACAACAACGACCATGTTGTTAATCTCTTTTACCCAGCGGTCTGTATTTGCATTCATTAGGTTATTTTTTCCATATCTGCAGATTGCATTAATCATATTAATCCATGCGTCTGGGATTGTTGTTCCTTGGGCGATTATTGGGCCGCCTTCATAAGGGAATGAGCTTGCAGATTTCTCATAATCAAAAACTTCTGGTTTATCTAAGAAGGGTTCTTTTTTCTCCAAAGCTGAGATTAATAAGTTAATCTCAGCTATTTTCTCATCCATTGTTTTGTTTGGGAACTTTTGGTTAATATCAATCAATTTGACGTTTTCCCTTACTTTGTTGATTAATTCTGTTGGAATGTTTTTGTCAAAATGGATAGCGCTCTCAAAACCTGGAATCTTCCTGTCTTGGTTAATTCCTTTTTCAAAAAACGCCCTTAATGCATTTGCGGATGTTAAGTCTGATATTTTGTCATCCTCCGATTTTGAAGAGTATTCTTCTCCAACTAAGACAATGTATCTGATATATGGGTTTCCAAGGATGTTTCTAATCATTCCGACTAATCCTGAAGGGGTATAGAAGTTTGCTGCTAATGCTAAGTTTTCTTTATTTAGCTTTGGAAGGATTGCGTCCCTCATTGTCCAAAGGAAAGTTACTGCTATGTTTGCTTTTATGTCTTTTGAGAAGTAGGCAATCCTGTCTTTGACTGCAACAGGCCACCCTACAGTGCCGTCTGAACCTTTTAATTGTTTGATTTGGTCTATCATTTTATTTTGGTAATGATAAGGGATATTTAAATATTATAGAAGTGGAGAATATACTTATCCAGCATTGAACTGCATAAGGGAAATAAGCTCGTGGCTTACTACCTTACCTGTTTCTGCGCTGATTTTTATGTTTAATGTTTTGAAAGACTGGGTTACGAATGTTATGTTCCAGACTAAACCTTCTTTGATGTTTTGGAGTATTAATATTGTCTTTACTGGCTGTTCTTGGCTGTACTCTTTTTTCATTATTTCATTTGCCTTTTCCATCGCCTCTTCCATACTTGTCTTGACTTTGTCTATTTTTAATTCTTTTATTATTGATTTTGGCCTTTTATAGGCTTCTTCTTCTGGAATTACTTTTATGTCGTCTTTTTCTATGAAGAATGTTGTGATTTTGTCTTTTTCTTTATTGTAGTATCCAATCTGCCAGATGCCTTCATTTGGCTCGTCAAGCATCTTGAATACATGAACAAGATAGCAGTCTTTATTTTCTTTTTTCCAGTTCTTGAACTCAGAATGTTCGCAAAGGTCTTTGATTATATCTTTTGTTTGCATTAAAATATAGAAATAAAGGTGTTATTTATATGTTTGGGTTGATTATTGCTTTTTGCTGAAATGATTTATCCACCCAGCCACTTTCCTTGAAACATCTTTCTGCTTTTCTTCGCTGTTTGTTAGTCTTATATCCAATTGGGAGACTTGTTTGCTGACAGATGCTGTGTTTTGATGTATTTCATTGACTTTGGATTCAATCAACTGGCCTAGTTCTTTTACTAAATCAGAGCGAATCTCGTTCTTCATTGATTCTTCCTGTTTTGCAAGATCTGAGCCCAGGCTTTCGGATTTTTTTGCAAGGGCTGCCAAATCGCTTTTAGATGCAATGTTTGCAAACTTCAGTTCTCCAACACGGCCTTGTTTTGCAGCAGAGTCAAATGTTGTCTTAAGGTCAATTGCAACCTGCTTGAATGTCTTCAACTCGTCAAAATCTTTCTGTGACTTGATAAAAATTGATTCAACTTTGTCAGCATGCTTTTTTATCTTTGATTCCATTATTTTTGATGCTTCTAAATCATGCCTGACTTCCTGGCTGAGCTGCATTATCTGCTCAACACCTCTAAATGCCTCTGTCTTTCTCCTTATCTCTTTGAGTTCATCCATTACTTTGCTCATAAGCTCGTGGAATCCTTCTAACTTATTTTTAATTGCCTCTGCTTTTGCGTCCTGCTTTTTTACTTCTATCATAAGCTTCTCGGGCTGGACTTGCCCAACCATCTCTACTGCTGCCAATGCTTTCTTCTCAAGATCACTCATCTTTTTTTCAGCATCAAATATCATTGACCTAAGCTCGCCAATCTCTTCATTTACCCTGTTTAAACGTTCATCCCTTACTTTTCCTAAATCTTTGTAACTTTCAGAAATAGCTTTTAATCTTTCAATCTCAGCCTGCATCCTAGCTTCTTTTTTGCTTGATTCTGCTTTTTCCTGCAGTTTTTGGGCTTTTTCATCTGTTTTGCCTTCAAGCTCTTCTTCCTTGCCGGCAAGCTGTTCGTCGCTCTTCTTCATCTTTAACTTATCTAAAAACATGTATCCCTCTTTTTTATATTTTAAACTTTCTATTTGATTTTATTATAAAGCTCAACCATCTTTTTATTTAGCTGAACAGCGTCTTCTTTTGGCAGGCCTTTTATCTTCTGAGCTTTGTCGTGCGCTTCGAGATAAACTTTCTTTGCATCCTCTTTCTTTCCTTGTGAGGCAAGGCCAAGGCCATTGTCCAGCTTTTTGTTAATCTCTTCAGAAATAGGGTTTGTCTTTGCTGCTGGCTTTACATCAATCTTTGCCTGGCTAGGTGCTGCAACCTTCTTGCTCTTAATTGCTTTGAGATATTCTGCTCTTTTTTGATGAGCTTTTACAATCTCTGCCTGCAATTCCTGCTGGCTTACTAGCTTAAGGGCGCGCTTCTTTGGAGTCTTTCCTATTTTCTTCCATATTGCTTCAATAGATGGCTTAAGTGATTCAAGATAGATCTTAGCCATGTCAAAGTGACCTTCTTTTATCTTGTCTAAAGCAAGCTTTATCTCAATCCTTTTATCGTAGACATCCTGCTTTTCTGCTTCAAGCTGTTCGAGCTGGTAATCAATGTCATCAATGATATCATTGAATTCAGAATATTTTGCAAGAGTTGCGTCATCAAGCCTTGTTGCTGAGTGCAATAATGGCCTGAAGCTGACAAAATAAGGTTTTCCTTCATTATATTCTGAATTAGATATCATTCCTGTTCCGATTGATGCTTTGTTTATTGTTTTTAGCACATCAGGACCATATTTATCCCCTATTCTATTTAGGTCATCAGGATGTTTTGTCTTCATCTGCATCTCTGTATTGATGTTTGCCTGTATCTCACTAACAAAATCACCTAAAACCTGGGATATAAGCATTAGTCCGATTCCCCACTTCCTGAATTCTCTGCATGCCCTTTCAATCTGTATAAATCCGTGACCCAAACCGCCGAATTTTGTCAGCAGGCGGTGAACCTCATCGTAGATCAGCAGCACTTTCAATTCTTTGTTTTCAGGAAGATTTGCTGCAAATACTTCTTTTACTGTATTTGCTATGAATAAATCAGTTTCAGCAGGACTCAGCTTGTTTATTGAGAATACAAATATTTCTCCTGGCTTTATGTATTTCTTTATATCAAGTATCTCCCTTGGATTTGTTATCTGCCTTATGTTTCCGTTAAATGCTTTTGGCTTTGTCATATCAAAATTCTTATAACGGTTAAGCATATAGGATTCGCTGCACTTCTTTAAGAATCCTGTCCACTGAGCTGTTGGGTCAAATACCACAACTGCAACACCTTTTTGCAGCGCCTCTTCTACTATGTCCTGGGCTGCGACTGTTTTTCCAGAGCCTGTCGATCCTGCGATAATCGTGTGCATCTGCAGGTCATCAAGGTTGAGGTATGTTTTTGTGCTTGTCTCTGCGATATTTCCAACATAGGCAGAGCGCTTTCCTGCTTTTGGCAGCTTGCTTATTTTTACAGGTATCTGATACTTCTTTTTCTTGTACTGGATCTTTTTGTAAGTATAGAATGATGTTCCGAGAACTGCCAGTATCAGCATTGCAACTATTATCTGCAGGACAGATATATTGAATATCTTGAATGCAAATAATGGCTTGATTATTGAAAGTAAGGGTTTTCCAATCTTTACTCTTGCAGAAGATTCTGTCTGTACTGGAATCCCTTTATTCTCATATGATGCAATCCCTTTCAAGATATACTTTTTGAGAGGTGTTTCTAATGGAATTGACATGCTCTTTAAGTAGTTGCTCGTTGTCTCTACTATGGCCTTGTCCTCTATCTGCGCAACTACTTCCTGGGTGTCCTGATCCATGAGGACTATTCTTAATTGCGTATCTATCTTAGAGGTTGTCCCAAGATTCTTTAAGTTTATCTGTATTATCAAGTCATTCCCAGGCTCTACTGTGCTGTCTAAGGGATCAATCTTGAAGTCAAGTATATCTCCTTCTTCAGTTATGACTATTGTTACTGGAACCGCTACCTGTCCGTTTTCACTTTTGATTGTTATGGTTCCTTTGTAAGTTCCTTCTGAAGCTGTTCTTGGGGCTGCTATCTCTACTGCAAGACTCTTTGTCTTTTTGCTTTCTATTGTTATTGAGCTTTGAGATGAGATAAACTTAGATGCATCACCTGATATTGTTATACCTACTTTTATCTCTTCATCAAAATTATTCTTTAGATTGATTGCAGCTGTTGTCTTTTCTCCTGGTTTGAGCATCTCTTTGATCTCATTTCTATCAAGCATTAGATTGTCTCTTAAGGAAAGATTAGCTATCTTATCTTTTAGATCTTCTAATAATCCTTTAGGAGCACCGCCACCGCCTCCTCCTCCACCGCCTCCTCCGCCACTGCTTTCGCCGCTTACTGTAGGTATTTCCTGGCAGTCTTCTGGGCAGGTTGAGGTGTCCTCACCATATTGAGATTCGCAGATCCCATTATTGCACTTATATTCTGCAGCTACATACGCAGAGAAGTTTGTTATCAATGCTGTTATTGTATTTGCAACAACATCTCTTGAGTAGTTTTCTAAGAGCTGCCAATCAGAATCGCAGGTTTGTGTTAAAACTGAGTAATTCCAATCAGCACATCTCATAACATATATATTATTTTCATTATCAAATGGGGAGCCAGCATAATTTATAGTAACATTTCCCCTTATAGAATCCCCTTCATCTAAGATAATATTGTCATCAGCAGCAACCCCATATAATGGCTTGAATAATCGTATGCTGAGAACCTCTGGACCTTCCATCTCATCTAAATCAATTATGTCTTTTGCTTCATTATTTATTGTTACATCTTCAAGAGATATCTTTATGGAGCTTGTTTTTATCTCAATGTCATAATCCCTTACATGGATTTCTTCATTAATTAAGCTATATCTTCCATTGTCATCAGTTGTGAAATTATAGATCATCTGGGTAGTGTTTGGCCTGTAGAGACTGAATGTTGTCTTTGTTCCTGTTCCATCTGGCTTTGTTACATTTCCGACAAAGTCTAAAGGCGTATATACTTCAAGCAGCTTAGTTGTTTTAAGAAGATTGTTGCTTGTATCGTTTGAGTATATGATTAAGTCATAGTCTCCTGCAGCAGGATTAATAATCTCTAATCTATAGAGGCCGTCAAATCTTTTAGGTATCTGTACTGTAATCATTGTATTATTCGGCCTTATTATATCAGCCCACATGCTTGAAATCTCAACATTATCTGTTGCGTTTATTATGATGTTTGCATTAGCTCCAACTTTCACTTTAAGATTGTCTATCTTGTTTATAACTGGAGAAGTTTTGTCAGGATAGTAGGCTGCGTTGGTTTGTGTTGTTTTGTAGTATGCTGAGAACTGATCAAGCATCCCTACTAATTCAATCGTATGATATTCTTCGTTTGTTAGGTCAGGAGCTCTGCAGCTAATAAGCCATTTCCCTCCTGAATACTCTTTTTTCTCTATTGGGCAGTCTATCCCGTTTATCTTTACTGAGCTCCAGCTTATTCCAGAATCGATTATGTCTCCCTCAGTGTATGCTTCTGAGTTTTCTTTATAATATGCTTCTGCTGTTATCAATAATAGGTTGTTTGCAATCACATTCATGTCAGGAGCTTCCTGGACTGGTGAAATTATATTTATCTTGAAGTTAATCACGTTTAGATTAACCTCTGTTTCGATGAAATCATCAGGAGCAGTAACTGGGATGAACTTTATTTTAACAAGATTCTCTCCAATTGCTTCTGGAGCAGTGTATGTCATGGATATTGTCTCTTTTGTGTCAGGAGCAACACTTATCTCAGAAACACTAGGTTTAATAAGACTTGTGTCGCTTGATGTTATTAGGTAAGTCATCGGAACATTTCCAAGATTGAAAATATCTATAGCACCTGCTTCTCCTTCAGAAAGGGCACCAACTGATTTTGTTATTGCTATCGGGTCTATTGCCCATCTTTTGTCTGCAAGTATTACTGTCTTTAGTGTGAGAGAGTCTCTATAGAGCCCTTCTGAATAAAGGGTGATGTTTGTCCAGTAAACTCCCTGCTGGACTCCTTTTGGTATTGTTACAAAGATATCTACAATAGAAGATTCTCCTGGAGAGAGGAAATTCACTGATTGGGGTGCGAATGAGAATGTCCATCCCTGCGTTGTTCCTCCGCTTGCATTATATTTAATTGAGCTTGCGTCAGCATTTCCAGTTGATTCTATTGTAAAGAATCCAATCTGCTCATTTATGACATTATGTGTTGTTGTAGCAAGAATAGTGGTCTCAGTTAGTTCTGTCTTTGGCTTTGCAGCAACGATAACCAGGCTGTATCCTGTGACATTATAATGGTTGCCAAAAGCATCCTGATATCTTGCAGTTACTGTTATTCTGTACGGGTCTGAGCTTACTAACGTGTTCGGCGGCAGGGTTATGATAAATGTCTTTTGAAACGTGCTTCCTTTTTCAATTTTTCCGCACAGTGCTATGTTAGTAGGGTAATAATCAGATGTCCATCCCTCTGGCATATTTAGTTCTATTTCTGTTAAGTAGGCAGCTCCTGCTTCCTGTGAGTTGCTTAGGGTAATATCTAGCGGGAAAAAGTTGGTGTCAAAAATATCGATTTCCTGCACTGCTGGACTCTGCTGCATGCTGATTTCAGCAAGAGGTTCTGTTGTTAAGCGTACTTTATTGCTGCAAACTTCTTCTCCGTCCTCTATACGATCATTTGGTGTAGCGCATGCCCGGAATTCATCTAATGGTGAAATCTCTCTTGAGACAATAATCTTATCATTTCCAAAGCCTTTGTTGTACATTGCCTGAATCTGTTCTATTGAAAGTGCTTTGTTGAATATTTTCAAATCGTCTATCTTTCCTGCGAAGAAAGTTGTGTCTGATGTCTTTCCGATAATTAGATTTGTTCCTGAAAAATAAAATGGCTTGCTGAACGCTCCTGCAATGCCATCAACATATTGAATTCCATTGCTCTCTGCGTAGAAGTGCCATCCAGCCTCAGGCTCTTTTGCCCAGTATGTGTACGCAACTATTGTTCTTATGAATCCAATTTCAATATAATTATCAATACCATTAAACCTATAGGTTCCGAATCCATCATATCCTTCTGTTGAGTTCCACTCTGCTCCGAAAACTGTTCCATCCTGGTTGTTTGAGTAATCTTTTGTTGCTGTAATCTCATTACCATTATTAGATTCAAAAGGCATGTTCAAGATAGTTATAATATTATTATTCTTATACCAATTAATAATTCCTTTAGTATTGTCTCTGTTAGGGTCTGTTATCAAATAATCAACAATTAGATCTTCATGTATAAAATTAGTTCCAAGACTTGAACGTAGATTTACAGAGTCAATAGCTGGTGGTTTGTTTTGGATGAAAATATATATTGTTCCTTCTCCCGCATTATCCCCTCCTGCTGCGCTTATATCTCCTGCAAACTCAAGATAGTTGTCTGTATAAACTGCTATTCTCCCGCCACCTCCGCTCGAGGCTTGACAATTAGGGTCTTTTGTTGTCCCTCCTTTAGCAAATATGGGTCCATCCCCTCTAATCAAACTTGAGCGTATATTTATTGTACCTCCACTACCTGCTCCAGCATAGATGTTATAGGCATCGAATATCCCACCACTTCCTCCGTTTGCTGTAATTTTTCCATTTACTAAAAGGGTATCTGATACATTAATCAGTATAACTCCTCCCCCATGACCGCCGCTTCTAGTAAAAGGATGCGTACCTGATGCATATAATCCACCTCCTCCGCTTCCCGGTTGATTTGGATTTTCTATATCTCCATAGATAGATGAGAACTTACTTTCTCTGCTTCCTATACTTTCAATACCTCCATATGATCCACTTCCAGCATATCTGCAAGTGTCTCCATAATAGCTACTTATTGATGTCCCGTAACCTTTTCCTGGCCCTCTTCCATTTGCATAGCCTGATCCTCCTTGAAACCCTTTAGAATCTGCATTTATTTGCCCTCCTTCTTCAATTACCATTCTTTGTAATTTTAGATTTATAGTATACATTGCCTTGTTTTCTTCTGGAGCATCCCCCCAATCATAAGGATGAACTTCATGTGTTAATGTTCCTCCTCTTTCTATTGTTAGATTTTTTAGAGTACCCTGAAATGCATCGTAATCATTGGCAAAAACTAATGTTCCACCATCTTTTATAACAACTTTTTCAGCTTCAATATAAGCTCCATTATTATTTACAAAAGTTCCAGTTATGACTAATGTGCTTCCAACTATTTTTAGAGTTCCATAGTTGTTGAAGTCTGATGTTTCTAGATAATTGGATACCTCTAGCTCACCTTTGTTGTTGAATGTAGAGTTTGTTAAGGTCATGCTTTCAGTTGCTGTTATTGTTGCATAATTGTCTATAACTGATGAACCTGATGCTTCTAGTGTTTCTGATGTTATGTCTGCATTGACTGTCAGTACTGTGCTATCCGAGACCACCAGATTTTCTACTGTCTCTGGTTCATAGATTGTTTTTGTTATGTTTAGAATACATTTGTTGTCAATAGTTGCTCCATCGCAAATTTCAGGCAAAGGGGCGCAGTCAGGATCATTAATGTCAATCAGGTTGTCGCAGTCATTATCTATTGTGTCGCTGCATATTTCTGTTGACTGGATGCATGGTGTTTCTGGTATTATGCACGCACTATTTTCGCATCCGTTTGGACAATAAATCCATGGAATAGATTGATTTAGAATATTTCCTATGTAGCATGTTGTGATGTCTGGAGCTTCCAAATCATTCATGCAAGGATCTTTATCAATTATTGTTCCATTGCAGCTGGCAATATCATAATTATCATTTATACAAGCATCTAGCGATTCTTCTGCAACTAAGTTTGAGATGCAGAATTGCTCTCCGACTGCTTTTCCATATAAGTTTCCAATATTTAAGACTAAATAAGATGAAGTGCCTATTATTAATAGGATTACAAAGAATATTCCTGCTAAAACGAGATTAAGCTCTTTTTTTATGACTTTAATTCCTGTTGGGTATTTGTTTGACCTTCGTGTTGACTTTTTCTTGATAGAACTTTTTCTAACTTGATTTACTCTCTTTTTTTTATTTTTAACCACCTTAATCACCTTTTTTATCTTTTTTATATATAAATTTAACTATCTTTTCCCTCTGAATCTCGGAACTTTCACATGATTCAATGTTTCTCTCTTTGGCGGATTTACGACCGCTATGACAATCCCAATTATCGCCATCGCTGCAATAACGTTTATGAACAATCTTTTTGGAGGGCTTAACCTTACTGGAATTGCTTCATCTTTAACAACTAAACCAGTAATTAAGTTGGTGTTTGATTCATTCAACTTATAATGATTAGATATCGAATATCTTGTGATGTTATCTTCAATGTAATCTCTTTCAGAATTTTGATCTTGGATCGTTCCATTAATCTCTATTGATTTGATATCTGAATTGGAGGTATTCCAATTGCGTTCTTTGTTTTCATTGATATTTAGACTAAGATTATCTGTATAATTAACAAGCTCGGTTGTTGTTATGAAGCCTGTTAAGACTGGCTCGAGAAAGAGGTATCCGAATATTATAACGAGCAAAACAAGCCATGAAACTATTATATGGGATAGTGTTGTTTCTATATTCTTCATACCCTTTCCCTTATTTTGCTTACTTTGTTTCATATTCCGAACAGATCCTCTACTTTGCATTTGAACAGTTTTGACATTCTTAAAGCCAGCTCAAGAGACGGTGTGTATTTACCGCTTTCAATAGAAATTATAGACTGCCTTGTAACTCCTAAAAGATCTGCCAGCTTTTCCTGGCTGATTCCCTCTTTTTTCCTGTATTCTTTAGCTTTGTTTTTTGCTAGACTCATTTGTTATGTAGATTGTTATGTAAAGCTTACTTTACGTTAAGCTTACTTTACGTTTAGTTAACTATACGTATAGCTTACTTTACATATAACTATATAAATCTTTCTATATTAGCCTGTTTTATGCTAACTAATAGTGTAAAGAATAATCTTGAGAAGCAGCAATATAGGATTGTGGGCAGGCATTCTGCTGTCAAGATCTGCTCCTGGACAAAAAAGTCATTGGTAGATGGGGGTGTTTGTTATAAGCAGAAGTTTTATGGGATTATTTGCCATAGATGTTGTCAGATGACTCCTTGTTTGCAATGTTGTAATAACTGCGTATTTTGCTGGAGAGACATGGATAGTTTGAATTCTGTTGAGTTTTCTGGGGAAGTTGACTCGCCTTCTTTTATTATTGATAAGTGTATTGAAGGGCAGCGCGAGTTATTAAATGGTTTTCCTGGAAATGAGAAGATCAATATGAAGAAGTTCAAAGAAGCGATGGATCCGAAGTTTTTTGCTATCTCTCTTTCTGGAGAGCCAACACTTTATCCTAAGTTGAGTGAGATGATCAAGGAACATAAGAAAAGGGGCAACTGCACGTTTTTAGTTACAAATGGCATGTTTCCAGAGGTTTTGGAAAAAATCGAGATGCCTACTCAGCTTTATGTTTCTTTAGATGCTCCAAATGAAGAGATTTATAAGAATGTTGATAAATCATTGTTCAAAGATGGATGGGAAAGGTTGATGAAGACGCTTGAGTTATTGCCTAAACTTAATACACGGACTTGTTTAAGGCTGACACTTGTTAAGAGCATTAATATGCGCAATTCTGAGGAATATTCAGAGTTGATAAAAAAAGCTAATCCTATGTTTGTCGAGGTAAAAGCATATATGTTTGTTGGAAGTTCGCAGCAACGGCTGGAGATCGGAAACATGCCTGTTCACTCTGAAGTCAGGGAATTTGCTCATGAAGTTGCTAAGCATTCTGGATATAAAATAATTGATGAGCAGGAAAGGAGTCGGGTGGTATTGTTGATGAAAGAAGATAGGGATGATAGGATCATGAATTTTCGATAAATATTTAAATAATTGTTTGATTTAGTAGTAAATTGGAGGGGTATTTATGAAAATAACAAAACTATTAGCATTTCTTGTTGTCTTATTGCTATTGAGCACAGCATTAGTCAGTGCTATGACAGCAAGTGAAGCAAAACAAGAATGGAAAGATAAGAAACAAGTAAGCTTAGAATTGCAAAAAACCCATAGGGAAGCAAAAGCTAAATGGGCTGGAGATAAATCTCCTGGAAATGACAAAGAAGTTGTTGATACAGGAAAAGAGGTTCTTGATGGGGCTTTGGATGAAGTTGAAGCATGGTTGGAATGGAAAAGATTAGAGGCAAGAGAAAATGATGAAGTTCCAGCTGACATCAAAGAAAATATTGAGAATGATGTTGATGCTAATATGGCTAAGATTGGAGAACTAAGGGGGGATGTTGATTCAATTGAAAACCAGCTTGGCCTTGGTTTAGTTTTCTTAAAGATGATCGGCAAGTATACTGAGCTTTTGGCTGATGTTGCTAGAAACAGCGGAGATATGTGGGCTTATATGTCAAGAAACAGAGTACAAACAATCGAAGAGTATGAGATGAAGTTAAGGGAATCAGCAGGAGACAATGAAGATGTTATTGCTAAATTAGATATGGCAAGAGAAGAACTGCAAAAAGCAGAAGGCCATGTTGATGAAGCAGATGGTTCTTATGGTATGGTCAAGATACCTGGACAACCTTTGATTAAGTTTGCAGAAGGCAATACTCATTTGAGAGCAGCAAGGCTTAACATGCTTAGTGCTCATGGATATCTTAATGAAGCATACGCTTTGATGTTGAGGGGTGAATAGGATGAAATGGATTTTAACAGGATTGATTGTAGGGATGTTATTGATGGTTGGATGCGCACAGCAAGCAGCTCCAAAAGATATAGTGACTGAGCCAGCAATCAAAGAAGATACGACACCTGATAAAGAGATACCTCCAACAATGAAAGAGGATAAAACTATGCCTTCTGAGGTTATAGAAGAGCCAGTAGATGCAGGTGTTTCTCAGGAAGAATTAGATAAATTAGCAGCAGACATCGAAGGAATGGAATTCGATGATGTCGGCGGTTTGTCTGAATAGTTCTTTTTATTTTTAATTTCTTTATTTTAAATTTCAATAATCTTTCCCATCGGTCCTGGGTTGATGACAAGTGTGTTTTTTATTTTATCTTTTTTTCCAGCGTTTTCATGTAGGTGGCCAGAGATTGCTACAAGAATATTATTGTTTTCAATGAATCTTCTTATACTTTTGTTTCCAGCGAATTCTTTGTCAAGCTTGTCTAATATGGTGTTGTGAGGGGGTGCGTGGGTTATTAGGATGATCTTTTCATCTTTTACTTGTTTCATGAGTCTTTTCATTGCTTTTTCAAATTGTTTGTCTTCTAATGAAAAGCCTCCCCCTCCATAACCTAAGAAGATGTAATTATCTATCTTATGGGCTTTTTTGTGGATGAATTTTGTGTTTGGAAATAGATTGCAGACTTCACTGAAGAACTCCTCTGATTCATGATTGCCATGTATGAATAAGATTGGTTTCTTTATTTTGCTTAATTGGTGGACAAAGTAATCCAGGCCATTTTCGAAGATCGAGAGATCTCCTGCGCAGATGATCAAGTCTGGATTGTATCTCTTTACTTTATCTTTTATCTCTTTCAATGCTTTCAAAGAGCCGTGGATGTCAACGAATGCCAAGAGTTTCATAATAGCTGCTATCTATATATAGTATATAAAATTTTGTAAATATTTATAAAACAGCAGATAATCTCATTTATTATGAAAGACTTTAGGATTGCAACAAAATGTTTTATTGTAAATGATGGAAAACTGCTTATGCTGAAGAGGGCTCCGAAAGACGAGTTTAAACCAGGGATGTGGGAGTTTCCTGGTGGTCAGTTGGAGGTTGGCGAGGACCCATTTGAAGGCTCTAAGAGAGAAACTAAAGAAGAGACAGGACTTGACATTGAAATTTTATATCCAACAAGCGTAAGGCATTTTACAAAGAGCAGTGATGGGTGTACAATTACAATGTTAGTATTCTTATGTAAGGCTTTAAACAGTGATGTTAAGTTAAGCAAAGAACATACTGAATTTGATTGGGTCCCTCTGGAAGATGCTAAAGGCAAATTAGGTGATTTTTTCCATCATGACGTCGATATTTTTAATAAGCTGGGATTGGGTAAACATCTATGAATATTATAAAAATCCCAAGATTTTTAAATGAGTTGTAGTTTTTCTTAAATTATGGAGTTAATAATTTGCGAGAAGCCCAACGCTATGAAAAAGATAGCTGAAGCTCTTGCCGACGGAAAACCTATCAAAAAAAGTTCTACGGAAAAAGTTCCTTATTATGAAATTACGCACGGCAATAAAGACATTGTGATTGTCTCTGCTGTTGGCCATATTTATGGATTAAAACAGAAGGAAGGAATACCAAAATCAAGGTATCCTGTCTTTGATATCGAATGGGCTCCATCGTCAGAAATAACCAAAGGGAGCGCGTTTACAAAGAAGTATTTGAACACTATCAAAAGATTAGCGAAAGATGCAAAAGAGTTTACAGTTGCAACTGATTATGATGTTGAAGGAGAGGTTATTGGATTGAATGTTGTCCGTTTTGCATGCAAACAAAAAGATGCTTATCGTATGAAGTTCTCTACATTGACAAAAGATGAATTAAGGGAAGCTTATGAGAAAAAATCAAAGCATATTGACTGGGGCCAGGCAAATGCGGGCGAGACTAGGCATAAGATGGACTGGTTTTTTGGAATAAACTTATCAAGAGCTTTAACTGCTTCAATAAAATCAACAGGCGCATTCAAATTGATGTCAACAGGAAGAGTTCAGGGTCCTGCATTGAAATTAATTGTTGACAAAGAGAAAGAGATTAAGGCATTCAAGCCAGAGCCTTACTGGATGCTCCAGCTTGACGGCAGAGTGAAAAAAGGGCCGATAACCGCTTTCCATGAGGCTGATAAAATATTTGATAAGAAAAAATCAGATGAAATATATAAAAAATGTAAAAATGAGAAAAAGGCTGTTGTTGATTCTATCGATAAAAAGCAATTTCAGTCAAACCCTCCAAATCCTTTTGATTTAACCTCATTGCAGATTGAGGCTCACAAATGCCTGGGTATCTCACCAAAGAATACTTTGGAGATTGGCCAGGAGCTTTATACAGGAGGATATATCTCTTATCCGAGAACTTCTTCACAGCAATTGCCAGAATCTATTAATTATACGAAAAGATTAAAATTACTGGCTAAGATGAAGGATTATAAAAAAGAAGCTGAGTTTTTATTAAAGAAAAAGAGTTTAGCCCCTAATAATGGAAAGAAAACAGATCCTGCTCATCCTGCTATCTATCCAACTGGAACTGCGCCTAAATTTAGAGATGACAGAGTAAAGAAGGTTTATGATCTTATTGTACGCAGATTTTTATCAACATTTGGGGATCCTGCTACAAGGGAGACAGTCACTGCAAGAATTGACTGCAAAAAAGAAATCTTTATTGCAAAAGGAACAACTACTATCGATAAAGGGTGGTTTGAGCTTTATGGGAAATATGTCATGCTGAAAGAAGTTGAGCTCCCTATTATGGAGAAAGGTGAAAGTGTTGATGTTGGGAAGATTGAGCTTCTTAGCAAGGAAACAACCCCTCCAAAGAGATATACCGAAGCTTCTATTATAAAAGCTCTTGAAAAAGAAAATTTAGGGACAAAAGCTACAAGGGCTTCAATTATACAAACGCTCTTTGACAGAGGATTTGCCGACGGAAAGGCAATCGAGGCAACTGAACTGGGGATAAGAACAGAAGAGACTCTTGAAAAATATTCTCCAAAGATTGTTGACCCTGCTTTGACCAGGAGTTTTGAAGAAGATATGGATGAGATACGCGAGGATAAGGACAAGCCAGAGGCTGTTCTTAAGAGAGCAAAGAAAGAGGTAACTGAAATTGTTGATGTTTTTACTAAGAATCTCAAGAAAATAGGCAAAGAGCTTTCTGCTGCTAATATTGAAACAAGAAATGTAATGACCTATGTTGGCAAATGCCCTAACTGCAAAGATGGAGAATTGCAGATAAGGAAAGGCAGGTTTGGACATTTTATTGCATGCAACAAATATCCTGACTGCAAAACAATATTCTCATTGCCCCAGGCAAATATAAAACCTACTAAGGAAATTTGCGAACACTGTGGTCTGCCTAAAGTTCTCATTCTGAAAAAAAGATCTGCTCAAAGGGTTTGCATTGACTCAAAATGCAAGGGCAAGATGGAAGGATATGATAAGGCTCAGATTAAGGAACTGGAGGATATTGAGTCAGGCAAGATAGAGAAAGAATGCCCTAAATGCAAAGAGGGAAAGTTGGTTGTCCGTAAATCGATCTATGGCGCTTTCCTAGGATGTAATAAGTTTCCTAAATGTAGATATACTGAAAAGTATGAGAACGGCAATGGAAGT
>Ga0066639_10002250_pt1 | contig 16921 bp, 20 predicted proteins | sample CryGeyCG2114_010_2_FD_59504 | JGI IMG/M metagenome (GOLD analysis project Ga0066639, IMG submission 59504) | Groundwater microbial communities from aquifer - Crystal Geyser CG10_big_fil_rev_8/21/14_0.10 | ecosystem: Environmental > Aquatic > Deep subsurface > Groundwater | place: USA: Utah...
GTGGCTTAATGAAACTTGGAATTTTTCAAAAATATTGCTCCCATTATTATTCATAGGAGTCTTTATAGCAGGATTTGTGATGCCCCTATTACCTCAAACATTAATTGAAAATTTAGTTGGTCCTAACACAATTATTGGAAATTTAATTGCTTCAATCTTTGGGGCTTTTATGTATTTTTCAACTTTAACAGAGATTCCGATTTTGCAAGCATTAATTTCTAAAGGAATGGCTTCTGGACCTGCACTGGCCTTACCATTAGCAGGGCCTTCTTTAAGCCTACCAAATATGTTAGTTATAAGAAAAATTTTAGGAAATAAAAAAACAGCGGTTTATGTTTTATTGGTTATTATTTATTCAACTATTGCTGGTTTATTGTTTGGAATGATTTAAGTTACATCCTTATACAAAAATAAAACCATAGACATTGACTCATCCTTGCCGTGACGGACAACTTTTAAAATATCTCCGAGTCTATTAAATTCGTATCGGACTATAATCATCCGACGAGGGAAAAGTACAATTATTTTGGGTGACCACGTTTTGCACTTTTCTTCTTTTTTGTAGTCACCTCTTTTAGGGTCTTGTGATACTGCTTTATTAGGAATTTGAGAGTTGTTTTAATGTCATCTTGTTTAGAATATTTTTGTAGTGTTTGGTAGTATTCCATTCTGTCTTCAAGCATAATGTTTATTGGAGGATAATTGTTCTTAAGAAGAATAAAATTAAGGAGCAATCTTCCAACTCTTCCATTTCCGTCTTGGAATGGGTGAATATGCTCAAATTGATTGTGCATAATTCCTGCAAGAGCTAAAGGTTTGAATTTGTCTTTGTTTTCTTTATACCATTCAATAAAATCCTCTAAATAATCTTTTAATTGTTCTTTAGGAACCCCTGCATGAATAACATGGCCAGCAGAATTCCTAACAACAACATTAACGTTTCTGAATTTTCCTGCAAAGGGCTTAGCTCCCTTAAAACATAACTCATGCAATTTTAAGAGCAATTTCAAAGAAATATCTTCTTTGGTTTTTCTAATGTAATCTACAGCTTCTGCAACACCTTTCGTTTCTACTTCTTCTTCATTATTTGCTCTCTTTTTAGAAAGTATTTCTGAAACTTCATCTTCTGTAACTGTTGAGCCCTCTATTGCATTAGTATTATAAACAAAATCTTGGGTGAAGATCTCCCACTCTTTCTCACTCAAATGCACTACATCAATTTTCTCACTGTATTTATTGAGTATTTCTAATTGTTTTTTTGTTAATGAAAATAAGAACACATCCGTGTTGATTTCCTCCAAGAGTTCTTTTATTCTTTTCTCGGCTTTCCCTTTAGCCTCTTTTAATTCATCTTTAGAAAGATTTGTTCCCAAGTATTTTCTTATCTTTTCTACATGTCCTTTAACACGATAGGAATGAACAAGATAATACTTTACTGAGCTTTTGGACTTTCTTTTTTCTATGTACATACTCTATATAGGTGACCACATTTTATAAATATTTCCTATTTTGTGGGCACCCTACTTGTCACACTCCCGTGACTGACAACCCTTAAAAAGTCACGGCATCGACACACATTCGTATCGGACTATAATCATCCGACCTGAAATTTTACATCCCATGGAATGGGACATGATGGCGCAGTCTACGGTGTGGGCGTATATACCTTTTGTCTAATTCGTGTGATGCACTTTTTCTAAAGTAGTACCTAATCAAAACATTTAAATAAGAGTAGTACATAACTTATTTATGGTTACTGAAAAGCAGATTAAAGTCAAAGGTAAAGAATATTGGATATTGATACACTCAGTTAGGAAAGGGAAGAAAATTATTCAAAAGAAGAAATATATTGGAAAAATTCTTCCTCTAAAAGAAAGGCTTGAAAGGCTAAAAAAAGAATTCTTAGATGAACTTTCTGGGAATAAGTTTAAGTATCTTTCAAAAAAAGATTTAGAAAATATAGAGGAAAAGAAAAATAAGTATAAGCAAGAATTAAGAAAACTTAGCAAGATAGAGAAAGAAAAGAGACTAAGTGAGTTTATGATAAGATATACTTATGATAGTAATAAGCTTTCTGGGGTTAATGTTACTTTAAGGCAGACTTTTTTGATTTTAAAAGAAGGAATAATTCCAAAAGATTTTAAAAATTTAAGAATAGCTAAAGAACTAGAAAATCATGAAAAAGGTTTTATTGCTATTACGAAGTACAAAGGAAAATTTGATATAACTTTTATGAGAAAATTACATACAACTCTTTTCTCTGGAATTGATGATAGTATTGCTGGAAAATTAAGAAGTGAACTAAAAAGAGATGTTAATATAGCTGGAACTGCCTATGTTCCTCCAAAATGGAATGAAGTAAATAAAGAACTTGACCATTTTTTCAAATGGTATAAAACAAATAACAGGAAACTACATCCCTTAGAATTAGCTTCATTAATTCATTTAAAATTAATTTCAATTCAACCTTTTGTTGATGGAAATAGCAGATTATCGAGGTTATTGATGAATTGGATTTTATGGAAGAAGAGTTATCCTTTAGTAGATATTCCTGTAGAAGATTTAGAAAATTATTATGATGTTCTTGACAAGTACCAAATTGAGAAAGATGAAAAACCTTTTGTGGATTATATTATAAGGAAGTATTTGGGTTAGCAAAAGTTCTCAAGCTTGGAACGTCATTAAGCTAAAGAAAGAGTTGTTTGAGGAGTTTCCTGAGTTGAAAGAAAAATGTTCACAGTTTTCTTACAAATTAAAATATTTTAGAAGTGAGGAAGAATTAGAGAATGCTTATAAGAAATTTAAACAAACAAAAGATAAAGTTATGCTGATGATATTGTGGTTGTATGGGGATGCAATCTAACATTAAATTACAATAATCCTTAAAAACCTTTGAGTGATAGATTTACTATGGGATTGAGTTTAGAAAAAGTTTCTGGAAAAAATATTGGTATTAATGACCAAGTTCTTGTTGATTCAGGTGAAGGTTATAAATTTGGTTACATCACATCAATCAAGGAAAATGTGATAAAACTGGATGAAAGACCCAAAGATCCAAACAATGTAAGAACTTTTCTTTTATCTTTTATTCCGGGATCAAATGTAACTCCTTTTGCAAGGGGAGTAAAATATGACTTGGATGAAGTGGAATTGTATAAGTTAGATAAAAATTAAATAATAAATTTATTCCTTAATTTTTGGTTTAAAATTTTCTTTGACTAAATAAACCAGAATAATCTGTTTTAATAACAAAATCTTTTTCTAAATTAACTTTGGATTCATATATTTTTGCAAAAGCCTCAGCATTTTCAAAATAATCCTTATCATATAAAATAAGGTTTCCTTCTTTAAGATTTATAGATGAAATTCTCCTGTTAAATCTTGCCATAACACTGATGGAAGTTGGAGGAGAACTATCTTGTTCAAAAAAAACATTATATGCCCCATTAAATGCAGTCCTAACTAAAAGAAGTGTGTAATTTAATCCTTTAATCTCTTCAGTTATATCTTCTATTTTAACCATAGTAATTTCTTGTAAAACATAGTTTTTAAAAATTATTGTAATGGAAACAACCAAAATCCTAACCCCTCACAAAAGTAGTCCACAAGACTTATAAATCCTAAACAGCAACGATAAATTGAATAAATCACAATCAATTTAGAAAGAGTGCGTGACCCCCTGAATTAGACAAAAAGTCGAGGTCCACGGCGTGGGCGTAAGCCTTATATAGAATATTTGATTCTTTTTTATATGGAAAAGAAAGTCCTAACAAAATGGATTATTTTAGTTTGTGTCCTTGGGGGGATTGTTCTATTTTTATTTCCAGAACCAGAGAGTAACTTTTTAGCCTATTTGGGCACAGCCCTATTGTTTGTTTTGATAATTATTAAATTATCTCGAATTAAATCAAAGAAGAAATAATAGTTATTTGTGTCCCTTTTGAGATAATCTGGACTTGGGTGTAACCCTAAAGTGTTTAGAAATGTTTAAGTATCAGTGTTTCCTTATTAATAGGTAGCCGATATTCGGTTGTCCTGGAAAGGATGCTTCCATAATAGCCTCTAAGGGGTGTTATTAGTAGTATGGTGACTGGACTATAACTCACTATATGAAACCTACATCGTTTAAGCTTATTTATTGGGCGAAAAAGATAACCTTTAAAATTCGTGGAATCAACAGATATTTGAGGCACTTTTTCACCGAGTCCAGATTTATCGGCTACACTTATTATAATGAAAAAGAAAGTGATAAAAAAAGCTTTGGTAAAAAAACCTTCTAGAAAGAAAGTTGTTAAAAAATCTAGCAGGGTTTCTAGCAAAAAATCAAAAGCTTCAAAAGTGTTGAAACTTAAGAAACTTGCAAAGACAAACAAAAGCAAAAAGAAAAAGGTTTCTAAGAAAAAGAAAAAATAAGGGAATAAGAAATATTTTTATTAATCAGTGGGGGGAATAGAAGGATAATTTTTTGGTTACCTTTTCAATTATTTCTTTTTTAAAAAAAGGTTTATTTTTCTTATTTTAAGCATTTTTGTAAAGATAAATATTGAGCCGATTATAATTAAAATCCAACCTAACCATTCTAACCAAGCCAGATAATTGACTAAAAATAAGCCACTTAAAAACAGGATCATTCCTATAATCAGGTAGATTGTAGAATTTAATTTCTTTTTTTTTGGTTTTTTCATAGTTAAATTTAGTATTTTAACTTTATAAATCATCTTCTTTATCCAAAGGTAAATTATGCTTGTTCTTGAATATCCCTTGCCATAGGCGTGAACGTTTAATTTATCAGTCTTAGTCCCCAATATTATTTTATGGAAAAGTAAAATAAAAGATGACATTCAATAAAATTAGATTTAAGTTTTGGGTAGATTTGGTGTTGTTTATAGATTTTTTAGTAGTTGCTTTTTCTGGAGCTGTTTTGAAATTTGTATACACTGCAGGACAGAAAAGCGGGAGTTCCGGAGTTGTTTTTCTGTTTGGGAGATTTGATTGGCTAAAAATCCATGATCTAACTGCGCTGATACTTGTTAGTTTAATACTGGTCCACTTAATTCTAAACTTGTCTTGGATTAAGCACATGTTTAAAGGAAGTAGTTAAATTTTATATTTTTTAATTAAACTTATTTAGAAATTTGGGATAGTAATTTATTTAATCATTCTTTTCCATGGTAAATGATGGGTGATCTTCCAATTTTTAAAATAGGGCATTTAGAGTTAAATGTTCTTCTTGGGGGGATGGGAGTTGGTGTTTCTGGTGCTAATTTGGCTTCAGCCGTTGCAGAGGAAGGGGGGGGAGGGGTTATTGCTAGCGTTGGACTGGGACTTCTAAAGGGATACTTTGATGCTGAATTTGAATCTGCAATGAAAAGGGGGGATTTTAATAAACTAAGTGGTGGGGGAAAAAGAGATTTACAGAATAAAATTTATGCTAGGGCAAATAGTGATGCTCTTGCTGATGAAATCAGGAAGGCGAGACAAAAAACAAACGGGGTTATTGGGGTCAATATAATGCACGCTTTAACGGACTATCCGAGTCTTGTGGAAACATCCATTAGGGAAAATGCGGATTTGATTATATGTGGTGCAGGCATTCCGAGGGATCTTCCCAGCTATCTTAATGGAAAAAATATTTTATTAGTCCCAATTGTTTCTAGTGCAAGAGTTGCGAGAATGATCCTTAAAGCTTGGACTCATTTAGGACACCCCCCAGATGCAATAGTTTTTGAGGGGCCAAAAGCAGGGGGTCATTTAGGATATAGTCTAGAACAATTAGGGGATTCGGATTTTGTGTCTTTTGGATTAGAAAGAATTCTTGCAGAAGTTATTAATGAAGTTGGGCCCAATATTCCGATAATTGCTGCAGGAGGGATCTATACTGGGAAGGACATATATGATACTCTAAAACTTGGAGCTTCCGGGGTTCAAATGGCTACAAGATTTGTTACAACAAAAGAATGTGATGCTGACGAGGAATTTAAACAAACTTATATTGATGCCCATGAAGAAGATATACATATAATTAAAAGCCCAGTGGGGATGCCTGGAAGAGCAATAATGAATAATTTCTTAGAAACTGTAGAAAATAAAAGGGTGCGATTTAAGTGTGATTATGATTGTTTAAAATCCTGTAACCCTTCTGCTTCTCCTTATTGTATTGCTGAAGCACTTATAAATGCTCAAAAAGGAAAAATGGAGAAAGGATTTGCATTTGCGGGAACAAACGCCTGGCGTGCCACAGAAATAATTAGTGTGAAAGAGTTGTTTAAGGCATTAAAGGAAGAATACAATAGTGTTTGTGGATAAGTAGTTATTTAAACCTTAAAAATAAATTATTTTATGGGAGGAAAAAAACAATGAAAGGAACAGTAAAATTTTTCGATCAACAAAAGGAATTTGGATTCATAACTGGGGATAATGGAAAAGAATACTTTGTACATAAGACCGGCCTTGAAGCGGGTGTAACTCTTGAAAAAGATGATTCGGTTACATTTGAAACAGAAGAAGGCGAGAGAGGTCCGAAAGCAGTTAAAGTAACTAAAGCATAAGAAGTAGTTTTACTCCTAAAGATGATTTATTTTTTATTTTTATAAAATCGGAGATTTATTCGTTTTTTGCTCTAACTTTTCCACAATCGTCTTGTTGTTCGCATCTATTACAAATACCAGAATTTTGAGACCATTCTTTGGTTCCAAAACAAGCCTTTTTTGGAAGTTTTTTGTCAGGTTGATTTTTAACCATAAATAATGGCTTCAATCATGCTTTATATATCCTTATGTTTGGAAAATTTAGGGAGTTTTTAGAATAAAGGATTTTCCAAAACCTTTAAATTGTTGGAGTTCTTAGGTCCTTAATGGGTGGTTCAAGATTTGAAAAACTAAAGATTAAACTCCTTAATTTTAAAAAAATGGCTTTTAGAAAAAAAGGGGATGGAATCTCTACGAGGGGCAATGTTAAGATGAAGAAAAATGAGAAAGACGCTGACAAAATTGATTTCTATACTGATTAAATTTCTTCCAACCAATACCCTTATAAACTCTTAATTTCGTTTAATATTATTATATATTGTTTAAGTCTTGGAGCGTTGCTCAAAAGGCTTGCTTCAAGGAATATTTCTTGAGATAAAATAATAGGATAGTAAAAGAAAATGAAAACATTTGAAGAATTAGGATTAGGTAGAGGATTACTGGCAGTACTGTCTAGTCTTAATATAAAAACTCCTACTGAAATACAGGAAAAAACAATTCCGTTAGTTTTATCTGGACGAGACGTAATTGGCGGTTCTTCAACAGGATCTGGAAAAACTCTGGTTTTTGCTTCGAGTATTGTACAAAATTTGAAAAAAAATGGGAGAGTCCAATCTTTGATACTAACTCCCACTAGGGAATTAGCAGAGCAAATTTCTGTTTCAATTAGAAGATTTGCTAAATATGAAGGGCTAAGTGTTCTTGCTGTTTATGGGGGGACTAGTATGGATACTCAAATTAGAATGCTTTCTAGAACTGATGTGGTCGTTGGAACACCAGGGAGAATTTTAGATCATTTGAGAAGAGGGACCTTGAATTTAGGGCAAGTTAGATTTCTTGTTTTAGATGAAGTAGACAGAATGTTTGATATGGGTTTTCAAAAAGATGTGGAAATGATTCTTGACGAGTGCCCAAAAAAAAGGCAGACCATGTTATTTTCTGCAACTCTCTCTGCAGAAATGAACTACTTATCTCAAAAATATACACATAATCCGGTAGAAGTTTCGGTTGCTTCTCATGTTGATCCTTCTAAACTTAAACAAATTTATTATAATGTTCCAGATGGGTTGAAGTTTTCTTTATTTGTTCATTTATTGAAACAAGAAAAAAGTAAATTAGTTATGGTTTTTTGCGGAACAAGGCGTAATGTTGATTTTGTTGCTAATAACCTAGAGCATCTTGGAATTAAAGCTAAAGCTATTCATGGAGGAATGCTTCAAAATAAAAGGAATAAAGTAATGGAAGAGTTTAATTCTAAAGCAGAGATGAATGTTTTGGTTTGTACTGATGTTGCTGCTAGGGGACTTGATATTGAGGGAGTGAGCCATGTATATAATTATGATTTGCCTAAAACTAGTTCTGAATATATCCACCGGATTGGAAGAACCGCTAGAGCTGGAAAAGAAGGGATTGCAATAAATGTTTTGTGCAGTAGAGATTATGAGAATTTTAGTAATATTCTAAAAGATGAAAAATTGCATATAGAAGAAGCAAAGACCCCTTGGTTTGAAAAGGTAAATATAAGGCTGGAGGAAAAAAGAGGTTATGGTAACCGAGGAGATAATGATAGAAGAGGGCCTAGGAGATCATATGGGGGAGGAAATCAATCTGGATCTCGGGAAAGAAGCTCTGGTCCTAGGAGAAGTTCAAGTGGGGGAAGCTATAGAAGGGGAACTTCTAGTCCTCGTAGAGATGACTCTAAAAAAAGTTATGAAAGTAGAAGTTCTAGTCCTCGTAGGGATGGGAATGAAAAAAATAGTTATGGTGGTAGGGGAAGTTTTGGTTCTAGGAGGGGGGATAATAATCGGGGACGTAATTTTAGCAAAGGGAATAGGAGAAGGTAACTAGCTTTCTTCAGGATCTTCTTCATCTTTTACAAAAAATTTCCTTATGAGAAAAAATCCTAATACTATCACAAGAGCTATAACAAAAGAATAACCCATCATAACTAAAGTTCCTTTAAGGCCTGTACCTTTTTTTTCTTCTAGGGGAAGATCGGAATCGTTTTGATTTCCCAATACAGAATCATTTTGCTCTCCTAGGATAGAATCGTTTTGATTTCCCAATACAGAATCATTTTGGTTTCCAAGAGTTGAATCATTTATTTCGGAATCATTTAAATTAGGATCCGGAGGAGCAACCACATCTACAAATTCTAGAGTTCCGTTTTCACAGTATGTTACTTCCATCAAAACTCCCGTACTAAATGCAGAGGTTACCTCAAAACCATATTTCTTTCCGTTTATAGTTGATGACTCAGCAAGAGGTTCTCCCTGAAGAGAAAAATATTTTAATCCTACTGAGAGTTCAACCCTTGCATCCTCCCCGGGATAGGTTCCTTCAAGACTAGAAATAAAAATATCTAATCCTCCAGTATCCCCTGCTTCCCCAATGTTTATTGTTTCGCTCTCGCTCCCAATTTTTATTGTGGCATACTCAGTTGTAGAGTTGACTAGGCTAACATTATAAACCCCATCAAGAAGTTCAAATTCTACTAAAGGAGTTTCATTTGTAAGAGTTATTTTATTAGCATCTACCAAGAAATCTGCCGCACTATTTCCAAATACACGTAGCAAGTTTATTTTTAAGTAGTTTATATTTTCAATTTTTCCAATGTTGATGCCTCCTTGTTCCACCACTGGATCTCCTACACTACAACTATAGGAAGCAGAAACACCTCCCACGAATAAAATTAATACAAAGACTAACAACACCTTCTTTTTCATTAAAATAAGAAGAAATTTAATTATAAAAAACCTACCTTTTTAATAAATTTGCTCTAGGGCCTGATCTAAATCTTGGCGAAGATCTTCAAAGTCTTCAATTCCCATAGAAAGTCTAACTAGCTCGTCTGTTATTCCTGCTTTAATTCTTTCATCTCTGGGTATTCCCGCATGGGTCATAGAAGCCGGGTGTTGTATTAGGGACTCAACCCCTCCAAGAGAAACCGCAAGGACTATTAGTTTTAAACTATTGAGAACTTTTTTTGCATTTTCTAATCCTCCCCTAACTCCAAATGTCAACATAGACCCTGGACCTTTCATTTGAATTCTTTCAGAAACAAGATTAAATTGTGGGTGGCTCGGGATTCCTGGATAAGATACCCATTCTATTTTAGGATGATTTTGTAAATACCCCACCATTTTTTTTGCATTTTCTTGCATTTTTTCCATTCTTAATCCAAGTGTTTTTACTCCCTTAAAAAAAAGAGTCGCTGAATGAGGGGAAAGGATTGGTCCGGTTGAGGTGACTACTCCCCTTAAACCATAATACATTTCTTCATTGTTTGTTATTATTACTCCTCCAACTGCGTCCGCATGCCCCCCAATTGATTTGGTTAGAGAGTGTATAACTACATCAGCTCCTAACTCTAAAGGATTTTGTAAATAGGGGGAACAAAAAGTATTATCCACTACAACCGGAATGTTATTTTCTTTTCCGATTTGAGCTATCTTTTTTATATCGGTTATGGAAAGTGTTGGATTTGCAGGAGTTTCTATCATAATTAGTTTGGTGTTTGGACGTATTGCAGCTCTTACTAAAGTTATATCTGAAGTGTCAATACAAGTTGCTTGAACCCCCCACTTTTTGTAGAATTGAGGACTTTCCAGGATAACCCTTGAAGGCCCGTACATAGAAGAGGTAGAAATAACATGTGAATCTTTGTCCAAAAAATAGAAGTATATTGTGTTTACAGCAGCCATTCCGGAAGCTGCAAGTATTGCTCCTTTTCCTTTTTCTAAAGTTGCCAGTTTTTTTTCAAGAGCATCTGTGGAGGAATTTCCAAATCTTGCATAAATTTGTTTTTTGTCTCTACTTGCAAATCTTTTTGCCCCATCATCACAATCTGTAAAAACGGAAGTAGAAGATTCTTCTATTGGAGGATTAACTGGGCCCACACTAGAATGAAAACCCGCATGAACTGCATTGGAATTGAACCCTTTTTTTATCCCATCCATGAATGTTAGTAATATTGTTGATATTTAAGGATTATTGTGAATAATTATTCTTGTTTCGGCAACTCTCCCAGTACTCGTTCATTTCTATTCCGGCTCTGAAATGACTTACTCCCTTAACTCTGAGTTTCCAGTAAATTATTTGACCTTTAACAGTGTCTATTCTTCTTGCAACCTTTTTCAGGGCTCTTTTAGCTGCCCCTTTTTTTTGCGGGGAAGCCCTTGGATCCTTCAATTTATCTTCTTCCTCTTTTTTCCAGTCTAAGACAACTTTTAATTCGTCCTGGATATCTTCATATTTTTGTTTTACTTCTTCTTCAGTTAAAGGATCTTTCTTAAGCCGAGAGTATCCGAGAGCCATGGAATGTTATAGTTTATTCAATTTAAATAAGTTGGGTCTAGAGAAGCAATTCTTATAAAGATTGGGGGCTTAATGAGATAATGAGTCGCAATACAGAAATGATTGATAAAGTGATAGGATTGGGCGAGGTCTCTATTGAACCAGGGCTTGAATCAAAACTGGTTATTTCGAAAGAGTTTGACCCAGTAGAAGTTAAAAAAGAGTTTAAAGCGTTTTATGAAGATATTTCACCAGAGGATACTGAATCGAGGCTTTACATTTATACCCCGATTCATGTTGGAACCTCTAAAAAAATGGGTTTATTTGGAGATTTTGCACCCTCTGTAGTCTATGCTGCAAATAAATATAATGGTGCAAGACTTCCTTTTAGAGAGGCGACCCTCCAGGAATTTGCTGGAAGCAAACTCTGCCATTTGTATTGTACTTTAGATACTTCTGTAATTTTTGGGTATGTAAACAGGCATATGGCAAAAAGTAAAATTAACAATCTAAATTCTGTTGCCGGTATAATGCATAGGGCTGATTTAATGATGGATTCTGAGCCTTTAGAGAATAAAGAGATTAGTGATACTGAACTAAGAGATATTTTATCTGGTGTTAAAAAAAATGTGACTAAACTTCTGAAAGAGGTGCGCCCCCAGTATTCTCAAACCCAGGTAGTTTCTGAAAAAACCCATAATTTGAAATACCCCGGAAAGCTTGAGAAGATGTTTGGGGGGAATTTAACAAAAATACTCCTTTACGGATCAAGTAGTGCTGGTGGAGAAGGGGATGATTATGATAATATTGCGGTTTTGAATCACTTACCCGAAGACCTTTATGAAAAAATATGGGGGGCAAAAATAGAAGAAAATGGTAAGCAAGTAGGAGTTATTTTTGTTCCAGAAAAACTTCTAGATAAATTTCTTTACATTAATGTTAGTAATACTCTTTTTAGAGATAGGGCCAAACCTTTAAAGGGAAATTTCGAATTTCCCCTAGAGAGTGAAAAGTATAAAATTTCTAAAGAAATGTATCATGCAGGATTTGGTTCTGCAAAACTTATCTCGGGTATGAACCTGGTATTTAGGGAACCAGAAATATTATATGATAAGCCAGGACTTTTTGGATATTTCATGAAACTTAATAGGTTTACTCTTCAAGGACTTAGTCAAAAAAATGGTTATGTGATGAAAGATAAGAAAGAAATTCTAGATTCATTAAAAAATGATTTTGATTTCGAAATTCCCCCTTTCAGAGCGGATGGTGTGTATTTACAAGAAGCATTTCTGAAAGCCAACCAGGTTAGTGTGGAATTAGCTAAGAAGCTCTATGATTCTAGCCTTGCTAGAGAGAAAAATGAGGTTTTAGTTAAGTTGAGAGAACAAAAAAGTAAAAAAATATTTAAGGCTTCCATCAAGGGGAAACCGGTATATGTTTTTGGTGGAAGGGAAAATATGGAAAGAAATGATATAGTCCCAGTAGTAATTTTCCAACCAGGAGGGGGGGAACATACCTCTAGAAAAAAGGAGATTTTTCACAGGGGGATTGATGATACTGGGAATTATTTAATTGGAAAAAGGGTTTAAAAAAGGCCATCCATAGCTTTAAAAGGAGAGATTTCGGTATAAGAATCTGTTAGAAATGGATTTGAGTAATCAACTGTTTCTAAGTTGAATGTAAGGAGGACAAAAATAAGAATGAAAGTATATGTTGGAAATTTACCATACACTATTGATAGCGCGAAGCTAAAGGATCTTTTCGCTCCATTTGGAGCTGTTAAGGAAGCTTCAGTTATTCAAGACAAGTATTCTGGTAGATCAAAAGGATTCGGATTCGTAGAATTTGAAGACGCCGATGGTGGGAAGAAAGCGATAGCTGAAATGAACGATAAAGAAGTCGAAGGTAGACAATTGAAAGTGAATGAAGCTAAGCCAATGGACCCAGATAGACCAAGAAGACCACCTAGAAGAGATAACGATCAAAGAAGAAGATATTAAATGTTAATCTTTTAGTTTTTATTTTTTTATTTTTTTACTATTTTTTGAAGGGGGAACTAGTTTTGGCCCAAATTGAGGTAAATATTAATTTTTAGCTACCCGTAGAATTTATATAATACATTTTCTAGCAAATATTATGGGAATCTTTGATTTTTTTAAAAAGTTGATTCAAGAAAAGGAAGTTGAAGAGACTGTACCAGTGAAACTTACTTTTTCTGAAATCGGGGATTGGATGGAAAAAAAGAAGGGAGAAAACGGGGAGAGAGAAAAGGAGATTTTAGATATTGTTAAAAATAAAATTAGGGGATTTAATTCAGAATTAGAGGAAAAGGTATTACTTTTAAAGAAATTTGATGTGGGGTCTAAAAAAGCGGAGGATAGAATTAAGGGGGTTGTGGAAGATAGTAGGAAACAGTACATAATTGCTGTTAAAACTCTTATGTCTAACCTGGGAGATCTTAAAGACACACACTTTTCTGATCTTACTCGTAAAATAGACAAGATATTTTTTTATTTTAACAAGGCTTCTTTTAAAAATTACGAAAGAACTACCCTTTTAATTGGGAAGGAAATGGCCGATATAAAGAATACCTTTAAAGATTTTTCAAAAGATTTGCTTGAGCTCTTCAATAATAACAAAGATATTGTGGAAATTTTTTCAAAGATCAATTCCATTAAAGAAAAATTAGAACTTTTAAGTCCTATTGAAAAAAGTTTGATATCAATTGATGAAACAAGTGTTCAACTTAGTGAAAAAATAAGCCAAAAAGAGAATGAAAATGAAAGATTACTTTTTAAGATTGAAAAAATTAAACAGGAAAAACATTATAAAGAAAGGTTGGAGAGAAAAAAGAAAATCTCTTCTCTTGAAGAAGAAATTAAAAAAACTATCCTTGAATTAAAACAGCTGATTGATTTTAAGGCCCTGGCTAACTTTTTTCATATAAATGAGGAACAAATGAAAATGGTGAAGGACTATAAAGAAAATTTTCATTTAAATTTTGAAAAAGACTTTGGAATTGGGATTATTGGGTTACTGGAGGAGGCTAGGCTAGAAACTGGACTATTTTTAGAAAAAATGAATTTTATAACTCTTAAGAAGAAAGAAATAAAACAGTATGAGGCCCTTTTGGGGGTTGACCCGATACAAGAGCTTATTTCTTTACTAGCTCAAAGGAAAAGAGAAATTGATAGTGAAAAAATAGAAAAGGAGAAAGGCGAAAAAAGAAAACTTGGCCTTGAAGAAAAAAGAGAAAAAATTATTACTTCTTTGAATAAAGATCTGATTAAGCTTAATATCGAAATTGCTTGAGCCTTTTTTAATATTTAAGGGCCTCATCTAATGAAGGATAAACTTTGAAAAGATTGTATCCTCCACACCTGGTTTCTAGAAGTCTTTCAAATTTTTCTCCAATATTTGAAAATCTTGTTTCTCCTCCTAAGTTTTTTACTTTTTGGATTAGCCCAAGTAACTTTCCAAATCCTCTTGAATCTATTCCAAAGGGACTTATTTCAATGTCTACTGCTAGTATCTCTATTTTTGACTTATCTTTAAAAAATTCATTGGTATAGTCAAGAAATCCTTCTTCTTCTCCCCCCTTTAGGTTTTTGGAAATTGTTAAAATATAGGTATTTTCTTTACCCGCATATTCCTTAAATTGTAGGCCATTGTCTTCCATATTTTTACATAAAACACCTTACTTATAAACTTAACCCCATTGCATGCTTTCATCTTTTAAAAAGATTGTTAATTATGGGGAGGGGGTAAAAATATTTCAAGAACATTTATAAAAGAAACCCCATTTTTATTATTACTAATTTAAATTTAAGAGGTATCAACATGGAAGAAGAAACTCAACCGAATACTGAACAACCTGAAGAAGAAACTCCGGTGGAAGCTCCTACCGAGACTCCGGTGGAAGAAACTTCTACGGAAAATCCTTCTGGGGAACCGGAAGCGCCTATGGCTCCTGAAGGTTCTGGAGAAATGGAAACTCCTGAAGCGGAAGAGAAGCTTGATGAAGAAGTTGCGGAACAAGATGAGGAAGAGAAAACCGAAACTCTTTCAGATGAACCGGCTTCAGAATAAAAGGGCTTTGTAGCCTTTTTTTCTTTTTTAGGAACAAATTTATATATTCTTTTTTTATTTACTTTATATGGGTAATAAGATTTTTTTAAGCGCTATCTTTTTTTTTATAGTAGTTTTCTTATTAGCAATGTATTGGTTTTTTCCCTTTGGTGAAGTAAGTTTTGAAACTAGAGTAGAACATTCCAATTTTAATTTAAATGCTTCTAATTCTGGAGAGATGCAGTTTTATGAAAATTTGCGTTACCCTTCTTCAAAAATCTCTTATAAGATAGAAGATTGTCCATTAAATAAAAAGGGAGATATGGAGGAAGCGTTCCTTCTTTTGGAAGAAAAAACAATTCTTGATTTTTATCCGGTAAATTCTAATCCTGAAATTTCTGTATTTTGTGATAGCCACAATAGGATTGAGGGGGGAATGTTCATTGCGGGGGAGGGGGGCCCATCCAATATAACCCAGACAGATAATTTTAATGTAATTAAAAACGGAATGATTTTATTAATAAGGCCTTCAGAGTGCGAAAATCCGAATGTCGCTCTTCACGAATTAATCCATGCTCTGGGGTTTACTCACTCAGAAAATCCCAACAATATAATGTATAATATAAGCAATTGTAAACAAACCCTCGGAGAAGATATCCCCCAGATGATTAATTTGCTTTATGGGTATCCAAGTCAACCAGATTTAAGTTTTGAAAACTCTTCAGCTTCAATGAAAGGAAAATATCTCGATGTCACCATTAGTGTGAGAAATAATGGGCTAATTGATTCCCCTCCTGCCAAAATTATAGTTTATGCGGATGAGAGTATTGTTCAAGAAACCACTCTCGATTCTTTAGAAGTTGGAAGTGGAAAAATAATTACCTTAACAAATATTTGGGTTAAGCAAATAAGCGTGAGTAAAATAAAATTTGTTATTAATGCTAGTTTTGAAGAACTGGATAAATCTGATAACACTCTTGTGCTTGAGATAAAAAAATAAAATTAGAAAAAGGAAGTATCTGGAAACTAATCGAGCTCCATGTCATCTATCTCGGTATCTAACCTGTCTGAAGCGAATTCATCCCCGTTAGAAGCGATTTGTTCTTCATCCATGTTTTTTTTAAAACACAAAGTCTTTGACTTTGCACCTCGTTTTGTTACAAATTTGTAATAGATTTTTACTTTTTAAATTCTTCTATATTTTAAACTATAGAAAAAAAAGACATCTTTCTTAAAACTTTAATGTTTTAAAAGGAATAATGGATCTTTTGCAAAAACTAGACCAACCAGGAGTTGAAGGAGATAAATTATTGAGAAATATAATTGAAACTAATTATATTTGTGAAAAAGATTTGCATGAAGTTTCAGTAAGTTATGGAAAATTAATGGTCTTTCCGAATTCTACTCAGAGCAGAAGGCAGATGCACGCAAAAGGGATAAGATACCAAACTGACCTTAGACTTTTTTTTATAAATCGTGTTGTTGATTATTTATTCCAGGGGAAAAAACCTAAAATGGTAATTGAAGGGGGAAGTGCGGGGGATATTTCTTTGGCTTTGGCACTTCCGGATAGTTTTGTAAATGCAGTTGATGTGGACCCTAATGTTTTTATTAACGAGTTAAATTGTATCCCAGATGAGTGGTTTAAGAAAATGGGAATGAAAAGAAGAATAACCCCTTTTTATGGTGAAGCTGAAGATAAAAAATTTTATGAGAGAAATAAAAAAATTGTGAATAAAATCTTACCACGATATGTTAGAGATATTAGGGATGGAACCCATTTGCGTTTTCCTGATGGTCGTTTTGATTTT
>Ga0066639_10002257_pt1 | contig 16899 bp, 18 predicted proteins | sample CryGeyCG2114_010_2_FD_59504 | JGI IMG/M metagenome (GOLD analysis project Ga0066639, IMG submission 59504) | Groundwater microbial communities from aquifer - Crystal Geyser CG10_big_fil_rev_8/21/14_0.10 | ecosystem: Environmental > Aquatic > Deep subsurface > Groundwater | place: USA: Utah...
CTCAAGGTGCACCACCGTCAAAAGCACCACCTGGGGATGGATTTGTTCACGCAGTTGTTCCACATCCGCCTTGAGCCAGCGCAGAGGCCCATCGACAACAACGAGACGGCTCTGAGCAATAAAGGGGGCCACGGCGACCTCCCGCAGGATATCCAGCGTCGTCAACCCCTTTGCTTCTATGCGCAGCAGGTTCTCCTCCCCATGCTTCTCACGAAAGTGACGAATCCACCGAGAACACTCCTCACCGATGGCGAAGCGGTTCTCCCCGGAGAAAAGGAAAATCTGCGGCACAGGGCGCATTCTACAGATGAAAAGCACCTGCTGGCAAAGTGCCATTTACATACTTGAAATATGCTTTGTCAATGACTCCCCATGGCCCAAAAACGCGCTTTGCTCTATAATGAGAGGAAATGTACACCTCTATCCGTTCCCTCTTTCCCTCGCGTAGGAACCTCCGCGCCCTTGCGCTGGGGGCCGTGTGTATCGTGAGTTCCTTCGCGATCGGCATTCAGAGCGTTGGCGAGGTGCAACCGGTCACGCTCATCGAGGCCGGAAGCATCGAGCAGCCGGGGGACATCGACGGTGATGGTGACATTGATCTGCAGGATGTGATTCACATCTTGGAGATTGCACAGGGGTATGAACCCGTGACCCCTGCAAACCTCATGGCCGATCCCAACAGGGACGGCGCACTCACCGTCGACGATGCCCTGCGCATCCTCACTGTCCTCTCCCTTCGCTAACCCATGACGCACCGCGGAATCAAGACGTGGATGACGCGCACTGCACTCCTGCAGATGCTCCTCGTATCAACGAACCTTGCCGGAATTCCCTCCGCAAGCGCGCAGGAAACCACGGATCAAGTCACACTGGAATTACGACCGCACTGCGCCTCGCAACACCTCGCCGACGATACGCTCTTTGGACCCGTTCCCTCGCCAGAGCCGATGATCGAGTTGGGAGAAGGGCGCTGCAGCTCTTTTGCCGTGGAAGACCCTCAAACTCTGCGCACCGCACCGCTCAAACTCAACGATACCCTGGACATAGACCTCATTGTCCACAATCCTCCCGAATACGAAATTTCGCGCGTTCGCGCGTGGATCTCCTACGACCCGGAAGTCCTCCAAGGGGTCGACATCCAGGTGCATGAGGACTTTCCCACCGTGACTCCGGGGGAGGAAGATTTCGATGAGGAAGAGGGATACGTGATGATCGACGCGAGTGCCGAAGAGGGCGAAGAGCCCGACTATACGGAGACGGTCGTCGTCAGGATCCAATTTCGCGTCATCGCCGATCCTTCCGGCGGAACCGTGCTGTCGTTCTACGATGTTCAGCCGGGTGGACACACCTTCGTTGAGCGCCTCAGCGACGCATCGGGCGCAGCGATCTCTGCGCTGGAAACCGACCCCAGTTCTCTCCTGGTGATTGTTGCCCAAGACGAGGGCGGTGACTGCGAAAGTGATCTGGATTGCGCTGCAGGCCGGTGTATTGACAATACATGTACCACCGGTGCAAGTCTGCTCCCTGACGGCGCCAGCTGCTTACTCAGCAGCCAGTGCGAGAATGCAAGCTGCATCAACGGCATCTGTGCAAGCGATGGCGAAACAATGCAAAAGCTCCCCGCAGGAAGTGCTTGCTCAAGCAATGACGCATGCGCATCGGGCCAATGTACCAATGGCGTGTGCACGGTGGAAGAGAGGCTGCCTCTGCTCCCCAACGGCAGCGCCTGTACGCTGGGGAACGAATGCGAGAGCGGCATCTGCACCTCCGGTGTTTGCAGCGCCGATGCGGCAAGTCTCCTGGCACCCAACGGTGCGCTCTGCACGGAATCCAGCGAGTGCCGCAGCGGTACCTGCAGCTCCGACGGCGTCTGCGGCGAACCGCAGGAGGAAGAGCCGACGCCTCCGCCCACGGGCGGCGAACAGACGGCATTCTCTCTGCTCCAGGTACGCAACCTGCGTGTAACCACCCAAGGAGACGCCGCTTACTTGGCCTGGGACCCGCTGCAATCCTCGCAACTCAAGGCATACAACGTGTACTACGGAACCACGACGGGACAGTACATCCAGAGAAAAACCGTGGATGGTGCCATGCAGAGCCTGACGATCCGTCCCCTCACAGAAGGGGTCACGGAGTACTTCGCGATTCGCGCGGTGAGCCAGAGTGATGAGGAAAGCGCATTCAGCCAAGAAGTCGCCGTGATGATCGGCAATCCCGCAACCTCCAGCTCACCGTTGATGCTGGAGGGAACGAGTGGGCTGGATGCTTCGGTCTCCAATCCGCTGGAAGGCGGAGTGAGTGTTCCGGGAGAAACGGGTCCTGCCACGATTCTCGCGCTGCTCATTGTTGCCTCCGCGGTCATCGGAACATTCTTCGCAGCACGGCGCCAGATGCTGGTCACGACACAGCAACCCTGACCATGGATTCCTCTCTCCATCCTGATTGGCTTTCCACTGATGATGAGGACATTGTCCCCGTCCGCTCCAAAGCAGGAGAGAAAGAGACAGGAGTGCCGGTGGATGCCCGTCTCGTATCGCGCAAACCGGCTGCAATCGTGGGTATTACGATGGTGCTCCTCCTGGGTCTCTCCTTCTTCGGAGGACTGCAGACCCTCACAGGACAACTCACCGGTAGCAATGTGGTCGTCCACATCACTGAAAGCGGGATGGTTCCTGCTTCCATTCATGTTGAACAAGGAACGACCGTACAGTGGATCAACGATCACAGTGATCCGCAAATCCTGGAATCCCGCGACCTGTGCAACGACGCAGGCGAATGCCTGTTCACACCGACAATTTTCCCGGGTGACAACGTGGAGTTTACGGTAACCAAGGATATCGCTGCAGGGAACTACACCTACGGGTCGGTAACGCACACAGAGCTCATGGGGCAGGTGACCGTCGAAACCGCACAGAGCGCACCTTCGGGTATCGGATCTATGGAACATACCGTTCTGGACGAACTCGCTCGCGTAGCAGAGGAAGTTGTTGCCGATGATCTCCCCGCCCAACGCACGGCCGCTGTCCTGCCATCCACACAACCCACGATGGCACAGGAGAATGTGGAAGTTCCTACCGCCGAGACAGCACCGGTGCCTACGCAGAATGTGCAGAAGCAGAGCATCCCCACGAACACCAATACGGTTGCCGGGCGCACAGCCCATACCGGCGCCCCGAGCGAGGTGCCATTGGCCCAACAGGGCTACAAGCCCTTCACGCAACCGCAGACCGGTCCCAGCACATGGGTCGCCGCCGTTCTTCTCCTCGTGAGCATCAGTATCCTCACCTGGAGGACACGCAGGACTGTGGCATAGCTCGTACAGAGAGATACACGCACTTTCCTCCACTCCATGACTCCCCTGTCCCCCACCGGCCCGGAAGCGTTGCCGTTTACGCCGCAGACGACCGAACTCCCCCTCACCTCGCCGGAAGGCCTGAAGGCCGCCGTGGGAGAAAGGCTTGCTACAACGGGTAATGTGGCAGAAAAACTCCTCCATACCAGTTGGGGCGTTGTCATCAAGGCGCTCCCGTACGCGCTGGGATTTGGTGTGATTTCGTGGCTGGCAAAAAAAGTTTGGCGAGGTGTAACGGGCAAGGCATAGACACTGCGATACGCAACACACAGGAACATCGGGAGTTTTTTCATGCAACCTGTCATGGAAACGGACAGTTTCATGGCCTCGATCTCTCTGTCGAGAGCGAACACGCACAGCAGGGAAACGTGATCTGTTAGCAGATGTAACAGTCATGAGCTTGAGCGCACCGGGCATGTTGACGCTCGCCTGCGCGCGTTCTAAAACGAGACATCGTTCCCCCTCCCACACATGTCATTGGATGCTCCAAGCAATGAGCAAGCCGATCCTCCGCACAACGGCGACCCCATCCCTTTCCCCACTGATTACCGCCAAGCACGCATCGCGCTCGGCCGCACGTACGCCACCAACGGGTACGCGCTGTTCCGTCGGCATCTTGATGCATGGACTCTCCGGGCGCTTGAGCAGCGCGAGCGGCCGGTGCTCGCCGCATCGGAACCCATCGCCACTCGCAAAGAACCTCTGACAGAAGAGCACAGCCAATTCATGAGAGAAATTTTTGAGCTCATGCATGTCCCCGGTGCACAGCAAACGGGACTCTCTGAACGCGTACGATCACAGGTGCGTTGAGGGCGGCAACGTACGGCGCAATTTTGCACCTTGTGTCCATGGGAGTCCGCGCCATACACTGAGCGCCTATGGCACAGGTCATCGGACTCACAGGGAGCCTGGGGAGCGGCAAGGGCGAGGTGGTGAAGATGCTCTCTTCGCGCGGGTTTCGCGCAATCTCGCTCTCGGACATCGTGCGTGAGGAAGCCACGAAGCGCGGTCTTGAACATACGCGCGAAAACCTGCAGAACACGGGGAATGCACTGCGGGAGAAGCACGGCCCCGGGGCATTGGGAAAACGCGTCCGTGAGACGATCGAACATGATTCCTCCGCTCAGTGGATTGTGGATGGAATCCGCAACCCGGGGGAAGCCGAGGAATTGAGGAGGATTCCCGGATTCAAGATGGTTGGGCTAAGCGCCGACCGTGAGATCATCATCCGTCGCGTGATGGAGCGCCAACGCGAAGGAGCAAACGCTTTGAGCCGTGAGAGCATTATCGAAAAGCTTGAGCGCGAGATGGGCAAAGGCGAGCCCCCCGAGGGACAGCAGGTCGGCAAGTGCTTGAACAATGTGGATTACATCTTCCTCAACGAGAGCACCCTTGAGGATCTTGAGAGGAAACTCGACCATGTGCTCAAGCTCGAGAGCGGCGCAGATCGTCCCACCTTTGACGAGATCTTCATGGAGATCGCCTACACCTGGGCCAAGCGCGCGACCTGCCTGCGGCGCAGGGTGGGCGCCGTGATCGCCAAAGATAAGCAACAACTCACCGCAGGCTACAACGGCGCCCCGCGCGGCGTGCCGCACTGCATAGAGCTCGGCGGCTGCCTGCGCGAGAAACTGAAGATTCCCTCCGGCCAGCGCCACGAAATCTGCCGCGGCACGCACGCGGAGCAGAACGCCATCACGCAGGCGGCAAAGTTCGGGATCTCGATCGAAGGCTCCACGCTCTACTGCAACACGTTCCCCTGTGTGATCTGCACGAAGATGATCCTCAACGCAGGGATCACCACCGTGGTGTACGACAGTGATTATGACGATCCCTTAAGCAAGGAAATCCTGGGGCAGCAGAACCTGCTCACCCTGCGCCGGTACGAGGGGAGACGGATGCGGATCTGACCAACAGAGATTGCGGCGCGATGTTCTTGCACCCCCGCCGGGAGACGCCTATCGTTGACTTTAGGAGTAAGTGTTGCTTACTCCTAAGCCCCTTTGTCCCCCCTACAGGGTGTCGGACTAAGGTTATCCGTCCTGGTTGGACGGGTAACGCGGGGCGTTCGGGTGCCGCTTGCGGTACCCGAACAAACGACCCTTCTGATTTCTCTCAACGAAGGACGCCGATCGTGTCGACAATCCGCGCGCCTCCCTGAGGGAGGCAGGAGGCCGGCGGTAGATCCGCCGGCATGTCAACCAGAGGCCCCTCTCGCCCCAGCGCGAGACGGGGCCTCTTCTCTTTACTAGTACAGAAACACTTGTATGATCACATTCCGTACAGAAACCGTATGCCTACGCAACTCCCCCACCCCGCACTGGCTCAGCTCGACGTGGAATTCAACCTCCCGCGGCAGCTCACGACCGAGGAGATCGACCAGGCGCGCAGGAGCACACTCCTGGAGGTGTACAGGATCGTCAGCCCGAACCTGCTATGGCAATACCAGGATGACGACGCGCAGGAATCGCCCTCCGCAGAACCGATCGTAGAAGAACACGAGGAAACGCAGATGCGGCGCCTTCTCCTGGAACGACAGCTGAGAGTCTCCCTGCGCCACATCGACCAGCAGCTGGAACTCGATACGGAGATCTGCGGCAACAAGGACCTAGGCACGCTGGGCGTGCGTCTGCCCGTCCTCAACGTGCGCCACCACGGCAAGCACCACATCACGATCATCACGCGCAACGCATGGGGGAGCACGGATTACCGAGACCCCGCCATGCAGCGCACGCTCAGAGAGCGATTCACGACGACGGATGCAGCGGGGGAAACGCACGTCGATGAGGAAGCCTACGAAAGAACGCTCGCATCCTTCCTTGAGGATCGCGTAGATGCCAGCGCGGACATGCCCGTCCTCAATGAGGAGGACTACGTGGACATCTTCGACCAGCAGGGGAACTTCGTCGGGAGAGCCGTTGTGAGCGACGTCGCGGGGAACGAGGTGCGGCTCCACCTGCGTTCCGGCGTTCGGCTGCGCACGGGGTTCACCATGCGCAAGAAGTCCAACCGCACCGCCCTCATGGAGTACAAGCGGTGTGTGCAGCGCACCTGCGGGAAGCTCGACTGCGAGGAAACCCTCAAAGATCGCGCGGGCGCAGCGTACCAATGGGGAGAACTCGCAGAAGAGGATGACGCCCCGTACAGGGACCCGTACGGGAGCATGTACACCTACGACCGCCTCGTGCAGAGACTCTCGCTGGTTGAGGAGGCGTTCTTCGGCACGAACCCCGATGAGGTCGAACGGCGTACACGGAATCAAGCGTACGACAGATCGTTCTCCCCTCAGTACATCCCGCGCACGATCGTGGATGACCCCGAGCAGTGTGCCGCCTTCGGCTTGGGTGCCGCGGGGCACCCCTGCTACCTGATCCAGGGCCCCCCGGGGACGGGCAAGACGACGGTGGCGAGCCACCTGACGCGGCACCTGCAGCAACAGGGTCTCAAGACCCTCATCCTCTCGCACAGCAACCGTGGTCTTGACGTACTGCTCCTCGCGGCCCGCAAGTGCGGCGCGCGCGTGCACCGCGGCGGCACGGAGATGGGGGTCTGCGACCGCGAACTCCACGACACGTTCATCCGCCGCGGGCTTGCGCACCCCCACAGGAGCGATTTCCTGGTGAGCTCTTTCGATGAGGAGGATTTCTCTGCGGCCCAGGCGCGCCACGCGCAAGACCCCACCGTCGCAGCCCCGCGGCGCGAGGACTACGTTTCGTACACGCTCGATAGTAAAGCATGGAAAGAAGCGTGGCGGGAGTTCGACGCGCAGAAGAGGATGATCCTCGAAGAGCTGCAACAGGAGAGTGGTCTGGTTGCCGGCGTCACGCTCAACTCGCTCATCTCGGATGAGATCATCCAGGAACTCGACTTCGACGTCGTCATCGTGGACGAGGCCACCAAAGGGCACCTCTACGAATTTCTCCCGGCTCTCGCGAAGGCGGGGAAGCAAATCATCTTCATCGGAGATCACAAGCAATTGGGAAACATGGATTTGCCGCCGCACCTCAAGCGGTTTCTGGAAGACAACGGCGCACGCGATCCGCTGACTGCTCCCCGCCGCGATCGCTGGTGGGAAGGCATCGGTCCTCAGGACGTCGCAGCCTACGAACGAGGACTCTTCACGCTCCTGGCGGAGCAGACCGACATCCCCCAGGTCATGCTGCGGACAAACAGGCGATCGCTCCCCGCAATCGTCGAGCTCGTCAGCAAGACGGCGTACGATGGAAAATTGAAAGCGGGGCGCATCGACCACACGAACCCAGAGAACATCGGCGAACTCGTCTGGGTTGATACCTCAACGCGTCCGGATAGAATCGAGCAGCGGTCCGGCACTTCCAAAGTGAATCCCCTGGAAGCGCGACTTGTCGCCAGAAGGTTGCATCGGGATTTCCGTAAAGGCCACATTGGAGGAGAGAGCTCCTTCGGTGTCATCACCATGTACAGACCGCAAGGGAAGAAGATACGCGAACAGGCAAGAAAGATACCTATCGCAGATCCGGCGGAACGCGATGCATACCTCAAATGTCTCGCGGGGAATATCTCCACCGTTGATGCTTTCCAAGGATCACAGAGAGCACACATCTACATGGCAACAACCAGGAGCAACGACCAGGAAGCCATTGGATTCTTGGACAGAGTGGAGCGAGGGAATGTCGGATGTTCACGCGCCGAGGACTCCCTTGTAATCTACGGAGACAAAGCAACGCTCATCGACAACAATCCGGACCCCGAAAGCCGGGCGTTCTATGCAATCGCATACGAATGCTGCAAAACACACGGGCGAGTGGTCGATGCATTCTCCGATGTGCCTGTGAACGTAAAACCTGAGGAACAGAAGAGCCAAACGCACAACGCAAAACGCCAACGAGCAAGGAGAACATGGAAACGCGCAGCGCAAGCAACCCAGGATGTTGAATAGATGCCCTAAACAAGGCTACCAAGGGAAACACGGTTGGGAGAACCTGCTCACCCTGCGCCGGTACGAGGGGAGACAGATGCGGATTTAGTGAGGTACTCTACCGTCCTGCGTGATTGTGCGAATGCTCTGCGACCAGAATGCACGATGTACTGCATGATGCTCCGGACCCTGGGATCGGCATAGACATGCCAGTCGGTGTCTTTCTCCTGCTCTGCAAGGGCGAGTGAGCGGCGATGCGTCGTGTGCGGGGCAATCGCAGGAGACGCAGGATCTATCCCAAGCCGCTGGGCAATGGCTTCGGTAAAGACGAAGCGCCGAGCGACGGTGTAGGCACGGATGGCTCCCATGGTCCGTTCGATGAGCGACTCGATCTCCTGTGTAGGTACGATGCTCTCGGGCAGTACGGGACTGATGCAAATACCCACGGGAATTCCCTGTTGCGCCATTCCCTCCACCGAGACGATCCGATCACGCGTTTTGGGAGCACAGGGCTCGAGATCCGGGCGCTCTACGCCGGATGTGAAAGAGACTTCCACCACCACATGATTGCCCTGTGCGGAAAGCTCCTGATCGATAGCGGCGAGTTCGCTGATGGCCTCCGGCGGGAGTGCGGCCTTGGTGAGTACGGAGACATTCTTGCCGTAGCGAGCCAGGGCGCGGATGTGGGCGAGTCCTCTGTGGACTCCGCGTGCGAAGATCTCGTGGAGACGGGAGGAAAAGATCGTACGGATTGCCCCTCCCGCCGCATCGAGCGTCGCACGAATACGCCCGTCTATGCGTTCCTGTTCCTCCGCGGTCTTCCCCTGCTCAAAACCCGTCTCCTGCGCGAAGCAGTACGCACATTCGTAGGGACAGGAAGGCTCATCCCCCAGGATCGGCATGATGCACCCGCCATAGGCACTCAGTTGGTCTTCTTCAACCATTGAAAGCCATTCAAGTTCCAATCATTGCACTTGTCAATGGTCAGAGAGATCCAGACGATTGCCCGGCGAAGAGCGGCGCCATCGTTCTATTCAATGACAATTTCGCCGACCATATCCATGTGCCCCTCGCCACACGGAACCATGCAGCGGAAACTGAACGTGCCCGCTTTGTCCGTGGGAATCTCGATGTCCTTGGTCTCCCCGGGATTAATCGTCACGTTGATGCCCATGTCACTCACGCCGAAACTGTGCACTCCGGAGATGCCGCGCAGGCGCACGAGGATCTTCTCCCCCTGCTTCGCCGTAATCGTCGCGGGCGTAAAGACCCAGTTCTGCGCCGTCACCTCAATCACACGCGGCTCGTCTTCCGCCATCATCGGTTCATCGTGCACCATGGGCTTGCCGGAATCATCCTCCATCATCGCATCGGGAGAAGACATCTGCTGGTTGGTCTCCTCCATTTTCGGCTGAGTAACGCTGGACGTCGTCTGACAGGCAATGAGCAAAAGAAGCGGAGCACTGACGGCGATAAGGGTGCGCATGCGCATACGAATGGGGGAGAAAGAAAAAGAAGGAGAGAAAAATCGGGCGCAGTGGAGAGACGTCTACCTCGCCTGTCGAAGAACATCGCCAAGCGCATGGTACAGCACGTGCCGCTGCCGGGAAAGTATCCCCCTCTCATTTCTCGCTCTACCTCCTGCACATTTCCGTCAGAGTCTTCACATCGAAGAGTGGCAATCCGTTGAGAGCCCTCGCTCCCCTCAACTGCGCGTCAGTCTTTGCAATGTGCTCTGCCGGGGCTGCGATTTGGACGGTGCGCGGCGTGGGGATTCCGCTGCTTTGTCCGTAGCCGGTCCCCTGAAGATTGTAAACGGTCTCCGCCATGATGACCCCGCAACGCTGGGCGCAGTAGTCGCCATGCTTAAAACACCCTTCGCCGTTGAACTCACACTCCACGGCAGCGGGATTGATCGTTGCGTAGAAGTTCTCGGAAGTGTGCTGGGACATGCAGAGAGAAGGGAAACGGACAAAGGAAAGCAAGATACCCGTTTTGATTGGTATGTCAAACGCCCGGCAAACTCCACTGCAGCGCCCTTACAAACACCCAAAATCCCGTCATTCTCCGTGCCAGAGAGCGCTTTTGCTGTATTCTGTGTCTTCAATTCATGCATCCTCGCAGCAGCCCCCAACGGCCCCCCGCAAACCCGCTCGCCTTCGTGTGGTACATGACGCAGCAGCACCGCTGGCCTGCGATCATCGCGGTCACCTGCGTCATCATCGCAGAGGCACTGGGCGGACTCCTCACGCTGGAACTCAAGTTCCTGATCGACGGCGCTCAACTTGCAGTAGAGAACGGCTTCCAGGACGTCACGGCGATGTGGCTCTGGGGAATGGCATACCCCCTCACCTTCTTCATGGACGAGAACATCTGGCGGTGCAGCGGGTTTAGCGGCATGCGCTGGATCACGAGTATGCGCGCCAGCATCAGTCGCACGTTGTTCGCCTACCTGACCGGACACAGCAGCACGTACTTCAACGACCGGTTTGCAGGAGCACTGACGAATAAAATCACCAATGCCTCCACTGGGGCGGCAGACATGGTTTCCACCGTGCTCTGGGAATTCCTGCCGTTGATCGTCGGATTCCTGTGGAGTTTTCTGCTGGCATTGTGGTCCAACGCCTGGCTGGGACTGATCCTTGGCGGATGGGTGGTGCTCTTCCTGGTCATCAACGTGTACCTGGTCGTGCGCAAGCTCAAGTTCGCGTTCGCCGTTGCGGCGCAGTCTTCCGTCCTCAAAGGCAAGATGGTTGATGCGACCTCTAACATTTCCGCCATCCACCAGTACGCGCGCCACATGCACGAACGCGAGTACCTGGATCAGTACATTGAGAGCCACCGTGAAGCGGACCGCTACAACTGGTGGCTTTCGGAGTGGATTCTGTTCCTGAACGGAGGACTGATCTCCATCTTCATCGCCGGAATGATCGCCATGTCGCTCCTGCTTTTGCAGAGCGGCACCATCACCATCGGCACGGTGGTCATGATCACCACGATCATCATCGGCATCATGCGCTCGCTCTTCTTCATCGGATTTAAAATGACCGACTTCATGGACAAGTACGGCCAGATCAGCGAAGGACTCCAGGAACTTCTGCAACCGCATCAGATCGTGGACGCGCCCGATGCCAAAGAGTTCGCCCCCAAGGAGGGGAACCTCTCCTTTGACGCCGTCAGCTTCAGTTACGGCAGAAAGCCTGTGTTCACCGGCTTGAATCTGGAGATTCCCGCAGGGCAGAAGGTGGGGCTGGTGGGCATGAGCGGTGCGGGGAAAACCACGCTCACGGCGCTCCTCTTACGCCAGTACGACGTGCAGGGAGGCTCCATCCGCATCGACGACCAGGACATCCGCAGCGTGAAGAAGGAGAACCTGCTTAAGAACATCGCCATGGTTCCGCAGGACGTGACCCTGTTCCACCGAACGATCCGCGACAACATCGCGTACGGAAAACTCGACGCCTCGCCGGAGGATGTGGAACGCGCGGCAAAGCTCGCGCAGGCGCACACCTTCATCCGCGAACTCCCCGCCGGGTACAACACGTTCGTCGGCGAACGCGGCGTTAAACTCTCCGGCGGCCAGCGCCAGCGCATCGCTATCGCACGCGCGATGCTCAAGAACGCGCAAATCCTGGTCTTAGACGAAGCGACAAGCTCGCTGGATAGCGAGAGCGAAACGTTGATCCAGCAGGCGCTTGCAGAGCTGATGAAGGGCAAGACCGTGCTTGCGGTCGCCCACCGCCTCTCTACACTCCAGGCGATGGATCGCCTGATCGTCTTGGAGAACGGCACGATCATCGAAGACGGCACGCACGCAGAGCTCCTTACACACGCAGGTATGTACGCCAGACTCTGGCAAAGCCAGGTCAGAGGGTTCATTCAGGAGTAGATTCCGTTCATCGCACACAACATTCCGCCCTGATGGTGTATCATTTACTTTGCTATGACTGAGTCGGAGATGCCAAGACGGCTAAGTAGATTCCTAACCGATGCAATCATAATTGCCTTCATAACTGCATGGGCATATGTCCTAGCATATTTGTATGAGTTTGGTTATTTATCCCAATATAAGATTCCAGCAGACTTAATCAATATTCAAGTTACTAGCATTATTTCGTCGATTCTTCTTCTTGCTTTTTTCCTAGCCTCGATCGGCTTATTAGGTCTGTGGTTTTTTGATCTTTTTCTGAAGAGATCATATTCCCCACTTGGCTTGTTTTTCATACAGTGGTTTATTGCGTTTTTAATTATTGTTGGTATTCCTCTTTTTGTTGGCGTCATATTCCATGCACTAACCGCATTCTTTTGCTATCTTGTTTGGTTTATTAGTGACCTTGTAAGCCTCACAAGAACCAAAGGTAACGATTTTAGCGAAAAGGCACGAAACCTAAGAACAATCCAGGTGCGACAGAATGATTTTATTGACAGGGTCTCCAAGAGAATTGGCTTTGGGTGGTTTCTTACAATTGCGATTATTGTCGGAATTTCATATTCGGGTTATGCGATTGGCTATGGCAGTGCAGCAAGAAAAACTGACTATCTGATTATAACTATCAATGAAAAAGAATTTGCCGTTGTCGCAATTCGCCAAAATAATGCAATTGCACTGCCTATCAACAAAGAAACTGAAGAATTGGGTAAAGAAATTTATATCTATAATCTTGAAAAGCTTTCGGAGTCTGGGATTGGTATGAAGATTGAAAGCATCGGCAAACTCAAGGTAGCTGATTAAATTGGGGAAACTTTCACCGAGCGAAATACAAAAACATGGTGGGCCGGGAGGGATTTACTTCGACTCCTCCCCCTCGGCTCCGCTCGGGGTCGTCGCTCAGCATAAACTTCTCATCCCTCCCAAGAACTGTTTCTCAATTCTAGAGGGGCTGAGTTCGTCATTCTATTCTGGTGGGCCGGGAGGGATTCGAACCCCCGAAGGCATAAGCCACCTGATTTACAGTCAGGCCCGTTTGACCGCTTCGGTACCGACCCACAATACAATGCGATGAGAAGAAATGAGCGAAGGGCCTGGCCCGTTTGCCTGCCCGTCCGTAGCCCCGAGCGTAGTCGAGGGGCGAAGGCGGGACCGCTTCGGTACCGACCCACGTGAACGCAAATTGACAAAAGAGCTTGGACCCCACGCTCCACAGAGAGCGAAAGGACGGTTGAAGTCTAGTGATCCGGCGCATAGAATTCAACGCGGAAGCGCGCAAATCCCCTCCCACCTACACATGGCATGGATGTACCTCTTCGTCGCCGTCTTTGCTGAGATTGCCTGGGCAACGAGCCTCAAGGCTACGGCCGGACTCACCAAACTGGGACCGACGCTCTTCAACTTCGCCGCAGCGCTCGCAGGCATCTACCTCCTCTCCATGGCCATGAAGAGTCTCCCCACGGGAACCGCGTACGCCGTGTGGACAGGGCTCGGCGCTGTGGGAGTCACCATCCTGGGCATCGTGCTCTACCACGAGAGCATCGACGCCGTGCGCATCGGGTGCATTGCCCTCATCATTCTGGGAGTCGTGGGCCTGCGGTTCTTCTCCGCCGCCTAACTCACGGAGCAAACGTCGTACGATTTCCAGAAGCTCTACCGTTCCGGTCTTTCCGTGGGCCATGAGCATATCGCCTCGATGATCAATACCCTGGCACTGGCGTACATCGGTGCCTCGCTGCCGCTCTTCCTCCTCTTCTACTTTGGCGGCGGTATCCCCTACTGGGTGACCCTCAATAGCGCATTCCTTGCAGAGGAGATTGTCCGCACGCTGGTGGGGAGCACCGCGCTGCTCCTGGCCATCCCCACGTCCACGGTGTTTGCGGCGTACGCCTTCTCAAACCGCAGGGCAGCGGATTGAGATGCGGGAACGCGGGTTCTTAGGAACGCGTTTCGTTCTGAATACGGATGGCGCACCCCTCGACCAGTGCGGCGCTGAGCTTTGTATGCGCGCTCTTGAGGATGCGCTGGAACGTGCTCTGGGACGTCTTCATCTCTTTCGCAGCTTGCTGCTGCTTGAGCCCCACAACGTTCTTCAGGCGCAATGCTTCCATTTCCTCCGGGGTTAATTCCACAACCCTGAGCGTACGCAGGGGTACACCCTGCGGCTTGTAGTACGTCACCAGAGGGGAAAAACGGATGCGGCGCAGTCCTCGCGGACGGGGCATGAGTGCAGAAGGAAGATACTGCAGAAGTATACTACGACTTTTTCTGCTCCTTGCGCGCTTTGCGGATTGCCTGGAGCTCGGCCTCCAGCGCCTGCTCCTGCTCCTCCAGAGTGGTGGGCGCCTCCGCAGCGAACCACGGGAAACGCCTTCCCAATCCCCTCCTCATCCCTCCTCTTCCAAACCATCCGCGTGCAGGTGCTCCTTGTCCTCCTGCACAGGGACCCGCGCCGCGCCCTGTCATCGGGCCCTGCCCTGCCGGTCCTGTTCCGTCGAATGCTGGCATAGCATAGTGGGGTAAAAAGTAATCTGTTTTGAATATATACCCAAAATAGAACGCAGTCAAGAGAAACGTCAACAGAATTCCACTCTTACTCCTACGATCACTGTTGAAGAACGTTTCGGCTTCTGTGAAGTGCGTGGCGGTATACTGTTACTGCGGAGCGAGGTTACCGCCGAAGCATTTGGAAAAGGAGCAGCGACGAACCGTACAAGGCGTGTTATGTGCTGTGCCAATGATATTTCTATACAATAATTAATGCATTACTTTAATCATTCGAATAAAAGTCGAAATCAAAATAGTGTCTCTTTTTATTAGCCAATATTGAACCAATAAGTCCTTTTTCGCATTTATCTACAGGTATGGCATTTGAACCATTTAATTCAGATAATGAGCCAAAATATATTGAAAAACTGTCTTTCTCAAATTGGATTGCCATCCAATAAGCCGTAGCCTTATATTTTAACTCTGCATTTTTTGCTTTTTGATAGGCGTTTGTTCCGAGATTATAGCGTGAGTTAATTTTCCCATTCTTTTGATATTTGTTTCTCGCTTTTACACTAATGATATATCTCTTGTTGTTTTTTTCACATTTTAAATCTGCAAAAGCTTCATTATAGCTGTCATCATTGAGATTTCTGATTTTATCAAACTCATTATCAACTAAAGCTTTTATCGCAAATAATTCACCAAGTTCTCCTAGTGATTTTTTTCTCGCTGCCTCTTTCCTGTTGGCTTTGCTTAAAGAATTCGTCATGAGAAAATGATATAATTTTAAGTACAATACAGTCAAAATAGACCTAAAACTGTATATCATTGACATTTCACATAACTCTCAATTCTCCAACACCTGCCCCATGGCAGAGCGCAGCGTCGTTTCGATCCCTTTGATCCTCTCCCTGCTCATCCGCACACCGGCGCTGTCAATGACGACCTCCACCACTTCCGTGGCGCCATTGGCATCCTCGGGCACGGGCAACACTTTGGCCCCTTCCATGCCAATGGTTTTCAGGTGATCTTCCCAAACCGTCGGCGGTTTTTTGACCACCGTCTTGACCGCCCATACAAGGTGCTCACCGTCCTCACGCATAGGATGAATGAGGGAGAGCTCTCTATGGTACTCCAGCGAAGCTCAGGGATACAGAGCTTCTTCCTGTAAAGGAACTTCCCCGGCAGACCCCTCAGCCCTGCAGAGATTAGGACATCCGACGATGCTGGCTGTTTCCCTGCCTTGCAGCCTCTCCATGACCCCACGGACATCGTCTTCCCTGCCAACCGGATGACAAATTGCCACATGACGCACCCCCATGCCCAAGTGCGTAAGGAGACGCAGATGGAATGCATCGCCAAGAGCCGATACCGCCTCGCGCACGCTCCCGACACTCTGCGTGGTATTGAACGCGGTGATCGTCCGCCGTTCCCCGTTGAGCCTGAGCTCCTGCGAACATTCGCTGATGTCCCCGTTTCGACCGAAATTTTCCGGATATGGCATGGAGTGAGAGGAAAAATACAGGGAGAACGTATGCCAGTTTGTCCCCCTGCTCCATGGACAGAGATTGATGAAGTGCCTTCGATACGATTTTATGGCTTATTGAAGACTAAAAATCTATGTAGATGAAGTCTATCCAATCCGGGATATCCCCTACTCATCGAAGCATTTCGAGCGCTTCCTCCACCGCCTCCTCACCAGTCCGAAAAACGTTGCCGGTTTCGCGCTGGATTTTGGAGCTATTGAGCACGCAGTTGCTGCGCACCGCACGGGCAACCTGAGGAAGATCTCCCAGCGTCAACCGTTCAAACTGATGCGATGGATCAACGATCTCCCTGTACCGCTCCATAATGGCATACGGAGAGATGGGTCCCGGGTTGACGGCGTTGAAGACTCCCTTCGCCCGCTTCTCAACGAGGATGGAAAGCGCGCGGAAGAAGTCAGGCAGGTACGTGAGGGAATTGGGAGTATCGAGCACGCGCGCGTAGCCTGAAATTTTCGTGAGAAGGTTGCGGGGACTCTTCGTACCTTCAAAGGGCATGCGCAGGCGCAGGAGGAGGATTCCCCCGGGGTGCGAGGGGTCCTGCGCAAACTCGCGCAGGGCACCATCGGCCCAGGACTTGGTGCGCGAGTAGGTGCTGCCCATGAAGTTGGGCGTGTCCTCCTCCGTGAATCCCGCTCCCCCATTATCCCCCGCGTAGATACATCCCGAACCGAAGTGCACCCAGTAG
>Ga0066639_10002265_pt1 | contig 16869 bp, 18 predicted proteins | sample CryGeyCG2114_010_2_FD_59504 | JGI IMG/M metagenome (GOLD analysis project Ga0066639, IMG submission 59504) | Groundwater microbial communities from aquifer - Crystal Geyser CG10_big_fil_rev_8/21/14_0.10 | ecosystem: Environmental > Aquatic > Deep subsurface > Groundwater | place: USA: Utah...
GGGAGCATTTAAACTCGTAAAAGCGAGAGACAAATGATACAATAGAGTATATGAAACAGGACGACGACAATAACGATAACTTGAGAGGCGAAGAAAATACTTACCAAGAGGACAAAAATGAAGACATAGAAGACTGGCGCAATGAGCACGGCAATCCCAGCAATAAATACCTTCAAGCCCTTGCCAGGGACGGTAATGTGGAAAAACTAAGGGCAATAGCCGAAGATTTAGACGCAGAATTTGGCCCAAATTACTCAGCTGAGCAGTTAATTGGCGCAATAAGAAGCGCAACTGGAGATGACCCCAACACTACAACTTGACTGTCAAATACCCTTCTTTGTTTGAATGTGACTAAATTTTCTCGCACATTTTAGTTTGAGCCTATTAAGCCCTATTCCCTTACCTTGATTTGCTACAGGAGTCTTGCCTCAGATTCTTCACTTCAGCTAAAATTTTCCAATTCCATCGGCATGTCTAGACATCTGATTCATTGCGTGAATTGTACTTTGAGAGCGACGTTAGAGATCGTTGAACCTGTAGTTGTTTTCGGGTGAATATGGAAGGTGCGTTCCCCAACGGATTGGCAGGTAAGACGTTGAAAATATCTATCAAAGCTTTTATATCCAATCTAACCTATTTACCTTACCCGAAAAAGCCGACGTTCACTTGACATAAAAATGAAACAACTGTAAAATCGATAGTATAGTAAAGACGAGAAAAATATTCCTTTTTAGTTTTTTCTTACTTTTTGCAATTTTTTCCTTCACCCCAAGGGATGTCTCTGGTCAACAACAAAGGGGGACGCCTTCCTATATTATTGTTTTCAGACAAGGAGTGGACGTTGACCAAGCAGCTAAAGCACTGCAAAGTGCACACAACCTTCGCATTAGCCATACCTACCACACTGCAATACAGGGAATGGCTGCCGAGGTCCCAGAAGGCAGGCTTACTGGCCTTCGGCAAGATCCCCGCGTTGCCTATATTGAAAAAGATCAGCCAGTTGAGGCTTTTGCTCAAACCTTGCCAACTGGTATTCAGCGCATTTTTGCCGATGATAATGTCAATATCGCCATTAATAGTTCTGACGACTATCGAATTGATGCAGATGTAGCCGTTCTTGACACGGGCATAGACTATGACCACCCAGATCTTAATGTCTACAAACGGACAAATTGTGCGAAAGGTGGTCCAAACAATAGTAATTGTAAAAACAACGAGGGTGATGATGGAAACGGTCACGGCACACATGTGGCAGGCACTATCGGGGCACTTGATAATAACAGTGGTGTTGTGGGTGTCGCACCAGGTGCCAGGCTCTGGGCAGTAAGAGTACTTGATAACAATGGCTCAGGCTGGATGAGCTGGATTATTGCCGGTGTTGACTATGTGACCGCGCATGCTGATCAGATTGATGTGGCCAATATGAGCCTTGGCTGTGAATGCTCAAGTGACGCTTTGAATACTGCTATTACAAATTCTGTTGCTGCCGGTCTGACGTATGCAGTTGCCGCTGGAAACAGTGATAAAGATGCTGCAACATTTAGCCCGGCCAATCATCCGGATGTAATCACCGTTTCGGCTCTTGCGGATTTTGACGGGCTGGAGGGAGCGCTGGGGTTGCCAACCTGCCGTACAGACGAGGATGATACGCTGGCAAATTTCAGCAACTGGGGAAGCAGCGTTGAGATTACCGCACCGGGAGTCTGTATCCTCTCTACCTGGAAAGATGGCGGCTATGCAACCATTAGTGGTACGAGCATGGCTTCCCCTCACACTGCTGGGGCGGCGGCGCTCTTGGCAGCAAGCGGCTATACTAATCCGGCAACTATTCGTTCAACTTTGATAAATGAAGGCAACTTAAACTGGACTGATGATTCAGGCGATGCTGTCAAAGAGCCACTGCTTGATGTCCGAAACACCACCATTTTTAACCCCGCTGTGGTTATTGGTTCGGGAACCACCGGCAATACTGCTCCAACCGCGGATTTCACCCATGCGGTTTCAGATCTGAGTGTTTCTTTTACTGATCAAAGTACAGACGGTGATGGCACGGTAGTCAGCTGGAGTTGGGATTTTGGTAATGGTGGGACATCCACTACCCAGCATCCGGACTACACCTACGAAGCAGCTGGAACATATGACGTTAGTCTTGTTGTTACGGATAATGAGGGAGCGCCAAATACAGTTATCAAAAGTGTGAGAGTCGGCAGTTTTATAGAAACGATATCCCTGTCTGCGACAGGGCACAAGATCAAAGGAATACAGCATGCTGATCTCACTTGGTCAGACGCAACTACAACCAATGTCGATGTGTATCGAGATGGGTTGATTATTGCGACAACCGCAAATGACGGAACCTACACCGACAATATCGGAAACAGGGGCGGCGGATCATATACCTATAAGGTCTGTGAAGAGGGTACCACAACCTGTTCAAACGAGGCGACTGTTACCTTTTAGTCGGTTGCCGCTTCAGTAATTCTCTTAATCTCACCCCACCTTGTCTTCACGAACTCCGCCTGTACTATATCCTCAAATGAGCCTAGAATCCTGTTAATTAACAACTTTTAATTTCAGGACTAGGGAGCCAAATTGTATGTTGGAAGGAAGCCGCCTCGGGCTTCGTGGGGGACACCAAGACATTTTTGTTGGCAATAAGCGCGACAGAGCTATCTGGCCCAATGCGAGATTTGGTATTGGATATGTAGCGTGCTATACCAAGGTTAGGTTTAGGGGTTGATTTTTTTTGTGAACAAAATTTCTTACATCGTTGAGCTCTCCATTCAAGGTGGTAAGCTGGATGAGTTTAAAGCCAAGGCAGAGGGCTATGTCCCTGCTGTCAAAGACAACGAGCCCGACACTCTGGCCTATGAGTGGTATCTCTCACCCGACGGGAAGAGGTGCCTTATTCGCGAGGCGTTCGCAAGCTCGGACGCACTGCTGACGCACCTGGGCAACGTGGGGCCGTCGCTGCCCGAATTGCTCGCCATCGCACCGATCACGCAGTTTGAAGTGCTTGGTACCGCGAGCGAGGCTGTTGTGAATGCGCTGTCGGATTTTGGCGTTGTTCACTTCTCGCAATTGGGCGGTTTCGAGCGCTAAAACGGTTACTGCTCGGCGGCCACTCCGGCCGACCGGCGGACTTGAAAAAGGTTCGGATTTCGTTCAGAGTTCGGAGCCAGATGGGCAACTTAAGGTTTTTGAAGACTAATTTTTTTTAACTCCTTTTTGACAACTTCGTCGCCGGTTGCAAACCCAAGCATATAATCGATGGTTTCAGAGTAATCTATGTCTTCGAAGTAAGAAAGCTGTTCTCGGAACAGCTTTTCGTTAAACTCACCTTCAAACAACTCTTTTGCTCTTTTGGCGACATCCACAAAAGAAATGCTTTTAAACACAAAATAAAGGTCGACATAGTCTTTCCATTTGGCGCGCCTTCCCAAGCTAAAAGCCTTCATGGCGGCAAGAGTTAACAAATTGGGTGTATTTATATTATCTTTAAAGTTTTCTGTGAACTTAATCTGGAATGGGTATCTCAAGAAAGTTATTTTAACTTCATTAACAACAATGGATAGCTCGTTTGGTTGATCGACCAAGGTTTCTTGTATCAGATGATCTTTTCTAAAAGAGCTTCTAATATCTTCATTATCAAGCTCCTCAAGTGTAAAGAGGTCAAAATCAATCGACCTTCTGTGGCCTAGATGGAGGGCAATAGCCGTTCCACCGACTAGCCCGAATTTGCCAGAAAAGCTGCCAAGAAGAGGTAAAAGTTTTACTTGTTGCCCGGAAAGCACTTCTTCATGCATATTTTTGGAAGTAAAGGTTAAAGTAGTTGATGGTTTGAGGTTTCAAATTGACTCTTCTTTTACTTTTAAGTTTTTGAAATAGGCCGTGTGCTTTTTTTATACCAAGGGAGTCCTCTGCCGTTAAATAGTCTTCCCAGTTTCCATAACTCAGAACATGCTCAAACATGCTCTCCTCAGATAATCTTTGTTTGTCTCGCACATACCATGCAAGGTAAGGTTTTTTTTTAAAGAGCCGTTGAAAGTTGTTCATGGATATCCATATTATATACTCCACCTTTGTTTTTGGAAAACTTGAACTTGTTAAATTAGAGCTCGGGAAATATAATTCAAGCAGATTGATATGAAAAGTGTAGTTTTTTTTGACCATGTTTTAGGCATGCAATCCTAAGCCTTTTTAAATGGCTCATATGCAGATCTACAAGGGCTGGCAGGGACGGGGCAGGCTTTCTCTCACAGCTTTGTCGACTGGTGCCACACGATTGGACCCAATAGGGCTATCCAAGTCCAGTTCCTCCCAGTGGCAGAAAAGGGGATACTTTTGCCTACTTCAAGCTTAGAGTGTGCAGCACTGGAGAAGTCCTCGCCGAACCCCTATACTTACTAAGACATGGATATGGGGCCGGTGATAGTAATACTAATACGACTGCTCGTCCCTTTCTCAATTCTAAAGAGTCCCTTTTGGGGTACGGTGATTTCTGCGCTCACCGACGCGGCTGATGTTATTTTGATTACAGCGATTAATTCGGGAGACTTTGCCAGCTACCACAACACCGACAAAGTTCTGGATCTTTACTACTTGGCTTTCGTTTTTTACGTTTCACTTTCTTGGAAGAATGTGCTTGCAAGGCGCGCAAGCATAGCCTTGTTTGTCTATAGGCTAATCGGGGTCGTTTTGTTTGAGATGAGCGGGGTGAGGGCGTTACTTTTGATATTTCCGAACCTTTTTGAGCACTTCGCGGTATTTTACTTGGGATACTTAAGATTTTTTAAAAAAGACCCGATTAAAAACATTCGGTCTCTGGCCGTAATTCTTCTTGTCCTGCTTCTTCTCAAAATGCCGCAGGAGTATGTACTTCACTATCAACAGGCGCAGCCTTGGAACTGGGTGAAGCAAAACGTTTTGGGATTGTGATAAGTTAGGTGTAATGCAAAAGAAGCAAAAACAGGTTTGGGTTTTACGAGTGGCTGCGGTCATTTTTTTGTTAGCCATTGGCTCTTTGGCCGGAAACTTGTTCGGCAAAAGCTTACTTGGGGATATAGGGCAAAGGCCTTCCATTGGGGCGGCCGATCTTGCCAACTCGGGGAGGATTAGCAGGGAAATAATTGTCGAAAATACCGACTTTACCAGGAAGAACGTGCTCTTTAAAAGCGGAGTGGGCAGCGCCGAGCGCGCACGGATATTGGGGAGTATGGGCGCGGAAGTTGTTGGCGAAACAGGGGGCGGCGGCCTGGTGATAAAGGTTTCGGAGGACGGGTTGTCGGCGGCGGAAAGGGAGCTCTCTCAGTCTGGCGCAGTTGAGGCCTTTGAGACAGACTATGCGGTTTCCCTTTCGTCGGTTGTTGATTGGGGCGTATCGCGAATTGGTGCGGACCAAGTTTGGGAGAGTTCCAGGGGAGCGGGGGTGCGAGTGGCGATAATTGACACTGGAGTTGACAGGGGGCACCCGGACATGTCCAACTATGCGGGTGGATTTGACTTCGTGAATGAGGACCCTGACCCCCAGGACGACCACGGCCACGGGACGGCTGTGGCCGGAATAGCAGCGTCTGCCCGGAACGGGGCTTCCACAATAGGCGTGGGACCTGAGATATCTATCCTTGCCGTTAAAGTGCTCGACAGCGACGGTGTTGGCTTTGTGAGCGACGTGGTCAAGGGAATTGACTGGTCTGTCCAAAACGGGGCAGGGGTGATTAACATGTCTCTGGGGACTACTTTTGACTCGACTTTTTTGAAGTCGGCCGTTGACAGGGCTGCTTCTTCCGGGGTGGTGGTAGTTGCCTCATCTGGCAATACAAACGGTGGAAGCTTAATTTATCCGGCTGCCTACGACTCCGTTATCGCGGTTGGAGCAACCGACAAAAACGACTCCCTGGCAAGCTTTTCCGCGGCTGGGTCCGAGCTGGTTGCCCCCGGAGTTTCGATAACGGCTCCCTGGCCGGGTGGAGGCACGGCGGTCATTTCTGGTACGTCTGCTTCCTCTCCACACGTAGCCGGAGTGGCGGCCCACTTGCTTGCAAATGGTATTCAGAATGTCCGGAGCGCCTTGCGGGACACGGCCGAGGACTTGGGGGAGAGCGGGCAGGACCCTTATTTCGGGCACGGCCTGGTTAATGCGGTTTCTGCTTTGGGGGCCGATGAGGAGGACAACGAAGCTCCCGTAGTGAGCTTTATTTCTCCCACTAACGGGCAAAAGCTTGCCTCCTCCGGCCAAGTAGTGGTCAATATAGATGCCCGCGACAATGACGAGATCTTGAAGGTCGACCTAATTGTCAACGATAGGTTTGTTTATTCTTCCGCAACACCCCCTTACAATTGGCGGTGGGATTTGTCAGCCGGCACTCCGGGCGTGTATGGGCTTACGGCGCGAGCGTTTGACGGCTCCGGGAATATCGCCGAGGCAAGTATAGTTGTAGAAGTACTTGCCGACAAACGAGAAGACTTGCCAACTCCGCCTCCCGAGCAGGTGTCCGTTGACATCCAAAAGGGCCCTCTCGAAGGCGGTCCGCCTGAGCCTGCGATTGAGAAGTCCCCCGTAGGACAAGGACAGCCTACACAAGTACAAAAACCCCCTTCTTCAATCCCAGGTGGAAGACCCTAGTGTTTCGCTTGAGCATCCTTTTGTCAAAAGTCACAAGTGCAAGGCAATTTGGTTTGCCATATAATGGGAGATGCTCGGCAAAAAGCTACAGATAAAATCCCTGAAGTATGACTGGCACGTGCCGGTACTTTTTCTTGTAACCCTGGCGCTTTTGGTGTTTGGGTACGTTTCGTCCACGCAAATTTCAGAGCTTCGGAGTTTGGTTGCCGACATAGCGCAGGAGCGAGACGAAAACTACGACCGTTTGCTCGCCCTAAAGTCGGAGATAGAAGAAGTGAAATCTACAGACCAGGTTAAAAGAAATGACGAACTTGAGAGCCGGATATCAAATATCGAAACAAATTACGAACGGGCAGTCGAGGTTTATGAGGCGCTCCGCGACCTCAAAGACCGTGGGAAGGACACAGAAGAGCTTGACAGGCTTTTTACGGAGGCGTTGGCACTTTTAGCAAATCAAGACTATTCACGAGCTGCGGAATCGCTGGCGAGTTTGAGCTCTGGCATCGCAAGGCAAGAGGCCGAAATTGCTACGGCTTTTGCTGCCGAGCAAGCCCCATCCTCACCAGTTAGCAACGCGCCGCCCAGTAGCGGCTACAGTCGGCAGCAAGTAGAGACTGGCATCGGGACTTACTTGGTGAGCATGGTCGCGGGAGACCTGTCAACTACCCGCGTAATTGTTGATACAGCCGCGGACAGTGATTGTACTGACAACTGCCCCGCACTTTCTCTGGGCGACTACGTGAACAGAAATGGGGCATTTGCAGGTATTAATGGGACTTATTTCTGCCCCGGCACATACCCCACCTGCGCCGGTAAAGCCAACTCCTTTGATCTTTTGGTGATGAACAATAGAAAGACCTACTTTAACTCTGACAATAATGTTTATAGTAGTAACCCCGGAGTTATTTTCGGAGAGGGCTATGTCCGCTTTGTTGGGCAGGTCAGTGAGTGGGGACGGGATACGTCTCCAAACGGGGTGCTATCTAATTTCCCAATGACGGTTAGCGGGGGAAATGTTGTATTTGGCGGAGACGGAGACCCGAAAAAGGGTAGCAAAGCAGGCAGAAGCTTTGTGGCAAACAAGGGGAATACGGCTTATATCGGTGTAGTCCACAACGCGACTGTTGCCGAGGCGGCGATTGTCCTACAGGCCTTGGGCATGGAAAACGCTTTAAACCTGGACTCCGGAGGCTCGACGGCTCTGTGGAGCGGGGGCTACAAGGCAGGCCCGGGCAGAAACATTCCTAACGCAATTTTGTTCGTGAGCAAATAGTGCGATATAATCTTTCTTATCTTGAGTGGAAAAATAAATCCGGTATTGAGCGATTTTCAAAAGTTCGTTATTCGTGGGAACATGGTGGACCTGGCCATCGGCTTCACCGTTGGTGCTGCCTTCAGCACGGTTGCCAAGTCTTTAGTCGAGGACATTATTATGCCGCCGATCTCGGCGCTTCTTGGAAGTGCCGACTTTTCGGACTTGTTTCTTGTTTTGAGGGCTGGCGAGACACCTCCTCCTTATCCCACTCGAGCTATCGCCAAAGAGGCTGGGGCAGTTACATTAAATTATGGCCAGTTTGCGAGCAATATCACCTCCCTGCTCGTCGTGGCTCTTGCCATGTATTTGCTCATAAAAACGTTCAATCGTTTTGAGGCGAGGCTCAGAAAGACTGCTGAATGAGTACTGTTGTGAAGTTAACTTTGCGCAGCCCCGCGTCTTCGCCCATGTTGTCAGCATATCGGAGTTTTTGATGGGTATGGGCAAATTGGTCATACTTCCGAGATATCTCTCGGAGAAAAAAGGTTAATGGTCCACTCGACTGCAACGCTAATGCGCTTTCGCCAGCTCAGGAGCTTTGAGAGGTAAACGGTCCTGTAAATCCACCATACCCAGGGGCCTTTTACTGGTCTGCCAAAAATCTCCCCCACCGCCATCCACCTTCCGAGCGACAAGAGGTACCCTTGGTGTTGGTATCGGTACTCCTTCGGTTCCCCCCCTGTTATAGATATTGCGATATTGTGGGCGACTACACTGGCTTGCCTTGTGGCTACCTGGGCAAGAGCGGGCACTTCCTTTTTACTTTTGCTGTCTATAAATGACGCATTGTCCCCCAAAGCGTAGATGCTTTTGTAGCCTTTCACTTGCAGGTACTCATTCACCTTAATTTTCCCGGAAGCGGCCGTTGGCAAAGGTTTGCTGCAAGACAACTGGTTTGGCTTTACTCCTCCAACCCATACTGCGGTGCGTGCGCGAATGGTTTCGACGTTGTCAAGCTTGACACCTGTTTTAGCAACGGAAACGACACTCCTGCCCAGCTTGGTCTCTACGTGCAAGCTCTCCAAGCTCTTTTTGCTCGTTTCTCGTATGAAGTGTGAAAACTGGGGAAGGAGCTCCCTTTGTTTTTGTACTAGGGTGATGTGGACGCCGTTTGGCTTGGCGTGGCGTTTTGGCATAGTTTTTCTGAAAAACTCGGACATTTCTGTCGCTATTTCTACGCCAGTCGGCCCGCCGCCGACTATGACAAAACTAAGCAGCTCTTTTCTCAAGCTTTCACTTTTAGTCTTGTCTGCTTTTTCAAAAGTTCGAATAAAATGCTTTTTGAGCTTTTGTGCGTCCTCCAGTGTTTTTAGGGAGAAAGCATGCTGCTTTGCACCTTTTATGTTATAGTAATTCGCTTGGGACCCAAGCGCGAGTACCAGATAATCGTAGCTGAGCTTTCCGCGGCTTGTGGTAACGACCCTTTTTCTGGTGTCAACGCTCTTAGCCTCAGCCAAAAAGAAGTCGTTAAGGCAACAGCTGAGTACTTTTCTAATTGGCTCGACTACGTGGTGGGGAAGTACGCCACCGGTTGCGGCTTCGTGCAGGAGGGGAGTGAACAGGAAGTAGTTGGTTTTGTTTACCAGTTTTATTTCCACTTTGCTACTGCCATGGAAATATTTATGCAAAGCTTTAAAAGTGTACGTGCCGCCAAAACCTCCGCCGAGGATCACTATCTTGTTTTTCTTCAAATTACTCTTCTTCTCCTTCTATCTCCTCTGGGGGCTCAACATCTTTTTCAGAAGCTTTTTTATCTTTTTCAAGTGCCGGAAACGCCAACCCAAGTATTACTCCGTACACCAAGTGCCCCACCAAACTGGGGATAGCGGCGGTTGCGCCCTCAAGAGAGAGCATCACGCCCATGCCAAGCGCAAGAGGCATGAAGACCAGAGGCCCCAGAACCCACAGGAGTACCCCGTATATAGCACCATAGCCAACACCTGATGGGTAAGAGGCAATTTTACTCCCGACAACAATTGCGAAAGCAAGCCCAAAGACAACACTGAGGGCGATATGCACCACCATGCCTACCGCCCCGGACTCGCTCCCAACTAACATAGCGATCATGGGGAGCATCCCCATGAAAGCCATCATGGCACCGAAAAGTAAGCCCCCGACAAACCCACCTACGACGCCCGACCTGAGATGTGTACTTGTCATACAACCTACAACGTTAGCTGCAGAAAAGGTCTTTATCTGTCGGCACTGCGACATCATCTAACCCTTGACCATAGAATAATTTGCACTATAGTATTTACCTAGAATAGCTGGCCGCAAACGGAAGCAGTCAAAGAGGGACTCTTTATTTTTAGTCTCAAAAGTAATATATGTTTCCGTTATACAGACCAAAGGTACTGATAGTTGCGCCGCACCCTGATGATGAAATAATAGGTTGTGGGGGGATCATCTCAAGAATAAAGGAGGAAGGTGGAAAGGTTTATGTCCTTTTTCTGACCAACGGTACAACTGTTGACTTTTCCAACGGTGGCAGGTCGACCGTGCGTGAGAGGAGAAAAGAAGTTGAGAGTGTTGCACGCTATATGGGATACGATGACTACGACATTGTCTTTGGAGGGAACGAATACCACCTTAGGCTAGATAATCTGCCCAGAGTAGATTTAATTTCAAAGATAGAGAAGGATTGCGTTGTTTCTTATGAAAGAGTAAAGCCGGATATTGTGTTGTTCCCCCAGGCAACTAGCTATAATCAAGATCACTGGCAGTCGTCGATGGCGGTTTTTACGGCCAGTCGCCCGTCTGATCCGAACCTTAAACATCAGCCAAGGGTGATTGCCACGTATGAGTCGCCGGCCGACCAGTGGAGCATATTCGGGACAAATCCTGGTAACTATTTCGTTGGATTGTCGGAAAATCATCTAGAGAAAAAGATCTCCGGTTTTAAACTGTACAAAAGCCAGACTAGAGACCACCCTAACCTTAGATCGTTTGAATCGTTGCGCTCTCTGGCGGTGATCCGTGGCGGACAGTGTGGCTTTCAATTCGCAGAGGGATTTTGCTGCCACAGAGCGATAGCAGGTCTTTAATGAGGGTTTGTATATACCAGCCTCAGTACTTTCCGAGACTACATTATTTTAACAGAGCGCTTAATTCTGATGTATTTGTTATAATGGACACTGCGCAGTATACAAAGTCTCTTGTGCACAGGGAGGGGGACGAAACAAGGGGTAAACGACATAAGTCCTATCAATCGGACACGGCCATAAAGACATCGGCTGGGGTTTTCGAGCTGACGGTGCCAATAATACACGGGGGATTAAAGCCAATTAATAAGACGAAAATCGACTACACCAAAAACTGGACAGCAAAACACTACCACACTATTGTGAGCGCATATGGTACAAAGGGAGACAATAATAAGTTGTTAGAAGACATCAGGATGATTCTAAACAAAAAACACGATTCTTTGTCAGACCTGAATGTTGAAACGTTTTTGTGGGCTCTTTGTGTTTTACTGGGCACATGTTATAAGGACGGAGAGAGCTTGGAGAGGACAGGCCGTGCACTAAAGAAAAGCGGGAACATTCGTCTGGGTAAAATCGTCAAGCTTTCTGAATTGGGTATAGCGAGACCTGAGGGGCGCCAAAAAGGCACAGAATGGACTCTGAAAATTTGTGAAAAGTTTGCAGCTACCGAGTACTATTGCGGAGGCACTGCACAGCTCGGTTATATGGACGAAAATCTATATGCAGATCGGGGAATAAAGGTGATTCTACAGAATTGGAAGTGTCCGGAGTACAAGCAAAAGTTTCTCGAGACACAGGGCCATGTCAAAAATCTTTCAATTTTGGACCTTCTCCTAAGCGAGGGACAAGAAGAAGGTGTCGATGTTCTTGTTGATAAATGAAGTGGTTAGTTCCCACCCTTCTTGTGTTGGTTGTTGCCGGAGTTTTTACCAGGGTGACAGAATATAAAAAATTTGCCTCACCTCCCCAAATCGGGAGTGCTCAGCCTGACACAGATGGGATAAGCTTTGTTACGTGGCTACCATATTGGGATGAAGAAAACGCCAAAAGATCTTTTTACGAGAATCTTAAATCATTCACTCACATTGCGACGTTTAACCATTGGATAAGCGAAAGTGGTGAAATTAGAAGATACAAGGATTCCTACGACGAGAGAGGAATAATAGAGCTTGCGCATTCTGAAAGTATTGCAGTTCTAGCAAATCTGGCAAATTTGCCGGACTTTTCTGAGGGCGGAGACTGGGATGCCAAGCGTGTAGGGGAGATAATTTTCGATGAAAACAGGAGGAGAGAGCATATAGGGGAAATTGTTGATCTCTTGAATGAGCAGGAGTATAACGGCTTGGTTCTTGATTATGAGGCCCTTGGGGGAGAGATGAGGGATAGTTTTACGGAGTTTGTTCATGAGCTTGCCGAAGCTCTGCACACGGAAGGAATGACATTAGGAGTAGCAGTACATGCCAAGACTTCAGAGTTTGACCCCAATGAGGACAATGGATCACACGCTCAGGATATAGTGGAGCTATCCGCGGCCGCAGACCAGCTATACCTAATGCTCTTCGACCAGCATAACCAACCTGGCACACCTGGGCCTGTTGGATCAATAGAGTGGATGAGGGAGGTACTGGACTATATGGTGGTCGAGCTGCCAGTAGACAGAAGCAGGTTTTTTGTAAGCCTCCCACTTTTTGGTTACAAGTGGAATTCGTGCTCTGGGGCAATAAGGGGCATCGAGTACAATGAAACACAGTCTGTTGTGGATGAACGAAAGTTGCTGCCTAAGTGGTCTATGTCTGACGGGGAATGGAGCTTGTCGTACGTTGACGAATCGGGTTGTCAGCACGAAATTTGGTACAACGACAAACAAAGCATTGGAGAGAAAATCGAAATTTTGAAAGAATATGGGATCAGCAATTATTCATTTTGGCGAATAGGACAGGAGGATGACAGAATATGGCAAAGCCTATCTCCTTTGGGGGGGGCTCCACAGGCCATCCGACCTGGTGAACAGCCCGGTAAGTGAAAGGAACAGGATGGCTGAGTTGATTGGGTAGAAAATAAAAAACCCCAGTCCGTAAATCAGAAGCTTATACTTTTTGGTGACGAGAGCTACTAGCGCTGTGAAAGAGTAATCTATCAGTATAAACAGGACGACTATGTCAGGCAAACTCAAGGGAGCAAGTCCGATTGCGCGATAAAGTGGAAATTGTGCAACGGGCAAAAAGAGGAAAAAAAAGGAAGATATAAAAACTTCTGATAAAAAAAAGCCTTGCGCTAACCAAAAACCGGACGGCCAAATGCCGTATAGCCTTACGGTCTGAAAGTATCCTTTGTTCCACCTGAATACCTGTCTCCAATAATCCGGAAGGTTGTCGGGGTCCTGGTCTTTTGAGGATATGCTTGGATGGTGGCCGATTAAGCCCAATTTGTTTTTTTGTATTTGGAAGGCAAGGTTAAAGTCCTCTATTATCAACCCGGGGGCGTCTATTACCATTTTCTTTAATACCTTTGTTTTATAAATACTACATGAGCCAGGGAGTACCTGTGCTACATTTGTGTACTTCCAAGTTTGGCCATAGGTGATAAACATTTGGTATATTTTGTTCTGCCTAAATCTGTAGCCCTCGTAGAACTTTCTCCTAGACAACCCTTTGTGTTTTCTGAAGGAAGAAATGACATACCCTGCGATTGCGGCAAAGTCCTTTGAAGAATGGAAAAGCTGGAGGGCGTTTTTTAAATAATCTTTTTTCAAGATGGTATCAGCATCCAGAAACAATATATATTTATATTTTCTGAGTAGGCTATGATGTTCGATTATCCTCCTTAGCGCCCTAGCCTTTCCATGTGGTATTTTTAACCTGAGAACATTTACTTTTTGGCCTTTTGCAATTTGGAAAGTCGTATCAGTAGAAGCGTCATCAACGACATAAATTTGCGATCGCGGGACAATGCGCCTGGCCGAGTTTATTGTCTTATCTAACACCTTTTTTTCATTATGGGCAGGGATTATTATCGCAACTGTGGTTAGCTGATCTGAGAGCTCATCTCCTTTTATGAGCACTTTTTGCTTTTGGAAAAGCACTTCCTCTAAGAGTCGAATGGAGCCAATAATCAGCCAGACGATTGCAGAGATTGCGTAGGGGACGAAAAATTTCATATTTACCGAGACATTTGGTGGCCAAATCTGTCAACGTTTTCTGCTGCGACCACATCCATTTCGCGATTATACGAGCTAATTTGTCTTGAAGCTAGTGGGTTAAGGTTCAAATAAGGCTAGCGGCAGTTGAGAGGCAAAGCCACTCAACTTTTGTACCCCGGGAAGTAGTCAGTTTTTATGCCGAGGGCGCCGAGGCTCGTGAGCATCTTTTTATAGGCGTCGACCATAGGCGGCGGCCCGGAGAGGTAAAAGAGGCGGTTTTTGTGATCCGGGGCATACTTTTTGACCATGTCGGCGTTTAGGCGGCCGTCCGTGTCGGAGTTGACGTAGACTGTTTCCCACCCCAGCTTTTTGGCCTTTTCAAACACGTTTTTATAGAAGATGTCTTTTTTGCTTGAGTTTGTGTAAAAAAGGACGACATCGCGCCTGCTTGCGCTCTCAAGTGTATAGCGCGCCATGCTCAGATAGGGGGTGACACCTATTCCCCCGGCAACGAGCGCGAGCTTGACATTTTCATCTTTTGGAAGGGTGAACTCGCCGGTCGTGTCCAGCCCGTGGACTAGGTCTCCAACGTTTAGGTTTTTCAAAGCTTTCTTGAACGAGCTAGTCCGGGGCGGGATTTTGACGATCAACTCAGCGTCCTCGCTTTTTGGGCTTGAGGCCAGGGTAAAGTAGCGCCGTGTCCCACGCGCATCCGGGTTTTTGTGCGGAAGGCTCCAGTGGAGGTATTGTCCGGGGGTGAAGTTTAGCCTTGGAGTTGCGTAAAATATGAAAGAATAAGTATCTGAAGTGAGTTTGCGCTTTTGTTTAAGGGAAAGGGTGTAGCGCGCCGGCTTCTCCAGGACAAAAGAAACGATGTTTCCAAGCAGTAATGCCGTCTCTGGTGCAGTGCCGAGAGATACCACCGAGACAAGTAGGGCGTAAATAATCTGGAAGCGCAGGACAACCGGAGAGGTCAGGGGTTCAGTTAGCATAATGGTTGCGAAAAATACGAGGGGGGATGCCGTCACAAGCGCCGGCACCCTGGCGCCCATAAGTGCGGAAAAGCCCAAAAAAGTGAAGACAAAAGCACCCACGAGGGTGAAGCGTTTTTGCTTGGCCAGGATGAGTGCTCCCCCGATTACTACAAACGGGAACATTGCCCCAGACCCCACCCACCACGAGGCTCCGGGCCCGGCAAATAGCGCAGTGAAGAGCGCCCCTGCAGCAGCGGGGTTAAGGAGGTGGCGGGCGTTTTTGGCAATCACGTATTTTGAGGCCATTGCGGCTGTTGCAAAAGTTGTGAGGGGAACCAGGTTAGAAAGAGGGTCCAAAGGCCCCACAACAAGGCTGAGGATGAGGGACGTGATAATTGCAGACTCGGCGTTTGTCTCGGCCCGGAAAGCCCTGGCCAGGAGCTTGTTTGAAAGCTGCCCCGCCACCACTAAAAAAAGCGTTTGGAAAAGGATTGCACGCGGGTCAAAAAAAAGCACTCCAGCCAGACTTAGAAAAATTGCGACAAACACGTAAGCGACAAGCGTGTAAAGCACGAGCCTGTACATAGAAACGCCGTTTTGGAAGTTTTTGAGAGTGGACATGGTTAGATAGTACCAGGTTGGCGCCCCTTCGAACAAAAATGGCGACAAGGGATGGTAAAATACACACTCCATGAGGAAGTTATTCTTGTTGTTTGTAGTGGTGGCAGCTTTTGGCGGAGTAGGGTATTTTGTAGGGCCACGGGTGCTTGCTTATTTTTACAGACCGCCGGTTTACATACCTCCTGAGAATCGGTTTCAAGTAAATATACACACAGCGACTGGTGGAGAGATTCCTCAAACTACTCTGCTAGAGGGTGGGTCGCACGTCTATCAGACTTTTAATAACTGCGGCCCGGCCGCGCTTTCTATGGCGCTTTCGCACTACGGTGCAAATTTCTCACAAGCGGTTTTAGGGGATCGCCTGCGCCCGTATCAAGTTGCCAATGGGGACAATGACGACAAGTCAGTAACGCTTGAGGAGATTGCGGCGGTTGCTCCTGAATATGGCTTTGTGGCGTACCACCGGCCGGCGGGCAGCCGGGAGGCGGTGAAGGCATTTTTGGCGGAAGGTATTCCGGTTATTGCCCGCACCCTTTTGAAGCCGAGCGAAGACATTGGCCACTACCGCTTAGTAAAAGGGTACGACGATGACCAGGGAGTTTTTGTTCAGGACGATTCTTTGCAGGGGGCAGGCCTTGCCTTTACTTATGATAATTTTGACCAAATGTGGGAAGCGTTTAACTACGAGTATTTAATTCTTGTCAGGCCAGAGGACACGCAGAAAGCTGAGAAAGTTTTGGGAGGGTATTTAGACGAAGAGTTTGCGTGGCGGGAAGCGCTTGCGAGGGCGGAAGCGGCCGACGGGATATTTGCCGCGTTTAACCGCTCAGTGGCACACTATCACCTGGGCAATTTTGAAGCTTCCGTCCGTGAATATAAGGCGGTTGCCGACCGGCTGCCAAAGCGGACACTTTGGTACCAGATAGAGCCGATATTGGCGTATCAGCAGCTAGGCCGGTACGAGCGGGTATTTGAGATAACGACCAATATTTTGGAAAACGGCAACCGAGCCTTTTCCGAGCTTTATCAATTAAGGGGGGAGATTTATGAATTGGAGGGGAACACGGAAGCTGCTCAAGAAGAGTTTGCCAAGGCACTTTTGTACAACAAAAATTACAATTTGTAAGTCCTTACTTTTGTGGTAATGTCGATTTTTATCATTTCTAAGCTTAAAACCCCGCGCGTTAGCGCGAGGGATGAAGCTTTCCGAA
>Ga0066639_10002266_pt1 | contig 16864 bp, 18 predicted proteins | sample CryGeyCG2114_010_2_FD_59504 | JGI IMG/M metagenome (GOLD analysis project Ga0066639, IMG submission 59504) | Groundwater microbial communities from aquifer - Crystal Geyser CG10_big_fil_rev_8/21/14_0.10 | ecosystem: Environmental > Aquatic > Deep subsurface > Groundwater | place: USA: Utah...
TGGTCTAAGAATAAGAAGTGTTCTGGCAGGACTCAAGCAAGGAGATGGTTGTGAATAAAAAGGTATTAAAAGATAATCTTGATGATTTTTTAAGTAACCGCAACGGCGAACTTTATATGGAAAAAATTCCGGCCAAGGCACTGGTCGAAAAATTTGGTTCACCTCTTTATATTGTGTCTGAGGACCAGGTGAGAAGGAATGTAAGGCGCTTTCAAGATGCATTTTCTCACGGCTGGACTGCCGGCAGGGTTAAGGTGCTACCAGCAGTTAAATCAAACTGGAACCTGGCAGTGCAAAAAGTTTTGGCCAGTGAAGGCTGCGGGGCAGATGTTTATTCTCCAGGCGAATTGGAAATAGCTTTACGCGCAGGTATAGATCCGCAGTACATCTCCGTGAATGGAGTACCTAAGTCTGCCGAGCACATAAAGCGCACGTTGGAGGTGGGAGCGCGGCTGACTATTGACAGTCTTGAAGATGTGGCAATTTTAGAGCAACTCGACCCAACATTAAGTAAGCGAGCAAGTGTGCGCTTGCGTTTACGCCCGGCCACTGGCTATACCAAGGCGACTGATTTTATGGCGGAAGGTCCGATGCCAACTGATATAGCCGCGCTTGGTTACAAAAGTGGTCTTTCGCTAGGTGAGGTGATTGAGGGTGGGCAAAGAATCCTTAAGCTTAAAAATATTGACCTGGTTGGCTTTCATCAACACCATGGCCGTCACCGTCCAACGACAGACTGGTGGAAGGCACAAATGAAGTCTTACGCCAGGGATATCGCACTCGTGTGCAAGCAGCTAAATAATTTTAAACCAAAAGAAATTGATATCGGGGGCGGTTACGCCATCCCTCGCGATCCTCATGCTGCAGCGATTGATCGCAAGGCGCCATTTCTCTACGGTGCTTTATATGTGCTATCTCTATTTCTAAAATTATTTGGGGATAAATTTCGCTATCGAGTGATTTCTTTTTTAAGCGGGATTATGACAACCAGGCCAAATCAAACCGCCGCCCCTATGATTGAAGAGTACGCGCAGGTGATAACTTCCACGCTTATGTCAGAACTTGGGAAAAATGGCATCGATCCCAAAGGAATTATGCTTCAGCTAGAACCTGGACGAGGCATTAACGGTAATGCCGGAGCACATCTCGCCACCGTCTGTAGTATTAAACGCCAAAAGCAGCCGCTAAAATGGGATGTTGTTATTCTCGATACCAGTGAGTTTTTTCTAACTGCAGGACGTTTTGAGCACCATATGCATGACTATCGGGTCGTCAGCAAACTAAACCATACCAAAACAATGCGTGCCGATGTGACGGGAAGAAGCTGTTATGCTGATCGCCTTCTAAGTGCTGTGGAGTTGCCAGCGATTGAAGTGGGGGACGTATTTGCATTACTAGACACTGGAGCTTATCAAGAGGGTTCAAGCAGCAATTTTAATGCCATGCCGAGACCCGCGACAGTGATGGTTACAGGTGATCAGGCAAATGTTATCAAAGTGGCGGAAGCGCAAGAAGATGTTCTGGCACGGGAGAGAATCCCTGTTCATTTACAAGGCAAGTTTGAAGTACCCCAGATTGGTATTGTTAGCAGTAAAACTATGCTAGATAGTCCTATGTCGGCCCAATAATGACTTTTTGCCACGTCTTATGATAGTTATATCATATGAAAACCCACTTTATGGAGTTGGCCAAACTCATTGAAAAATCTTGGCAGGCCGAAAGTTATCATCAAAATTCTTTTGCTGAAATATGCTTTGATCAATTAAATCGTTTTCAACTTGACCTCACCTTGAATCAATTTGAAAAGATGATTGCCGACTGGGTTTTAGAATCAAGCTTGCCCAAACAGCTTAACGTTTATAATAATTTTGGCCAGCCTCCTATTACTTTATTTAATAATGATAAATTTGTATTAGATATATATTTTTGGATGCATGTTGATACATCCATTCACAGCCACGCGTTTTCTGGTGCTTTCAAACTTCTTTATGGCCGCTCAATTCATGAAAACTTTTCTGTTACTCCCAAAATAATTTATGCACAAGATGTAATGAGTTCTGATATCAGTCAGCCTGAAGCTAGGCTTTTATGTGCCGGGGAAACGCAAAAAATTCATTCAGGGAACAAATTTAATCACCGACTCATTCATCTCGATGCTCCTACGATTACTCTTTGTGCACGAACTGTCGATGATGTAAAAAATAAGCAGTGGCATCACTTTCCCAATGGATTGAGTATCGAAAAGAGAACAATTTCTGAAAGTGTTATTAAAGGCCTCTATTACTATCAATATCTTTTCATTCGCAACCAGGAACTTGCCATCCATTTTCTTTATGATCTCATTAAGTCTTGGGACATTTCTGTTAGCTTAAATTTGTATGAACAATTGGCAGTAGACAACATGGGAATAGAGAATGATGCCATAGACTGTTTCTCTGATATCTTAATCGACCTCTATGGTGACAGTGAGTGGTTTAAAATATATGAGAGTTTTAATAAACAAATGCAAGAAAATACAATTACCATTGATGGAAACTCTGTTGAGTCTAGGTTTTTGGAGCATGCAATCAATTCTTCATATCCTTTTGAGCAGACTAAAAGTCTGCTGGAAGAGGTTCAAGGGCATGCCCTGTCTCAACAACAAATAGATCTTTTAAAAGCTCATAATTAGTAGTCTAGAACCCGAATTAGTTCCATGCTATGCTTACTCAATTAAAATAATATTTATTCAAGGAGAACAAAATGGCGAAGGGAATGGATAAAGGCAAAGAAAAGGCCAAAAACAAGGGCAAAGTGAAGGTTGGCATCCTGGAAAAAAGGAAAATAAAAAAAGAAAAGAAAAAGCTGAAGTAAGAAAATTAGGTGTTAGCGGGGACGTACTTATGCCCTGCTACGCCTATTGTACGACATATCTTATCTGGTGTTGCTCTACGCGCAAAACCATCTCCATTAAACGTGATCCTTTAAAAGGTTCATCCATATGAAAATCGAGAAGTATAGTTTGTCCGGCCTTTACTGGCATTGGATGAAAGGGAAAATATGTCTGGTGCCAATGGGTTTTGGGGCAATGAGGGGCAGTGTCTAGAATAACGTGGGGAGAAAGTTGAGTGCTAAACCAGCCCACAAATCCATTCAATGTTCCATCGCGCTGAATTTTATATTCAACAGTTCCTGCACCCCATTCATCTCCATGGCGAGCAATATCTGTTTGTAAATGATGAATGGCTTTTCCTGGCGCCAGAAGAAACTCATTTGGTACATCAAGTTGGTTGGCATGTCCCATTTGCAATTCTTTCTTGGTAAAGCAAGAAAAATCAATATCAAGGATATTCTGCTTTTGCCAAAATCCCGGGCCGTGTTCGAGGTAAAACTCACTATCATCAACCGGGGCCAGTAGTACGTCCACGGAAGATGGAATCAGCTTTCCACCTGGTTTAAGCCAGGCATCTCGAACATGAATAACAGAGCGGAACATGTCCTCAACATAGGCCATGTGACCAAGCCACTCACTAACGATGACATCAGCGGGTTCATCCAATTTTAGGTCATGAGCATTGCCATGAAATACTTCGATCTGATCTTTAAGTCCATTGCGCTCTATTAGCTCAAGGGCACAATGGGCCATATTGGATCTTTCAACAGCAATGACTTTGCGGGCCCCGGCCTTGGCTGCTAATATAGAGAGAATGCCGGTTCCTGCACCTACGTCGATCACTACATCTCCGGGGCGAACGACTTCAGCAATCGCCTGGGCGAAGGCGAGCGTGCGAGTTTTGTCTGCCACCATCCAACGTTGTTGTTCTAGACTTGCATAATTTACAAAGTATTGTTCCATAAAATTTCACTGATTTAATTACGAATTTTGATATTAGGATTATTTTGCATCTTAAATTTTTGAATTTAGCACGTCAACTCTATACTTTAAATTTGACCTATCTCTTGACTATTTTGACCTTTTGGCCTGCAAACTCGACTACTTGATGCTGTTTAATCTTACAGCGTTTGCGCAGTTCGACCTTACCATCAACCATAACTTGCCCATCGGCAATTACCTGCTTGGCATGTCCGCCGGTCTGGCATAATCCCACGGTTTTTAATAAATCGCATAGTGGAATAAACTCTCTGGTATCTAGTTTGAGTTCTTGCATTAGGCTAATCCTACCTTAAATTTTCTGTTCTTGATTTTTCCTACTCTTAGTTTATCAATTGCTTGATTAATACTTTCTCTTTTAATGGCAACAAAAGTAACGATGTTAAAAATGGCGATATTACCAACGGCACTGGCATCCAGTTGAGCTTCGTTCACCAATGCACCGAGGACGTCGCCTGGTCGCAGTTTATCTTTTTTGCCAGCAGCAATATACATGGTTATCATAGGGGGGATCAGGTCGTATTTATTCTCAATCGATAGCCTTGAGATATCTTCAATATGACATTTTTGTTGGCCTAACTCTTCTATGGCATCAAGGACATGAGTCGCCTTTTTGACAAAAAGACTAAAAGCTTGCCCTGTCTGGCCGGCACGACCAGTTCGACCTATACGATGAATATAAACTTCAGGATCGGATGAGAGATCATAATTGATGACAGTTGGTAGCTGTTCAATATCTAGACCTCGGGCCGCGACGTCTGTGGCAACCAACACGGATAGGCTAGAATTAGAAAACTTTGTTAAAACGGCAGTCCTCTCATTTTGCTCAAGATCACCGTGAATGGCGGCAGCAAAAATACCTGACTTATTCAAAAATTTGGCAACATCATCAGTAATTTGTTTAGTCTTGCAAAAGACGATTGACCTCTCTGGCCTGTAATTGCCTAAGATCCTTAGAAGCGCCTGATCTTTATCCTGATGTCTTTCAACCTCATAGAATATTTGGGTGATGCTTTTTGCATCATGCTCGATGTCAACTTTGATTACACTGGCATTGGTTTGAATATTTTTACTTAATTTCTGTATTTGGTCAGGGTAAGTAGCAGAAAAAAGCATGGTCTGCCTTTTACTAGGCAAATGCGCCTTAATCGCCATAATATCCTCATGAAAGCCCATATCAAGCATCTTATCTGCTTCATCCAGAACCAAAATGTGAATTGATTTGAGATCTAATAAATTTTTAGTTAAGAGGCGTAACACTCTTCCTGGAGTTCCAACGATAATATTGGCCCCATAGGCAAGTGATTTTTCCTGATGCATTTCGGCCACACCACCGCAAATAGTAAGGACTTTAACATTTTTTAATTGGCGCGCCAGGGTTCTTATCTCTTTGGCAACTTGCTCGGCCAATTCTCTTGTCGGGCAGAGTACCAAAGAATGTGCATCAGGAATCGAGATATCCAATGAATTTAAGATTGCAAGACCGAAAGCCGCTGTTTTCCCACTCCCGGTTTTGGCCTGGGCGATGATGTCCTCACCATTTAGTATTACGGGCAAGGACTGGGCCTGGATTGGAGTCATAGCGCTAAATTTGAGCTGTGCCAAATTTTTTAGCAATTCTGGTTTCAGGGGAAGTGTTTCAAATTTGTCATCCATAAATACTGTATACACATATTTTCGTCATCTGGAACCTTAATAAACTGGACTACAACTTTGAGACTTTTCTCATGCTGAGAAATTTGGTAGAAATCAATGTATTTGATAAACCATGCTACGATATTTGGGAGTTGGTGATTAAATTATTGAAAATGTTGCATATTTACGGCAAAAACCAAAGTGCATATTTAGCCTTGCTACTTATTTTAGTAGTCGTTCCTCTGGGACTATTTTTTCGCTTTTCGCCCTATCCCTTGCCTTATGTTCAGTATGCAATTTTGGCTTATTTATTTCTTTCTCAATATGCTTTTTTTAATGAACGAAACTATCGGCATAAAATTGCTTCAAGCATTTTGCTACAATTGCAAAATGAGTTAAAGCGCAGTCCCTCCAAAAATGAAATTATAAAACGAGAAAAACTATTAATTAACCTAAGGTTCATTACTCTTGCCGCCATTGGCCTTTTAATATTTTTGGTTACTATTTTCTTTAAGAAATTATAGGTTGCAAAAGGATGAATATCGCAGAAGTCTCCAAGTCCCAATACATGTACGGTAAACAATGTCAGTTGCGGCTTTGGTATTATCGCCATCGCAAGGATTTGCGACCAGAAAACGATCAAGCAACGCGGGGGATTTTTAATCAGGGACATCTTGTGGGGGAGTTGGCCAAAAAGTATTTTAGAGGAGGAGTGGAGGTTAAGGCCGAATATTTTGATCATGCGACGGCCAATAAGCAGACGCTGGATTTTGTGGCCAAAGGCAAGAGCGTAATTTTTGAGGCCTATGCTTGCTCTAATGACGGCATGTACTCACGTATTGATATCTTAAAGAAAGTCAGAGGCCAGCAGCAATGGGATCTTATTGAAGTTAAATCCTCTACTTCTGTTAAAGATCAATTCATCGAGGATATGGCGGTTCAACGCTATGCCTTTGAAGGCGCGGGTTTCAATATTCGCAAATCTCAGCTGATGTATATAAATAATAAATTTGTGCGAAAGGGTGAAATCAATGTCAAAGAACTATTTAAGATAAAAGACATGACAGAAATGGTTATCGAGCGGATGCCAACAATAAAAGAAAATCTAGTTAGTTTTATAGCTACAATTAAATCGGAGAGTGAACCGGCGATTGCTCCAGGACCTCACTGTAACAAGCCTTATGCTTGTCCTTTTATCTACCATTGTGGCAAGGACCAGGAGAAAGAGGATTTTGGTGATAATGAACTGGTCGTTGATCAAGGTATTTTAAATCAATTTATCGAGCAGTTACAATATCCACTTTTTTTTCTTGATTATGAAACGATTAATACCGCCGTTCCTCCCTTTGATGGTATGCGGCCTTATAAGCAGTATACTTTTCAATACAGCTTACATATTCAACGGCATAGAGATGGGCCAGTTGAACACCGGGAATTTATTCATGATCAGGCAAGTGAGCCGCGCGAAGCATTGGTTAAACAGCTGGTACAGGACTGTGAGGAAATGGGCAGTGTTGTCGTTTATAGTATGAGCTTTGAAGCTGGTCGCAATAGGGAACTTGCTCATGATTTTCCGGCCTATCAATCACAGCTTTTGGCAATTAATCGGCGCATGGTCGATCTGGCCATTCCCTTTAAGCATAAAGGTCTGTGGCGTCCTGCTTGGGGGCGGCAATATTCTATTAAGATCACACTTCCTGCGCTGGTGCCAGAGTTGAGCTATAAACAGTTGGCCATTCAGGGAGGTGGCGCAGCTAGCATTATTTATTTGGATATCTTGTATGATTTAGTTTCTGGTCAGGCAAAGGAGCAAATCCTTGCAGATTTGCGTGCTTATTGTGGGTTAGATACCTATGCCATGGTGAAGTTATTGCAAGTGATTTACTCAAAGATTGAGCATATAGTGATTGTCTAACGATGCTTCTGCGTGTTATATAGCCCCCATCGCAATTTTATTTTGGAGTTAATTAAATGATCAGCACGACTAATCTGGCCCTAAGCTTTGGTGGTAGAAAGCTTTTTGAAGATGTAAATATTAAATTCACGCCAGGAAATTGTTATGGACTCATAGGCGCCAACGGTGCAGGAAAATCGACTTTTTTAAAGCTTCTTTCAGGTGACATTGAAGTTCAGACAGGGACCATCAATATTACACCAGGACAACGAATATCAATTTTAAAGCAAGATCATTTTGCTTTTGACGAGATGCCCGTATTGCAAACAGTAATTATGGGAAATGAAAAGCTGTATAAAGTAATGAAAGAGAAGGACGAGATCTATCTAAAACCAGACTTCTCGGATGAAGATGGAATTCGCGCTTCAGAGTTAGAAGGTGAGTTTGCAGAAATGAATGGCTGGGAAGCTGAGGCCGAGGCGGGCACTTTGTTGGCCGGTCTTGGTATCGGCGTGGAGTTCAATGATCGCTTGATGAAGGAGCTAACAGGGGGCGAGAAAGTAAAAGTTCTCTTGGCCCAGGCCTTGGTTGGAGAACCAGATATCCTCTTATTGGACGAACCAACCAACCATTTAGACATCAAGGCAATTAATTGGCTGGAAAATTTTCTTCTGAGTTTCAAAAATACTGTGATCGTGGTGTCTCACGATCGACATTTCCTAAATAAAGTTTGTACCCACATGGCCGATATTGATTATGGTAAGATCACAACCTATGCCGGCAATTACGATTTTTGGCGTATGTCCAGTGAGTTGGCGCTGCGCCTTCGTAGTAATGAAAATAAAAAATCGGAGGAAAAGGCGAATGAGCTTAAGGCCTTTATCCAAAGATTTAGTGCCAATGCTTCAAAATCAAAGCAGGCCACTTCCAGACAGAAGCAGTTGGAGAAATTGCAATTAGTCGATCTTCCTATTTCAACCCGTAAGTATCCCTACGTCCACTTTGCTCCCAATCGTGAAGCGGGTAAGGATATTTTAAAAGTTGTTGGGGTGAGCAAGAGTCTTGATGGTGTTAAGATTCTGGATAATATCAGCTTTACGATTGCCAAGGATGATAAGGTTGTTTTTTTAGGTGAGAATGATTTGGCGAAAACAACTTTATTTCAAATCCTGGTGGGAGAGATGGCGCCTGATAGTGGAACTGTGACTTGGGGAGTAACCGCTTCCTATTCGTATTTTCCTAGTGACAATTCTTCATATTTTGAAAGTGGTGATTATGATCTTATTAATTGGTTGCGCCAGTATTCTGAGGATAAGCATGAATCATTTGTAAGAGGTTTCTTGGGGAAAATGCTTTTTTCGGGTGAGGAAGCACTTAAAAAAACCAACGTATTATCCGGTGGTGAGAAAGTTCGTTGTATGTTGTCTAAGATGATGTTATCTGGTGCCAATGTTTTGATTATGGATGGTCCAACTAACCACCTCGATCTAGAAAGTATTTCTGCCGTTAATGAGGGCCTGGTTCGCTACAAGGGGACCATTTTATTTTCCTCTCATGACCATGAGTTCGTCCAAACTGTTGCTAATAGAATTATTGATATCAACTTGACTATTGTTGAAGATACCTACTCTACTTTTGATGATTACTTAGGTTTGGAATAAACTCAAATTACGACTGTGAGTTATCAAGTTCACTGAATTAAATCTGGAGTACTTGAATTCATAGGGAGCATTAATGATCAACTTTAAAATATGAAAAAGCATTTCTCGGCATTGCCAGCAGCATGCAGATATAGAGCTTTTTACCATGAATGATAAACATCATCCTGCTAAGGCTAGAAATTTCTAAGTATCGTCCGTAAAATTCTCCTAATACATTCTAATTCTATTCAAATGTTGTTTAGCATGAGGTGGTAAGGATAATTATGTCTCAAAAATTGATAGTGATATTAAGTTTTTTTATAATTTTTTCATGTAGTAAGTCAAATGACGTAAATAAAATAATACCAAAACCAATTACGAAGGGAAATTCTTATTCGCTTAATTTGGGTCTACCAGAACTAGAAATTCCTGAAGTTAATCCTATGACGAAGTCAAAGATTTCTCTGGGAGACAAGCTATTTAATGACACAAGATTCAGTTTAACCAAACAGGTTTCGTGTTCCACGTGCCATGACTTGAAAAAGGGCCTGACAGACAATCTTAAAGTCTCAAAAGGAATTAATGATCTAACAGGCACCAGGAATGCACCAACCATTATCAATGCAGCATTTAATACAACACAATTTTGGGATGGTCGTTCACCTGATCTCGAAGACCAGGCCACTCATCCTTTTGTTAACCCGGTGGAAATGGGATTGATAGATCATGCTCCAATTCTTGAAATAGTAAGAAACGATCCTGAATATAATAAGGCATTTCGGGAAGTATTTTCAAAATCAGGCGATCAAATTGAAATTACACATGTGGTGCAGGCGATTGCCGCTTTTGAAAGATCGCTCATTGCCGGTAATAGTCGATTCGATCGTTGGTATTTTAAAGGGGATAAAATATTAAGCGAAAAAGAAATTGAAGGATTTAAAACCTTTGTCGGAAATGGAAGATGTATATCTTGCCATGTAATAGAAGAGAGCACAGCACTTTTTATGGATAATAGGTTTCACAATGTTGGGGTGGGAATAAATAAACTGAGCAGTCAAGACATCACCAGGCTGACTGAAGAGTTTATGACAGCTAAATTGAAGCGAGCGGAAGTCGATATTAAGGTCCTCAAAGAAGCCAAAAGTTCTGAACTTGGAAGGTTCGCTGTTACCCGAAATTTAAGCGAGATGGGAGCTTTTAAAACACCAACTTTAAGAAATATAGGATTAACCGCGCCATATATGCATGATGGAAGTTTAGCAACCTTAGAAGAGGTGGTTGAGCATTACAATAGAGGTGGCGCAAGTGCAGATGATGAGAAAATTACTGATCTTCTAAGTGGAGGCATCAAACCTTTGAATCTAAGCCAGGAAGAAAAAGAAAATCTTGTTGCCTTTATGAAATCTTTAACCAGTCAAAGATTTGAACAGTAAGGAGTGGACATGGAAAGAAAGTATACCAGAAGGGATTTTATAAATAGGGCGGGGATCGGTTTGGCCTTATCTTCCTTGCCAATAAGTACAATTAAATTGGTATTTGGAAATGAGGCAAAGGATTTTAGCTTTGCTTATATATCTGACGCCCACATTCAACATATCAGTGGGACAAAATTTGTTCGCAACTGGGATCAGGGATTAAAGCGTGCTGTTGCAGAAGCAAATCTTTTAGTTCCCAAACCTGATTTTGTCGTTTTCGGTGGGGATCTTGCCCAATTAGGAAAGAAAGTTGAAATAGATCACGGAGCAGAAATTATGTCCGCACTAAGAAATAAAACTTATTACGTGATGGGCGAGCATGATTATTATCTAGATTTAGGACAATATTGGGAAAAAGTATTTGGTCCTCAGTATTATAGTTTTGATCATAAGGGAGTACATTTTATTGTTCTAAACAGTATTTTGACCCATCAAGAATGGATTAATAAGTGGCCAAGTAATGAAGAAAGAATGAATCAAATGGCGGGCCTTGATAATCCTAATGGATCGCCCTTTATGGTGGGAAAGGATCAACGAGACTGGCTTCAAAATGATCTTTCGAAAATTAAAAAAAATACTCCCATTGTAATATTCTCTCATTCTCCCATTCAAAAAATTTACAGAGGATGGAATTTCTGGACAGATGACGCGGAGCTGGTGCAGGCACTGTTACGGCCATTTAGTAATGTTAATGTGATTTATGGTCACGTTCATCAAATCCAATATAATCAAATTGGCAATATTGCTTTTAATTCGGTAATGGCGACGGCCTGGCCATGGCCATATCCCGAATCTTACGCCCATGCTGATCAGCATATGCCTATTTTGACTATTCCCATGAATAGGGCCGATCCCTTTTTCGAAAGGGATGCCACGGGTTGGCAATATGTAAACATGAACTCAGGAAGGGTAAGTTTAGATTATCAGCTACCAAATAACTCAAGTCGTACTGTCAGTTTTAATCCAAAAACAGCTAGACCTGAAGATACGACTTATCAAAAAATGGCAAAAAGAATCCCATCGCAATTGCATTATTAACGGAGAGGGAAAATGTGAAAAATATTTATTTAATAATCACGGTACTTTTTTTAAGCACTAGTATTTTGGCAGATGAATTTGATGCCAAAGATTTGAAACGATGGCAGGATGAGTTTGAAGTTGTGGCCAAATATGGCAGACAGCTTTGGGAGAATTCCGCCAAGAATATTAAGCTGGGATCAAATAATGTATCCTGCGCCCAATGTCACCCAAATGGCGCCAATACTCATCCTGAGACATATCCTAAGTTTCAAAAGCAAATTGGAAAAGTGATTTCAATTGCCGAGATGGTCAATTGGTGTATACGAAATCCGCTTGAGGGCAAGCCTTTACAACTTGACTCTAAAGAGATGACAGCGATATTGGCCTATGTTTACAAGGAGAGAAAGGGGGTTAAGTTGAATCCTGGAGCGCACTAATCAAAGATTTTACATGTCTTGACAAAAATCTCACAATTTAAATCCTGTATATCTCTTTTACTCTGGCAGATAATACTTATATAATACTTGAATGGAATTACACACAGAGTTTACCCGTACTCTTTCCTGGCTGGCGGTGTTCATACTATCAACTAGCTATTGGTTCCAGATATGGAAAATTCATGTGCACAAAGAAGTGCGCGATCTATCATTGTCGTACCATGTTTTGCTTGCCATTGGTTTTGGCATATTGACTTATACTGCCTGGCTTGAAGACTCCCGTATCTTTTTAGTCAAACAAATCTCTACAACCATCCCGGTAGTTATCATTATTTCCCAAATCTTTTTTCATAGGGAAGACAGATGGCATGAGGAAGTCGATCCATTATGTCAATCATGCAATCGTGAACTTGAACTTTCGTGGAACAATTGTCCTTTTTGTGGCGATGAAAAAAGCGAAGAACAAAAACAGGTTAAAAGAAAGCATCGATTGAAGTTTAGAAGAAAAAATAGATAATCCTAGCTTGCTTTTATCCAATGGAGAAATTGATGAGTGACAGCCGCATAGTCTGGTCAGATGAACATGGCAACATGAGAAAAAAAGCTGAAAATGGACGTTCTGATGTGCCAGTTGACGAAAAAAAAATTGATTTAAAGCTTAGGCGCTTAACTTCGGGCAAAGGCCGAACCGCAATAGAAATTACAGGCCTGCCACAGAATAAAAAATGGTGCCAGAAGCTGGCCAAAGATCTTAAAAAAAGCTTGGGAGTAGGGGGCGCATTTAAAGATAATTATATTGAAATCCATGGTGAGAAAATTGATTCAGTCACGGCATTTTTAGATTCTAAGTCGCTCAGATGGAAGAAAACTGGGGGATGAGGAGTTCGTATATACAAATACAGTGAGCATTTCCGAATTTGTTAGATTAATTCTGGAACAGACAAGAAATAGCTGGTAATTATAAATGCACTTTCTTAAAAAAAGAGGTTAATTTGCAATGGCTTTTATCTAGGGCTATTTATTATATTATAACCCTACTCAATTCAACTTACCGCTACCGTTTTGTCGGGCTTGAAAACCTGAAAGAGGCGACTCAAATGGGAGCGTCAAAGGGTTTTTTGTTAGGCATTTGGCATCAAAATTTATTTCAGGGAATCATGGCCCAAAATGGAAAGCATTACGTTGTAATTGTTTCTAAATCAAAAGATGCGGAACCTGTCGCCTACACCTGCGCTCGTTTAGGCCACGTGGTGGTGAGAGGAAGTTCAAGATCAAAGCGTGGGGTTGATAAAGGCGGAAAGAAGGCAATGGATGAGATGATCGATGTGCTTAAAACCGGCATTCCTGGCGCCGTCACCGTCGATGGCCCTAAGGGGCCTGCGCATATTGTGAAGGAAGGCATTATCGCCATGGCAAAAAATTCTGATACTCCACTGGTTCCCTATTTGCCAATTCCAGAGCGTTATTGGACTTTTAATAGTTGGGATCATTTCCGTTTGCCTAAGCCCTTTGCTAGAATTATTGTCTATTATGACAAACCCTTTCGGGTCGATATAACTGATGCCACTAATTCTTTTGAAAACTTTCAAGCCAAATTAAAATCTGCTTTGGAAGAAAAGGAATCACAGGTTTTTGCCATGTTTTCCAACTGGAGACAATTGTCCAAGTCTAACAATTGGAAACAATCGTGTGAGCAAAGTGGTAACAGGGAAATTTAAAGATTAGTCTTTAATTTTGCGTGCCGATTGAATCAACTCGGCCAGTTGCTTATAATCCGTTGGCTTTGAAAAAATTTGTACAAAATCAAAATTAGGTTTAAGCATAATATCGCCCGTAATTAGATATTTAGGAATGTCAGCAGGCATGCATAAAGCGACTTCATCACCAGAAGTGTCATTTAGGCGATAATCTAGAAAAATCATATTCGGTTGATCTTTTATACTATGATCTATTGCGCTCTTGGCATTTGTAAAAGTAGTTACTTGAACTTCCTTACAAGAAATTTCTTCTGCAAAGATATCACATAGTTCTGATTCATCATCTAGATATAGGACTTTAAATGTCATAATTTATTCTCGGGCAAGGGGAATCGGACTTCAAAGCAAGTATTGGACATATGTGGAACAATTGAAATACTTGCTCCATGCTCATCCAAAATCCCTTTGGATAATGATAGACCAAGCCCGGTTCCTTCTCCCACTTTTTTGGTTGTAAAAAAAGGGTCAAATAGTTTATCTAGAACTGATTCTGGCAAGCCACAACCTGAATCGATAATCCTTAAAATGAGAAATTGCTCTTCTTGGAAAACAATAATCTTGATCCATTTTTCACTTTGGACTTTGATTGCATCAATTGCGTTGTTAATTAGATTTATCACAACTTGCTCTATTTCTACTTCACAGCAATTTATTTGAGCATTGCTTGAAATATCGCAAAGAATCTTTATACTATTTTCAACCGCTTTAAACTCACTTAAAGCGATAGATTCCGTGACAATATTACTTAGGGGACAAAGAGTCATATCTGCTTTGACGTCCGATCTTGAAAACTTTCTTAAGCTCATGACAATTTTGGCAATTCGCTGGCATGATTTATTAATAGAAGAAACACTTGACGCAAATTTTTCAGGTTGATCGATATATTTAGTCAGTAGATTAATTGAGCCAGAAATAATTGCCAGTGGGTTGTTAATTTCGTGGGCAATACCAGCAGAAATTTCTCCCAAAGATGCCATTTTCGATGAGTGAACTAGCTGCTTTTCTGCTTGCTTGATGAGAGTAATGTCAGTGTGGGTGCCTATCATGCGCATTGGGGTTCCATCGTCTGCATAATTAGTGACCATGCCGCGAGCAAGTATCCATTTGTATTGACCATTTTTACATAATACTCGATACTCACAATGATAAGTGGCCTTGGTTTCTAAATGTGCCTGAATTGATTGCATGACAATAGGCAGATCTTCGGGATGAATCCTCTTTTTCCATTCCGTAAAACTATTTTGTATTTCATTCTCCTCGTGGCCCAACATTTTTTTCCAGCGCTTTGAGAAAAAAACCGAATTACTCGAAATGTCCCAATCCCAAACACCATCTCCTGATCCTTCCAAAGCAAATTGCCACAATTTATTACTTTCGCTTAGCTTGTCTTCCAGTATTTTCTGAGAAGAAATGTCGCTAAAAAAACCAATCGCTTCTTTAAAGTTTCCTTGTTCATCAAACTCTAAGCATACCTCATCTCTAATCCAAGCGTAATTACCATCTTTTTTCAGAAATCTATATTCGTGCACATGACGTTTATTTTGTAATAGTAAGCTTAAATCTCCTGTGACTTTTTGCTTATCATCGGGATGGATGCGCTCGATCCAAAAATTGGGGTTACTCGTAAACTCCTCAGGATAGTATCCAAAATTACTAATCGTAGGAGAAATAAAGGTAACGCTAAAATTATGAATATCTTTTCGCGTGTAAAGAATTCCTGGCGCAGCATTGATAATTTGAGATAATTTTCTTTTTGAAACTACTGTGCTTTGAAGCTCTTCTGCCAGCATATTAAGTCCGGCTGCCAGACCATCCATTCGGCTGGCATCACTTTTAATTTCAACACGTTTGTCAAAATCTAAACGTGCTAGCGACATGACAAGATCCAATGCCTGGTTTAGTCGTGCTTCCTCTTCTTGTCTTTGTTTGGCCTTGTGGCACAGACTACAGAGAATGGAATTTAGCTCATTAATTTGTTCATGGGTGTTGAAATCGACTTTAATTTGTAGCAAAGATTGCGCAAGTTCTTTGGTATTATCAAAGAGTTGTTTTAGTTGACTGTTTGGAATGGCCGTCTCAGGTACTTTCATTGGATCAATATTGCCTTTGAGTAATAATATTTAAGAATACTAACTCAAAGTAAGGTCCAATCCAATGGGGTGCACATATTGGCATCTTTTGATTGTGATAGCGAGGTGAGGAATAGATCAAAACGGTCAGACAAACTTCTATTTGCGTTAAGATTTTGATATGGCCAATTCTTAAAGCATACCAAATTAAACCATCACAAATATAAACTATTATTACCGTTTGCTAAGATGGTTCCTTTGCCTTTTGATCTTTGTGATACGTTGTGTATATATAGACTGGAATATCTAAGTCACCAAGATGATTTTGGATTAAAGGTAATACTTCTTTCCATTCAAGTCCACCCACGCCAGTTGCCAGCTTAGGCAGAGCAAGTGAAGAAATTTTATGTTTATCGATTTCCTTACGTAACTCTTTCAATCCGTGGTTGACGTAGCCCGTCTCTGCTTTTCCTGGATAGGAGCTGTGGTTTTTTGCATGCTCTTGGGTAAAGAGACTATATATCTTTTTCCCTTCTGCTGTTTCCCATACCCATAGTGATCCTTCCTTGGGGTGATGAGCATGTGAATAATGTCTAAATTCTTTATATAACTCCGGCCACAATTCTCTTAATGAGAGGGCCAGGCCATTTTTGAAGTCATCATTAGGCGCAATCCCATGAGCGATCGCCTGTGCACTTGTTAATAGAATATCTCCCTGTACTTCATGAATCATATTTCCTCCTGACTTTAGCTCATTCTCGCATGTAATTTTAAAAATAAACTGATACGCATCATGCTTTCACTTGAAGTTTATTGGTAGCTTGTTTATGTAGGAGTCTTTAATGGGGAAAGAGATAGGTACTGTACGTTTTACTCATGAAGATGAAAAAATTTTTCACAAAAAATTAAGGCAAGAAACAAAGATTTTAAAACGCTGGTTTGAGAATGAAATATTTGAAAGATCTCGCCCTAAGTGTGGATTGGAACTTGAGGCCTGGCTAGTCACTAAAGATTTTGTTCCGGCTCCAGTTAGCCATCTCTTTATTGAAAAGCTTAATCATCCTCT
>Ga0066639_10002267_pt1 | contig 16864 bp, 17 predicted proteins | sample CryGeyCG2114_010_2_FD_59504 | JGI IMG/M metagenome (GOLD analysis project Ga0066639, IMG submission 59504) | Groundwater microbial communities from aquifer - Crystal Geyser CG10_big_fil_rev_8/21/14_0.10 | ecosystem: Environmental > Aquatic > Deep subsurface > Groundwater | place: USA: Utah...
AAAAATAATAGCCTAAGCTGAGGCATGACAAGTATTAATGTTCCGATCATACCCATTATTGCTCCAGATGCACCAAGGGCTGCTGGATAGAAAAAGCTTGAGATGAATGATGCAATCAGGCCTGCGCCTAAATAGATATAAAAAAATCGTTTTGCCCCTATTTTTTGTTCAAGAAGGGAACCGAACAATAATAATGCATACATATTAAAGAAAAGATGGCTTATGCTGCCATGAAGGAACATTGAAGTCAATAAGATCCATGGCCTTGTAAATACGTCTCCTTGAATAAGCATAAAATTTTCTGTAAAGCCTTTTACCAAAAGCTGTATTATGAACAGGACTATGTTTATTCCAATCAGCGGAAGTACGACTGTTTTTAGCTCAAACTTCATATTGCCCACTAATTTTGAATTCTTTTTAAAATCTTTGTTTTTGAGGAATATACTATAGAATAGGGTGTGTCCCAAATCTCGCTTTGCTCGGGTTAGCATCAGGTTCGCTTTTTTATTATATTGCTGATAACTGACGTCTCCCGGATGGAGCGTCCCCTCTGTCAGTGTTTATCATCATTTAAAGAAAGCTCACAAAAGGGATGCTAACCTTCATTTGGACACACCCTATAGAATAGTTAAGTTTTTAAATCAAACTTTATTTCATTAATATGATGGCTGAGGGCAATATATCAAGAGAGAGAAAGAATGAGCTGCTGAATAAGCTTGGGTCTTTAAGAAGAGATATTTCTTCTTTAAAGGCATCCCTTAATAATCTCAATAATCAAAAAGAATCATTTTATGAGAAGAAAAATGAACTTTCTAAAAAGATTGTCGGTAATATAAGGCAGATAAGGGAGCTTAAGGGAAAGAGGGACAGCCTTACAAAGCTTGTGAAAGAAGACAAATCTAAAAGGGAAGAAGATGAAAAGAAAATTGATTCTAAGATATCTGAGTTAAAAGAATTAAAGAAAAAAGTTTCAGAAATAAGAAAAAAACACAATATAACTGAGGATCCTTCAAGAATAAAAGATCAGATTGAGAAACTTGAGGAGAATATGGAAACAGAGGTTATTTCATTCTCAAAAGAGAAAGGCATAATGAAAACACTAAAAGACCTGAAGAAAAAATACAAAGGGGCAGAGGTTGTTGCAGACAGCTGGAAGAAACTTGATGAGGTATCTGCTGAGCTTGATACTCTAAAAAGAGAAAGAAATGAGATCAGAAAAAAGATAAAAAACCGCGCTGGAGAGAGCCAGAAATATCATGAAGAAATGATTAAATTATCGAATGATATTGATCCTTTGAAAGAAGAAGAGCTTAAGATGATGGTGAAGTTTGGAGAATTCAAGACCAAGTTCACTGAAACAAATAATCAATTAAAAGAGAAGATTAACGAGTTAAGAAAACTTAGTGAAGAGCTTGAGAAATACAATATTGAAGTTGCTGAGCTGAAGAAAAAAGAGGAGAACAAACAGCTTGAAGAGAGAAGCAGGGAAGTTGAGGAGAAATTAAGAAAAGGCGGGAAATTAACAACAGAGGATCTATTAGTTATACAAAGTTTAGACAAATAGATTTAGGGACAAAATAAAAAATTACTTCTTTTTATCTTTGCTTTCAGCTGGCCCTTTATTAGCCATCTCTGAATAGCCGCATTTACCGCATGTTGCCCTGTTCTTGTGCTGAGCCATGAATACACCTGCTCCGCATTTTGGGCAGAACTTATTTTTTCTTTTAAATCCTCCAGATAAATCATATGCTTTGTGGATCTTGTTATGTTTTTTTGGATTCTTTTTTGCTTTTGCCATCTAAATCATTCCTTCTTTTCCTGAGCAGGATTTTCTTCTTTCTTGGGCTCTTCCTTTTTCTCTTCTTTTGGAGCTTCCTTAGAGGTTTCTTCTGTATTTTCTCCTGCTTCTCCATTTTTCTTTTTTCTAGGTTCAATCTTATCAAGATCTTCTTTATTATTATATACAAATGCAAGAGCTTTAATTTTTCTAAGCCCGAAATATGTCTTCACTTTTTTGATTACAACTAGTGATTCATCTGCCTTTGCATGCTTTACTATCTCTTTTTTTATGCTGTCTTTTGAAGGGGTCTTTCCGTCGAAAAATGCTTCTGCTATAATTTCTGCCCTAAACATAAGCGGCTTCTCAGTTTTTTCAGTTATTTTTAGTTCCATTTTAGAATTACCTTACTTTTAACACATATTCTCCTTTTACTGTGATTCCTATGTTTTTTGCAATCTCTGACTTATTTGCATCAAGAACATTAATGCGTCCCTGCCAGTTTGTAGAGAATTGGTTGCTTTTGCATACAGGACATTCACTTCCTTCAACAATCATCTTGCATTTTTTACATACTTTGTTTGCCATTTTATACCTTTATTTCTTCTTTTTCTTGTCTTTTGTTTCTTCCTCTTCTTTTGCAGACCCTTTTTCTCCATTTAAATCTTCTTCTATCCAGTCAAGCCTTCCAAGGCCGCGCTGTCTCATTGTAAGTCCTAGTTTTGGGTTTAATATATCTTTGAATGATACTGCAATAACTCTTGCTCTGCAAAGATCCCCTACTTTTAATGATTTTTTGCTTTCTTTTCCAAGCAAGACTTTGTCTTTGCTGAAGCTCACAAAATCGTCCATTGTTTGAGAGATATGGATCATCCCTTCTATTGGCCCTAAATTTATAAATGCTCCAAAATCAGCTATATCCTTTATCTTTCCAAGGATAACTTCCTGCATTTCTGGCTTGAATGCAAGAATTTCAAACTCTGTATCATAATAAGATGAACCATCTCCAGGTATTATCACTCCATCCCCTATCTTTATTATTTTTGAAACATCTATCACTATCCCAAAATCTTTGGATATGCGGCTGTAATACTCTTTTTTTAGAGTTTCAAGTACTGCCTGCTCTGCAGGAAGATTAAACTTAGAGGGATGTACTCTTATGTGCCCTTTTAGGTGGGTTTTGTAGAACATTTTGGTATTATAGAGTTTGTGGGTGTTTTTTAAACCTTTCGCTTTTAACCAAGTGTAAGGTACTTCTTTTGCCTTAGGGTGATTACCTTTATATTGCTTTTTTTTAGCCTTCTTTTTAGCTCAGCATCCTGGGTTGCTACTATTGCACCCTTCTGAGTCAACAAGAGGCTGTCAACATCAATTATCTCTTTTGTGTTGATTTTCTTTATCTTCCTCTTTTCTATAAGAACCAGCGCAAATCTTGCCGCCTCTTTGTGCTTCCCCTTCTGTTCTTTTATTATTTTGTTTAGTTCGTCAACTGTCTTATCTATTATCCGAAGCTCATATTTAAAATCACAGATTCTTTCTATCTCTGAGAATATATCTACTTTGAACTGATAGGGAATCAAAAGAAAATTTGTGTCTAGTATTATTTTTTTCATTATGATTTCTCATTACTTTATTTCATACCTTCTGAGCAGCTTTAAGGCCTTAACGCTGTCTCCAAAGGGGTCTGGGCTTTCATTTATAATTGTTATGTCTGTATTTTGTTTTTTTATCTCATCTAATAATGGCTTTAAGTTAGATTCATCTGTTATTTTATGTCTGCGTTCTCCTTTTGGGCCCCATTCAATGCCTGAGAAATGCGCGTGGATGTGATTAACGTGTTTTAGCTTGCTGAAGACTTCTTTGTAGTCAATTTTGCCGTTGTTTCTTGCCTTGAGATGCGCAAAGTCAACACATAATTCGCAGCCTGTTTCTTTTCTTAGTTTTAGAAGCTCATCAAGCTCGCCGAACTGCGATGCTTTTCCTGTTGTTTCAGGAGCAAGATGCACGTTCCATCCTTTTTGTTTAATTGTTTTGTTGAGGTCTAGGATTTGCTGCTTAACTGCTTCGTATACACTCTCTTTGCTGTCTTTGCCGTAGTATGCTGCGTGGAACACAATATATTTTGCGCCGAGATGATGGGCGCGCTCGCAGCTCTGCAGAATCCTTACTTTGCTTGCCTGAACTTTTGCTTTTTCCTCTGAGTTTAAGTTGATGTAGTAGGGAGCGTGGACTGACAGGCTGATGTTTAGTTTTTTTGCAAGAGCGCCGACTTCAGCTGCAACTGAGTTTGGCATTTTTACGCCGTAGGTAAATTCAACTTCAAGCGCTGCGAGAGAGAGTTTGGCTATTTCATTAAGGCCGTCTGTATATCCTAGGCCTGAGGTGCCGCCAGGTCCAAGCTTAATCATTTTGGCTGCTCAATCTTTTCTTTTATGAAAAAGCCTGAGAATTTTACAACTACTGTTGAAACTATTATAGAATATATCATAAATGCAAGCGAAAGATTAGTAATTATAGGAATTTCTGCAATGCCTGGAGTTGTACCCAGGTTTTTGGCATATTCAGCCATGAGCATGAATGTAATTACTGCGATTGAGATTCCTTTCTGGGCATTTAATGCCATAAACAGCTTTTCTTTTGCGCTGAACTCGCCTTTTTTGAAGGTCAGGTTCACTGCAATGAACCTTATTGCCAGCAGAAGCGCGAATAATGCCAGCGAGCTTGCCAGAAATTTTGCTGTGAGCGGAATTGTTGTTATCATTCCGACAAGCACAAAGACAAGGATTTCAAGCGTGTTTGAGAATAGCGAAGAGAACTCCTGCAGATGAGACTTTTCTTTTACATAAGAGCTTCCGAAAATCAAGCCCATCACTGTTACTGCTATGACTCCATCTCCGCCGAGGTTTTCTGCAAGAATATAGGCCAGCAGCGCGCTTGTTATCAGCGCAAGAGGGCTTAGTGTTTCAGAGTACTGCTTTTTCATAAGCTTTAATGCGATTATGCCTATAAGCAGTCCTGCGCCGAGGCCAGAGACAAACTGCTGAAGGAACGGGGCAATCTGCTCTATAAATTTTGTGTAGACTAGCTGAATATCAACGCTTTTTACAAATTCAATCAACAGAAAGGGGATTATGACCACAATAGGGGTGTTAATTATTGACTCAAACTCAAGAATCTTTACAACTCTTGTTTTTGAGCTTTTAAGCATAGTCATAATTGCCATTGTGTCTGTTCCTGACATCAATGCGGCAAAAACAGCTGCCAGAATTGCCGAATTTATTCCAAAGATTAATTTTGTGGCTGTTGTAAGGAATATAAGGTTTAGTATGAGAAAGATTACTACAAGCTTTATTGCCCTTACTGAGAATGTATCTACTTCCTTTAAATTGAATCTTGATGATGCGTCAAAAACAACCATCACCAATGCCAAGATTCCGATGCTTGTGAGGAAAATCTCTGGAAATGAAATCAGCTGGCTGCCTTTGTACTTAATGTTGCCTATTATAATGCCCGCGATGATTAGCAGCAGAATGTTCGGAATCTTCAGCTTGCCTGAGATGACTGTTGAGATTATTCCAACAAGAAAGATTATTCCCAATGCTGTTAAAAATACTAATGGTTCCATATCTTCCTCTTTTTTACAAAGTTAAAAAGAGACCAGCAAAGGCTTTAGACTTTGCGCTGCCTCTTTTTTAGCTGTTTATTAAAAGAGAAGTTTATAAAGATTTCGTACGATTGATAGAATCTTTATCCTTCAAACTATCTATTGGACTTTGGGTTATTAAATTTTTTGTTTTATGTGCAATAAATATAATATCTTTATCTTCTTCTATTATTTCTTTTACTTTGAATAACCGTTTTATAAGTTTTGAAATTGAGCTGATTTTCTCAGACCTTTTTAATGCACTCATAGCGAATATACTTTTTCCGACCCGTTTTATTTCCCTCAAGCCCTTTTCGATATCATTGAAGTTTTGTATTGCTGTTATGCTTATGACAATGTCAAAATAATCATCTTTGAAAGGTATTTTTTCTGCTTCTGCTTTGATGAATCGTATATCCTTATGTTTCTCTCTTGCTTTCTCGAGAAGGCTTGCTGCTGGGTCAATGCCTATCTTATTGCAGTTCCATGGCGCTGTTGTCAGCCCTGTTCCGCAGCCTACATCCAAGAGGAAATCAGAGGATTTTGGCTTGATATATTTTGAGATAACCGCTATTTTCTTTAGCTGCTCTTCTTTGTGCAGCTCTTCATACCCTTTTGAGATTTCGTTATAATAGTTTGACATATGACTTTAATATCTTAATATTTATAAATACTTAAATGTTTTTATTCAATATGGGTGCAATTGAGTTGTTGAGGAAATATACAGGGCATAATTACATTGTTTTATGCTGTAGAGGAAACTTCTCAATAATGGCTGCCCTTAAGTCTGTTAAGAAGATTAGCCTCAGGAATAAGATCTTGATTCCAGATCAAGGGGGATGGTTGAAATTCTTAGATTATCCAAAGAAAGCTGGTTTTGAAGCTGAGAAGGTTAAGACTGACTATGGAGTTATTGATTTAAATGATTTGCAGGAGAGGGCTAAGGGTGCTGCTGCTTTAATTTATACGCAGCCAGCAGGATATTTTGCAGAGCAGCCTATTGAGGATATTTATAATGCTTGTAATTCTAATGAGTGTTTGGTTATTATGGATGCTTCTGGCTCTGTAGGCAGTGAGCTTTGTGACGGAAATTTTGCTGATATTATTGTGGGTTCTTTTGGCAAGTGGAAGCCTGTTGAGCTTGGGTATGGCGGGTTTATTTCTTTTAAATCAGAAGAAAATTTTATCAATTCAAAAAATGTTTTGAGTGAACTATCTTTTGATGAAGGAAGATTTGATGGACTGCATGAGAAATTAAAAAATGTAAAAGAAAGATATGGTTTGTTCTACAAACTAAACAAAAAAATAAAAAAAGATTTAAATAGATACAAAATACTCCATAATGATAAGAAGGGAATTAATGTTGCTGCTGCTTTTGACAGTGATGATGAGAAAAGAAAGATAATTGATTATTGCTCTGCAAATGGATACGAATATACTTTATGCCCTCGATACATACGTGTTGAGCGAGATGCTGTGAGTATTGAAGTAAAAAGAATTAGGGGGAACTAAAAATGAAAAAAACACTTATTTTGATCATAATATTTCTTGTTATAGGCAGTTATATAATCATTTCTGCGTATGATTTGAGTTTGCAGGAAAAAGATGATAGAAAAACTTTTATATCAAAAGTTTGGGATTGGTTTAAACAGATAGGAAGCAGCACAAAAGATACTGTGGGTTATGTGATTGGATTAGATTGGCTTCCTGATGTTGATGATAATGAAGTTGAGAAAAAGGCAGGTGAATAATCATGGCATTAAAACAACCGCAGAGTATGGATGAGTGCGTTTATTTTACAAATAGGACTTTTGAAAAAGGCAAAGCCAAGGTATGGGTATTTAGAAAAAAGTGCCCAAAGTGCGGAACGCCAATGGGAAAGCCTACTGATGCCAAGGGAAAAGTAAAAACAAGGGCAACTGAATATATCTGTCCAAAGTGCAGCTATCAGGAAGAGAAGAGTGAATATGAAGATTCTTTGACTGCAAACTGCGCATATACCTGCCCTTCATGCGGCTCTGAGGGAGAAGCCCAGGTTCCTTTCAAAAGAAAGAACATAGATGGTGTTCAGACTTTGAGATTTGAATGTTCAAATTGCAAAGCTCCAATTGATATCACAAAAAAGATGAAGGAGAAAAAGAAAAAGAAGACTGGATGGGATTAATTTCACAATATTTATATATAATTCTGTTTTGTTTATAATCTGATACTCATGACGAAGAGAACAATAGTAACAAGCGCTTTGCCTTATGTAAATAATGTTCCTCATTTAGGTACATTGATGCCGATAATCTCAGCAGATGTTTATTCTAGGTTTCTTAGGCTGTGCGGGGAAGAAGTTGTCTTTGTATGCGGCACAGATGAACATGGGACAACAGCTGAGGTCAGAGCAATTGAGGAGGGAATCACCCCAAGAGAGCTTGTTGACAAATATTTTAAGATCCATAAGAAACTTTATACATGGTTTAATTGCGAATTTGACTGCTTTGGCAGGACTTCTTCAAAAGAAAATGAGAAAATAACTATCGATATTTTCAAGAAGCTTGATAAGAATGGATATATCGTTGAGCAGGATACTGAGCAGACGTTTTGCGAAGGCTGCGACAGATTTCTGGCAGATAGGTTTGTTGAGGGAATCTGCCCTTATTGCAGCTATGAGAAGGCAAGAGGAGACCAATGTGAGAACTGCGGCAAGCTCCTGAATGCTGTTGAGCTGTTGAATGCAAAATGCAAAACCTGCGGAAAGACTCCAATCGTCAAAGGAAGCAAGCATTTGTTTATTGATTTGCCTAAATTAGAAGGTGATCTGAAAAAATGGATTAAGAAAGCAGGCTCTGGATGGAGCGCTAATGCAATCACAATGACCAATGCATGGCTTAAGGAGGGGCTTAAGCAGAGATGCATTACAAGAGACCTAAAATGGGGGATAAAAGTTCCTGGGCATAAAGACAAGGTATTTTATTCATGGTTTGATGCTCCGATAGGATATATTGGAATTACAGCAGAGTGCAAAAAAAACTGGAAGAACATTTGGACAGGCGATAGTAATCTTGTTCAATTTATGGGAAAAGATAATATTCCATTCCATACAATACTGTTTCCTGCATTCTTGATTGGAGCTAAAGAGAAATATGTTTTGGTTGATAGGCTTTCTGTCAATGAATACTTAAATTATGAGGGCGGCCAGTTTTCTAAGTCAAGAGGTATAGGTGTCTTTGCAGACGATGCTCTTGACTCGGGTGTTCCTGCAGATGTCTGGAGATATTATCTGATGATAAACAGGCCTGAGAAGACTGATACTGAGTTTTCATGGGATGATTTTCAGGCAAAGCTGAATAATGAGCTGGTCGCAAATATCGGAAATCTTATCAATAGGATCATTATTTTTATTGAAAGATTCTTTAATGGAGAGATTCCTTCCTGCAAAGAAGACAAATTATTCCTGGGCGCTGTTAAGAAATCTGAAGAGAAAGTCATTGATTGTTTTGAAAAGATTGAGCTTAAAGAAGCGCTTAAGGAAATAATGCATATCTGCAAGTTAGGGAACCAGTATTTTCAAAATAATGAGCCATGGAAATTAGCTAAAGAAGATAAAGATGCCTGCGGAGAGGTTCTTGGAAATCTGGCAAATGTTGTGAAAGATGTTGCTATTTTGATTAGCCCGTTTATGCCTAAAGTTGCTGAAGAGATTAATGAGCAGTTAGGTGTTAAGAAGATTGATTTTAAGAGTTTAGGTAAATTGGGATTGAAGGGAAAAGTAAAGAAAGCAAAACTTTTGTTTGAAAAGATTGATGATATTGAAGGGTTTAGGGAGAAGTACAGCGGAAAGAAATCCGGGAAATTTCCGCTTAATCTTAAGGTTGCTGTTGTTGAGACTGTTGATGAGCATCCTAAAGCAGACAAACTTTATGTTTTGAGCATTAATCTTGGAGATGAAGAACGGCAGATTGTTGCAGGTTTGAGAAAGCATTATTCTAAAAAAGAATTGGTTGGGAAGAAAATAGTTGTTGTTTCCAATCTAAAGCCTGCTGTTTTAAGGGGTGTTGAGTCAAATGGGATGCTGCTTGCTGCTGAGCATAAAGGAAAAGTTGGGCTGCTAACTGTTGATAAATCTGCTGCTGGAGAGAGTGTTGGGATTGATGGTGTTGATAACAATTCTTCTGAAGTGAGTTATGAAGAGTTTGAAAAGCTGAATCTTGCTGTGAAAAAAGGAAGATTTGTTTTTGAGGACAAGGTGTTGAAAGCTGGTAACGAGTTTGTTAAGGCTGAGAAGGTTGAGAACGGAGCAGTTCATTAGTTATGTTGTTTGAAATTGTTCTGGGTTTTCTTGAATATTCTTCAGTACACTGCAGCTTTCTTTCAAATATTCATTAAAGAGCTTATCGCAGAGTTCGTAGTTTCCGCGCATGACAAAGTTCATGTAGCAGGAGTCTTTCCTGTCGTCTATGCTTATCTTTTCGCAGATGGAATAGTCATTAAGCTTGTCTGCAACTGCGCTTAGGCATTGGTCTTTTGACCTTGAGCTTTCTATCTGCTCACATGCGCTCTGAGACAATGTTACTTCAGCGATATTTGTAAAGCATTTGTCTTTATGTGAAGGATTTTCAATCTCTAGGCACAGTCCTGCTGCTTTTTCAGGGTTTGTTTCTGCCAGTTTCTTTATTTCTTCAAGTTTTTCCCATGTTGAAAGGCCTGAGAGTTCTCCTTGATCTACTGGAGGTATTGGAATTACTGGCTGCTCTACTGGGCAGTCTGCTAAGCATGTTCCTTCTTCTCCTGATTCGCATCTATTATTCCCGCAGCAAGGGGTAATCGGATCATTTCTGCACTCAAATCCAGTCTGCTTTGAACAGTAATCTTCTGTACATTTATTATTATCATTGCAGCTTGCAGGGCATTTTTTGCATGCATCGCAGACTCCGCCGCAGTCAATCTCTTCTTCATCCTGATTCTTTATATTATCAAAACAGGTTGCTTCTACTGTCTGCTCAAACACTTTAAATGATTCAGATGCAATTGCAACCTTTCCGTCGTATTTTGCTGTTGCCCTTAAGATATAATTTCCAGGCTCAAGATTTTCCGGAATCCTTATCCTGCTTCTTGCAGAGGTTCTTGTTTCTACAGCAATTGTTTCTTCTTTTGAGGTTATTTCCTGCTCCTGCTTTAATATTTTATACTCTAAAAAAACATCATATCTTTTTGCAGCTCCGAGATTGACAATCTCAAAATTGAACTGAAGATCATTTCCTGGCTTAACAGCATTGTCAATTATTTCTATGCTTAAATCAAGAAGACTGCTTGGGCTTTTTGTAAAAAAAAGAAAACCTCCTACTGATGAAATGAGGATTACAACAACAGCTGCAATTACCATCATTGTTGTCTTTGAAAGATGAATCTCGTGCTTTACTCTTGCCTCAGAAACAGAGTGCGCCGGAATATTGTATATTGAATTTATTGCGCTATCCACAGAGGCAGTATCATATCCATGCTGAATCAAGTGATTTCTTAATGTGTTTAGATCATAGCCTGCTCTAAGCTGCTCTCTTAGATATGAAACAAGCCTTGGGTCTGCCATATTTTTTAACTATACCTCACAAAATTATTCCAGATAATATCGATTATCAATACAAGTATTGTGATATATGCTTTTGTAACATCAAAACATTCGGTGCCCCACCCTGCAAAGATTGTATAGATTACCCAAGCCAAACCTATTAAGAAGAGGTATACAGAGATTGCATTATATGCTTCCTTTCTCATTTAAATCACTTTGAATATGCTCAGCAGCAGAAGGACAAATGCTATTGTTGCTATGAATGTAAATATTATCGCAATTGCGTCTTTTGTTTTTTGGTTCATGATATACACCCTTTTTTAGATTTTTTTGCGCTAACTTCTTTGTTTATTATGAACTCTCTTTTTATTTCTTTTGGTTTTTATTTTTATACTTTATTTATACTTAATAATGGCTAAATAAGGTCTTATTATCTTGTATTCAAGGAGTTGTTCATGGTATTTTGTCATTATTTATACTTTAAAGGTACTATAACTGAATTTATTAAAGTACTAAACTACTTTATTTATACTTAATAATGGCTAAATAATGCTTTTATAAAGTTATAATAAAACAAAAGATTTAAATATATATAATTTAAAATGCAGGGTAATGAGTATTCAGATAAGGATAACTGTATCAAAGAAGGTAGATGAGATTCTTTCAAAGATAGCTAAAAAGCTAGGTAAGAAAAAGTCAATGCTTGCCAGAGAGCTGATGGAGCAGAAATTATATGACTTGAATATAATGCAAAAAGAGTTTGAAAACTTAAAATGAATGAGAACAAAAAAGCGCAGGTGACTGTATTTATAATCGCAGGGATAGTGCTTTTGTTTACTGTTTCAATAGGGACCTATATGATTATCACCAAACAGGAAACAGTTCCTTCTGAGACAGTTATTGAGGATGTTCCTGTGCAGTTTCAGAAGGTGATAAGTTATGTTGATTCCTGTGTTGTAAAAGTTAGTACAGAAGCTGTTCAAAAAGTAGGAGCGAATGGCGGATACTCTAATCTATCAGAACATAACATTAGATCAGATCCCCAGAATCCAACTGAATCAAATGCATTTAGGTTCTACTCTGGGGACAAAAATAGTGATATTGCGTACTGGAGATACTTTAAAAGCAACAACCGATGCACTGAGAACTGCGAATGCGGTTCAGAGATGCCTTACTTAAGAACTGAGGATGGAAGCCCCTCTATAGAGGAAGAGATTGAGAAATATATTGATGCAAATCTAAAGAAATGCCTCAACAATTTTGATTCGTTCAAAAAACAAGGGTATGGTATACAAGAAAATGGAGAATTGAGTAGTGACGTTGAGATAGCCGATGATGACATATATATCATGATTAATTACCCTCTGGATATCAAAAAAGGAAAATCTGAAAATGAAATATCAAAATTTTTTATCAGATTACCTGTAGATCTTGAGAAGATTTATGGCCTTGCTTTTCAAATAATGGAACAGGAAAGCAATTATTACTATCTTGAGAGATGGACGCAGGAGCAGATTAACGGATTTGGACTTGGGTTGAATGAAAATGCGCTTCCCCCTCCAACTGCTATTAAACTTGAACCTGGCGCAAGACCTGTACAATGGATCAAGTCTGATGTCAAGCAGCTTTTCATTGACCATGTTATCTCTCAATATGTCCAGGCGTTAGCTGTTTTTGGTACATCTAATTATATTGATAACTCAGGAACATTTTTTGAAAGGACAACGATTCCTATAGCTAGCCCTATAGGAGAATCTTATTATGATCTAGCTGTTACTTTTGAATTTATGAATTGGTGGCCAATATTCTTTGATATAACTGGAAGGGGGGTTAGGGGAGAAGTAATCGGACCTGAAAAATCCTCTTTCCCTTTAGTTGATTGGATTGGACTTCAGAGATATAATTTTTATTATGATGTTTCGTATCCTGTGAAAATTGATATTTTTGATACAATGGCTTTAAACAATCAAGGATATCATTTTATCTTTGGTCTGGAGTCTAATGTAAGAGATAATAAGCCTCTAAACTGTACAAATATAAATCAAGGTCTTTATATGGGCCGCTCTAGCTCTTTAATGTGTGATGTACTACAAAAGTGCGCAAATATTGAGATATCTATTTTTGATGCAAAAACTCATGAACCAGTTAAAGATGTTTTAGTCAGCTATGGTGCAAGGGAGATGTGTGATCTAGGGATAACCTCAGAACAGGGCAAGCTGGATGCAGGCCTTCCTCAATGTGTTGGCTCAGGCTGCTCATTTATATTTACTAAATCTGGATATGAAACGAAGACTCTGGTAAAAGCCGTTAGATGCGATGAAGAAAACTGCGGTTTAGAAGATGTTTTATGTGATGGAGGGTCTTTGGAACTAGAGCTTGAGCCAAAAAGAACAATGAAGATTGTTGTTGAGAAAAAAAGAATGATAAAAACTCCTGATGGAAGGTGGACATTTAGGAATGAACCTATTGGATTAGACCCTAATGAAGAGGTAATGTTATTCATTGAGAAGAAAAAAGAAAATCCTTTTGAGGATGATCTAATAATTAATAGTTATTTTAATGATAGTGAGCCAATCTCTGAGGGTGAGTTTGTTCCTGGAGAATATACTGGCTCATTACAATTGCTTTATAATCTGCCTAATCCCGAGAGAGACAAAGTTGTGTTCAATGAGGTTGAAATTTGTGCAAGGGAACTCTTAGATGAAGAGTGTGAAACTATTGAATCAATAGTTTTTGACAGCAGTTATAATTTTTTCCCAGAGGGATCAATAGGGTTAAATTTTGAGATTGGACCTGAAGATTTGGATGGGTATAATACTATTGTATTTTATGCTTTATCAGCCCCTGATAAAGAATCTTTTAATAACTTAGATGTATATGACGCAGAACTGATTGGTAAACAGTATGAGTTTGGAGAAACATATTCAGAAAATCTAAAACCAACTTACAAAAATATAAACTAAAATGCGAACCTCAAAAACAACAGCAATATTCATGATTTTGCTAATCTTAACTCTGCCGTTTTATTCTGCTTCTGTCTTTGCGCAAGGAGATCTGAGAAATGTGAAAGTGACTGGAGCAGACGGCTATGAAGGATATGCCAGAGGGGAGAATGAGGTCTTGAAGTTTGAAAGTGTAGCTTGCGTTGACGGGCAAACACCTCCCATCTCAGGCGGGCAGGTCAGGCTTGGAGGTAATACTGCTTCCAGAGGCATTGCTTTCAGCTGCGCTGATAATGCTGATGGCTGCTCAAAATGCACTTTGGAAAGGAATCTTTATCAGTATTTTGAAGGAGGGTTCTGCCCTTATTCTGCAGATATTTTTGATATTAATCTTTACAGCTCAACAGGTGTTTTTATTGACGATGAAGTTGCCAGAATTAACTGCGACACATTACCTCCAACACTTTCAATGAGCTCAACAGACAGTATGCTTGGAAAAGATGACAGCTTAGATATAGATTATACTATTGTTGACTATGCGTGCAGTGGAACAGGATGTCTTGGAAGGTGCGTTGGAATCAAAAAGATTGACTTCAAGGTTGGCACAACTTTGATAGAAAGTGTTGATATTTCAGGAAATCCAAACTCGTGCAGTTATAATGGAAATATCGCTATCTTAAGCTCTAAGTTTACAGAAGGCAATGTTGTACTTTCTGCTGTTGCTTATGATAATTTTGGGAAGCCAAGCCTTTCTAAGAGTGTTAATTTTAAGGCTGATTTCACAGAACCTGTTATTACAAAACATGATTTTAAGGTGACAGATCTTTCTGGAAATGAAATAACTTATTTCACTAAGCAGGATGTTCTTGCTACACTTGTTGTTGATATAACTGACCCTAATCTTAATAAGAACAGCATAAAAGCTGATTTCAGCTCGATGAATCTCATAAGCGGCTCTAATACTCCGAGCTGCACAACTGTTGGAAATGCTTATAGATGCACATGGAAAAACCTTAAGTTTAACATGGACTCTGCTTCATTTGTTGGGCAGGTTGTTATTAATGCAACAGATACTGCTGGAAATGAAGGTGGAGCAGTGATTGATGTTTCTGAAGATCTTGAAGTTGATGCAGCTGCCCCTGTTATAAGCAGCTTAACTATAACTGGAACAGATGGAGAAGAGCTTGGCTGGATAAGACCAGGAGAAACTGTTCAGGCAATTGTATCTGTGACTATAACTGAGACAGGAATTGGATTAAATAAAGACACTGTTGTTGCGGATTTGTCTGCTTTGAACCCTTCTTTGACAGGAATGACTCAACGTGTTTGTTCTACAAGCGCTACTGATAATACCATCGCAACATGCACATGGAATGTTGTTCTCAAAATAGATGGAACTGATACAGAGCCTTTGAGCATAAGCTTTAATGCAACTGATTATGCAGGAAATAGTCCTTCAGACTTTGTTACTTTTACTTATACATTTAGTGTTGATACTACCGGACCATCATTCAGTTCAATAACAACAGAAAGGCAGGATTCTGATGATGCTTTCTTTATTGGGGCTGAAGGGAATACTTTTGAGGCAGTTGTTGTCGAATCAGGATCTGGACTTGAGGCAAATAATGTTTTTATTGACTTTGGGCAGATTGGAGCTGGGGTGAAACCAGCTACATCATGTTCTGAGGAAAGCCCTTATACTTGTGTTTGGGAAAATGTTGTTGCAGGGGTCTCTGAAGGAACTTATAAAATAAGGCCTGGGGCTGGAACAAAAGATAATGTCGGCAATCTGATTGAGCTTGGCGAAGAGCCTTTAGAGGTTGAGGTTGTTTTTGATAAGACAAAACCTGTTGTAGCAGCTATTGATGTAGTTCCTGTTGCTGAAGCTGATGTTGTTCTTGAGGATTATTTGCAGTATGGAAATGCGATGCTTGTGTCTGCTTTGTTGATTGAGGCGAACGAAATTGATAATGCAACTCTTGATGCCTCTTCTGTAATAGATGACGGTGCAGAAGAGATCCTTGGAACTTGTGAAGAGGCTGAATGTTGGGCATGCCCTGGTGATGACTCTATTTATATTGAAGAGCCTGAGGATGAAACTTGCGTTGAGGTTGAAGACTGCAAGCAGTGCACATGGACAACCAGCGCAATAACTTCAGGATACAAGGCAGCTGCTGAGCTTGATTTCACTTTCTTTGATATTGCAGGAAACAAACTTGATGATGTTACTGAGACAATAACCGTCTATGGGGTCTCTGAAGAAGAATCAGATTATTGGGAATATTCTGTTCTTGAGAGTTCTCCCAAATCAATAGATAGAGAGCTTGTTACAATATATAACCCTTATATCTATTTCCCTATAACTCTTGATTCGATTGATGGAGATGGTGCTGATGAACAGTGGCCTGTTTACATCAGTTTAGGGGATTGTACTGAAGGAGATTATGAAATGATATCCTCTTCATACAATAATAAGCCCGAGATTTTCCCTGAAAACATAATTCCTTTTGATGAAGATAGTGAACTGCCTTATTATATATATTTTAAATTTACAATGGATAATACTGCACCTCCTGTTGGTAAGAATTTTACTATTAACTGCACTCTCAGGATAAGAACATTAATAGATCAAAAGAAGATTTCTGCAGAAGAGACAGAGAAGATTACATTCAATATAAATTATTATAATAATCCTCTTGGAACAATTGATAAAAATATAAGGGAGGAGATAAGGGAGGTTCAGGAAAGCTGGCCTGTTAATATGGCTTGGTGGGATGACCTCAATAAGCTGCTTCATTATGCAGAACTTACATGCAGCATCCTTATGAGAATACAACAAGTTATAGATATGTATTCTCTTGTTGTTGAGGTTTTTGAGAGCTGTGCTAATATTCCTTTATTATCTGAAGCATGCATACTAAGTAAAAGCGGTGCAGGAAGCGCTCTCT
>Ga0066639_10002268_pt1 | contig 16857 bp, 17 predicted proteins | sample CryGeyCG2114_010_2_FD_59504 | JGI IMG/M metagenome (GOLD analysis project Ga0066639, IMG submission 59504) | Groundwater microbial communities from aquifer - Crystal Geyser CG10_big_fil_rev_8/21/14_0.10 | ecosystem: Environmental > Aquatic > Deep subsurface > Groundwater | place: USA: Utah...
GGCTTGCCTTCTGTCGGCTTGAAAGGAACTTCACATTCTTTGCCGCACTCGGAACAAACAGCCTTATGCATTTCTCTAGGCCCGGAATCTCTTCTGAAACCGCCGCGCCTGTCGTCATAGCCCATTTTTTTTCGCCTCCACGATAATTCTGTTATATATACTATTAATGTTATAAAAGAGGGTATTTAAAACCCACTATTGCGGGTTTCCGCTGATTTTTTTCATTACTTTTTCATGCATTCTTTTGACAAAATTAATTCTGCCTTCCATTTTCATGACATCGGAATGGCCCTGCACAAACATATTGAAAGCGAATGGGGAAGGGCTTTCAACATTTGTTTCCAGAATTTTGAGTTTTCCCGAATTAATTTCCCCGACAACTTTTTCCGCGCTTTCAATGTCCATTAAATCCTCCAAAATTTCCCTGCGGGTTTCTTTGAGAATTGGAAAATCCTTTCCAATGCGCTTTACTGCGGAAAGCAGCAATCTTGAATGCATCTGCTGCCTTCCCACACTCTTTGTTTTTCCCTTGTAAGAGCGCAGAATCATTAAAGAACGGGCTGCACAGTGCCGAAAGCGTCTGCTTAAAACCTCTGAAGTTTCAATTGCAAGCTCTGAAATTTCCCTTATTCTGTTTGTTTTAAGCAGGGAAATTGCTTTTGAAACAGGCAGTTTTTCAGAGGCAAGAACAAAACCATTGTCAGTCAGCATTATTTCAATGTCCTTGTGAATAAGCCTTCCTAAAAGATAGGCAAGGGTTCTGCTTAATGCATCATTAACTCTTCTCCCATACAAGGAATGGAAGGCGGCAAACTTTTTGCCGTCCTCGTTATAATATTCGATGAGCAGGCGCTTTGAATGCGGAATTTTGGAATACAAAAATTGTTCCCCGAAATAGGAAAAAATTGCATTTGCAGAGTTTTTGTCAACATAGAGATAGGAATTGATAAAATCAATTATTTCTTTTTTTGTGCGTTTTGCAAGGAATTTTTCTTCCATTAAAAGCCTGAATTTTTGTATTTGGTTTGCAAGGTCAAAGGATAAGGGAAGCATTTCACTGAACCAGCTCGGTACTGTAGGCGGCCTTTTGTATGCGGGGGAAACCTGTGCTGTGTTGCCCCTGCTAAACCTAAAAACATAGCTTTCCCCTCCCAAAACAAAAACATCATTTTTTCTGAGCCTTTCCAAAAAGATTTCATCAATAGTGCCAATCTTATGGTTTCCGACTTTAACCTGTATTCTTGCCTCATCAGGAATAGTTCCAATATTTGTCATGTACAAAACACGGGCAAGTTTTCCTCGCTTTCCAATCATTCCGCTTTCTTCATCAAACCAGATTTTTGCATAAACATGCCTTGTTTCAAGGCTGGAATAATGGCCTGACAAATATTTTATTGTCTCATTAAAATCCAGCCTTGAAAGGGAATGATAACAGTAAGACCCCCTGATTAAATCAAACAATTCTTTTTCTTTTATAGGGGCGTTTATTGCAATTCCGTAAATCTGCTGTGCAAGAACATCCAGTGCATTCATTGGCACAGAAATCCTGTCAATATGCCTTTCCAGGGCATTTTTCAAAAGCACAGAGCATTCAACCAGATCATCCCTGTCCAATACAATAATCCTTCCCTTAATGGTGTCATGAAGCTTATGCCCGCTTCTGCCCATTCTCTGCAATGCCCTTGCCACGCTTTTCGGGCTTCCTAACAATACAACCAAATCAATAAAGCCGATGTCGATTCCCAATTCAAGGGAAGTGCTTGAAACAACACATTTTAATTTTCCCTGTTTCAGCCTTTCTTCCACATTTAATCTTTGTTCTCTTGCAACACTGCTGTGGTGCGCTTCAATGTTTTTTTTGCCGTAATTTTTGGGAAACAATTCTTTGAGATTATGGACAACTCTTTCTGTTGCAGACCTTGTGTTTGTAAAAACAAGGGTTGTTTTATGCTCCTGTATAAGCGAATTAAGCAAACCATAAAGCTTTTCATGGGCCTGTTCGCGCGAGGTGTTTATTAAATCGGGCAACGGGCTTAAAACCTTCAAATCCAGCTTTTTGAGAAAGCTTACATCGACAATTTTGCAGTCCCTTGGCTCTTTTGTGTTTTTCATTCCCACCAAAAACTTTGCAACCTCTTCCAAAGGCGCGATTGTTGCGCTTAACCCTATTCTGCAGAATTCGGGGTTTAAGGCATGCAGCCTTTCAAGGGAAAGTGAAAGGTGCACTCCGCGTTTGTTTGATGCAAGGCTGTGAATTTCATCTATTATTACCCAGCCTGTTTTTTTGAGGTTTTCAACAAATTTAGGGCTGTTGAGAATTATAGCCAGTGTTTCAGGAGTCAAAATTAAAATATGGGGGGGCTTTCGCAACATTTTTGTCCTTTCCGCAGTAGGAGTGTCACCTGTACGCACTGCAACACGAATATTTACCTGCTTGCCTTGTTTTTGGGCTTTTTCTTTTATCGCATTAAGCGGTTCATACAAATTGCGGAAAATGTCATTTGACAGTGCGCGAAGAGGCGAAACATATACACAGTAAACCCTGTCTTCCAGTTGGTTGTTGTCCGACAAGATTATGAGTTCATTCAAAATTGAAGCAAATGCCGAAAGGGTTTTGCCTGTGCCTGTCGGAGCGCTAACCAATGCATTTTGTTTATTATGAATGTTTGGAATGGCATATTTTTGTGGTTCAGTAAAAGAACCAAAAGTATTCCTAAACCAGTCTGCCAAGAGAGGATGAAGCAAACTAAATATTTTTTTGTCTATTGCCTTTGTTTGTTCAAATTCAATCATTACTGATTCTTCCTTGAGTTTTTATTATTTTATCAGAAACAGGAGCCTCCCAATTTTTTTCAAAGTCAGTGCCAATTGCTACAACACTAGGTTTTACCTGTTCAACAAGCTGCTTAACCCATTTTAACATAAGCCATTTCTTGTTGAAAACCACAAAATATATTGGAACCTCTCCTTTTACCACTCTTAGAAAGCCTTCGCAAAGCCTTCCGTTAATATGCATTCCTTCTCCATGCGGATTATTTTTGTTTTCGCCTTCTCTCGGCAAAATATTTGTTACTTCTATTTGTGCATTGTTCTCTCTTAAAATAATGTCTGCCTGTCTTAAACCCATTCTTGGAATTTGGATAAGAACTCCTTTGTTCATTAATGCGCGGGCAAGTTCTCGCTCTTCCCGGTAAGTGAAAAATTTAGGAACGTCCAGATTAAACTCTTTTTCAGAGAGAAAAGCCCTATAAGACAAGCAGCGCTTTCCACTATTAAATATTTTTTTTTCCGAATCTGTTATAAATTGAGATGATATTTGCATATATGCTACAGGCCTTCCGTTAGGGTACTTGTAAAATTTAAACGCCTTTCCACTGCTGCCTCTTCTGATAATAAAATTTCCGTCAGAATCCCTTCCTAGAACTGCTTTTTCATGCCTGCCTGCAATTTCCTCAAGAATCTTATGGCGAACTCTTAGAGTATAGGCAGAACTGTTTTTTGTTCTGGAACAAGAAATGGAACATCCAACATCTACTCTTTCGCTTTCCGGAATCGGCTTTATGCCCATTTCAGGCAAAACTGAAGTAATGCTATGGTTATACTGTCTCAACTCTTGTCCAGAAAGAATATTTTCAACTACTACATCAACTCTTGTTTGCTTGTACGAATCAAACAGTTTTTTCTTCAATTCAGGAGGGATTTTCTTTGTAACAGAGAAAATGCAAAGGGGATGATTGCAGTTCATTCTCTGAATAGTAACTACCCTCTCTTTGCCAAGCTTGACTGTAAATACATTGTCACAAAATTCCAAGTCAAGGCTTTTTATCTTCTTTTCCAAAAGAAATCTGGCAAAGGGGGTGGAATAAATTGTTAATGCAATGCTGCCTTTGTGTTTTGCAATTAAACCGCCATTGAAATGCAAACTAACCATAAAAACCACCCTATAATCGAATAACGATTAACCTGAAGTCTAATGTAATGGGATAATGAGTGCTTTTCGAAATTAAGCGCTTTTCGAAACCCTGTGTTTCCGCTATTCCAGTATTCATTCTGAAACGCTTCCGCAGAATTCGTTGAGAATCCATATGTCCCTGTCATCAAGCTCTTCCGGATTTATCTCCAGCATTCTTTTGGCATGTTTTATCTCTCCCAAGGAAGGAAGAGGAAAATCGAATTTTTTTATTTCAAAAACCATTGCTAATCGCCTCCAATTTATTAAGAATTTTTTTCTGGAGACGTTTGGTGCGTTGGAGGCATTAAACTTTTAGGCCAGCCGACCTGCCGAAAGCAGGGAAAAGTTTAAGCCGAACAAGGCACAGTCGTAAGAAAAAAATTCAATATTGGAGGCGATGAGTTCGAAATATTTTGATGATTCTGCAAGACACCAGAGGCAGCCACAGAGATTTAAAAAAGCATTTAACATAAGTATATTATAAAAATTTTGGGAATTAGCACGGTGCTGAATGGACATTAACAATAAAAAAATAAGGTGAAAATAAATGTTCAAGAAATGGTCTGAGAGAAGAAAAGCCAGAAAAGCACAAGAAAGTCTGAAAAAAGCCATAGCTACCAAAAGAAGGCGGCTCAACAGAACGTCTTGGGTTCTTTTTAGTAGGCAGGATAGAATAAGAGTTCTGGGTTCAAAGTTGGCAGTGCTCCTGCCAGCAGTTAGACAACATAAAGAAACCGCAATTGAAGAGCTAGAAAAATTAGAGCCTGATATTAAAAAATTAAATAGGGCTGAGGCGGGCTTTGCGGATGCATTATATGAATTTGAACAAGGCTTAAAAGAATGGCGAAAGTATAGAAAAAGTGAAGCTCGCTATGCTGGTGCTCGCCATAATGGTGCAGAAACTGGGGAAGAGGATTTTATGGTAAAAATCTTGAAGGCGGCAATTGAAACAGCAAAGTTTGACTTAACTTGGATAAGAAAAGAAAGGAGAAACAGGGAACTTTAGTAAAAGAAAAAATCTCTGCATCCGAATGCTTTTCCTTTTGAAACTCAATCATAAGCACACACATTCTTCTACATAACCAGAGGGGTTATTACTTGACTAAATAAGATACACTGGCAAGCAATTAAAAAATAAGTGCAGGAATGCAAAGGGTTTAAAGGAAAAAAAGAGCTTATTGTTTTTATGCAGCCAAGGCGTCCAAGAACTGTAAGACCAGGTGCCCGCGCAAGAAGGGAAGTGCTGGAAAGATTATCTTCTTCCAAGAGAAACGAGGGTTTTTTGAGAGCACATTTTTTTAGGAGGAAAGTACTTGCCGACAAGCGTGTTACAACAAGAATCTCAAGGCTGATTGGCGAGACACTGCGCAATCACCAGGAGCACAGAACCGCCGCCTATGAACTCGGAGGAAAACTTTATTTTAGGGGCATTTCGGCTCTTGGACCGGATGGGGGGCTTCTTGAATCCCATGAAGAGAAAGGTCCGCACAAAAGTTTTCATTCCGCAACCGTTGCTCCTGAAAGATTTGCATTCGACATACATGCACATCCGGAACGTTATCCAAAAGAAGAGGAAATGCATCTTTTAAGCGAGGGAGATACGAAAAGGGTGAAAAACTATATTTCTTCAATTGCGATTGTTCCTGTTTATGAAGCTCCGGGCAAAAGAATTCCGGTTACTTTTTATTTCGTGCGCTTTCCGAGAAATTTTGAAGGAGAAAGATATGAGAATCTTCTTTTTCAGGAAATAGAAGGCAACGAATCCAATCTGACCCTTGAAATCCAGAACAGGCTGTTAAGGCAGCTTGGCGCTAAAATCTCAAGCGTCAGGATGCTTGTGGACAAAAGAAAGCCAGTTGTCAGCTTCAGCTCCAGGACAAGGGAAAAAATAATAAGGGAGCTTCTCTAAAAATGAAAAGGGCACCCTGGAAAAATGTTTTAAAGAAGAAAAAGCATGATATTTACATGGCAGAGTCCAAAATTGTTTTCGAATGGGCAACTCCCGAAAGGCACGGGAAACTTTTTAGGCAACAGTTTTACTATTTTCCAAGCGGCGAGGTTTTTATTGCAAGAAGAGATAGAGAAATAATCGGCTTTGTTGCCTTTTCAGGGGAAAATATTGCCGATTTTTTGGTTAAGCCGGAGTTCAGGAAAAAAGGGCTTGCCCACGGTATTCCGGGGGGCCTTCCGAAAGAACTGTTTGAAAATGCCATTGAAGCCAGATTTAAAAGAAACCCTGAACTGAAAACGATTTCCAATTTTCCGCATTTAAGGGCAGCCGATAAAAGAAAAAATCCTAAAAGGGCCAAGACTGCCCTGAAAAGATTTTACGGTTTTGCCGGGGCCCAGATTCAAGGAAAAATGATTCACTTCCATAGAGAAGAATTTCTGAGAAAACTGGCGGAAAGAAGAAAAAGGAGAAGAATTTAGGTAAACTTGATTCCCAGGTCTACTATTTCTCCTTCTGTCATTTTGTCCGGATGCTCCAAATAAGGGAATTTTCCGCCTGCAATGACTATCATTGCCTGCACCTGGTTTTTGGGAAGATTTTCATCAATCATTGCCCCCCAAATTATGTGTGCATTGGCATTGATTTTTGCTGAAACGGTTTCAACAATCATTTCAGCTTCCCTCAAAGTCATGTCTGTTCCGCCTATTACATTTACCAATGCCCTGTTTGCATCGCTTATGTCAACATCAAGCAACGGGCTGGTCAAAGCATTTTCAACCGCCTCCAAAGCCCTTGCCTCGCCTGCTTCAGAACCCCTTGATTCTCCCAGGCCAATCATTGCGGCTCCGCCTCTTTGCAGAATTGTCCTTAAATCGGCAAAGTCAAGGTTGATTAGGCCGGGCTTTGTAACCATTTCAGTTATTCCTTTTACTGCATTTGTTAAAACTTCATCCGCTACTTTAAAGGCGGCATTTACAGGAAGATTCGGGGCTATCTCTAAAATCTTGTCATTTGGAATTACAATAACAGTGTCGGCATATTTTTTGAGGTTTGCAAGCCCGCTCATTGCATTTTCCATTCTTTTTCTTCCTTCCACAGTAAAAGGCAGTGTTACAATTCCAATTGTCAGTGCTTTCATTTCTTTTGCAAGCTCTGCTATTACCGGAGCAGCGCCTGTTCCTGTTCCTCCGCCCATTCCACAGGTAATAAAAACCAAATCGCTTCCCGACATTAAGTCTGCGAGCTCTTCAATGCTTTCCCTTGCAGCCCCTTCTCCAACCTGAGGATCGGAGCCAGAGCCTAAGCCTCTTGTTAATTCCTGTCCGACAAGCATTTTTTTATCGCATGTTGTATTTAACAAATCCTGTGCATCCGTGTTAATACCGTAAGTTTCCGCGCCCGCAATTTTTACCTCTGTCATTCTTTCAATTGTATTGCAACCTCCGCCGCCAACTCCTACAACTCGAATTTTTGCCTGTGAAGATTCCAATAATTTTACAAGCTCGTCATCGCTTTTCGGGCTTCTTCCCGGCTTTCCTGATTTGACAGAAATAGTTTTTTTGACAGCAGGGCTTTTTGCCCTTAAAATAGCTTTTTTAATAACACTTTCCATAAACACCCCTTCACTGAGCCTAAGGCAATCATTTTATACTAAAACTAACAATACTCCTTATTGAAAAAGAATTTAAATCCTTGTCTTAAAAACCGGAAAAAAAATAATTGACTAAACAATGGTTTTTTATGTCGAAAAGTGTTAAAAAAACCGTAAGGGAAATAAAAAGCCTTAAAATCCAGGGTTCGAGCAAAGTAAGAAAGGCAATTTTAGAAGCCTTAAAAAAAAGCGTGCATGAAAGCAGCGCAAAAACGCTGGTTGCATTCAAAAGGGAGCTTGGAAAAAACGCTCTGGAGCTCTTGAAGGCAAGACCCACAGAACCCGAATCAAGAACCGCAATAAGAATTATTTTAAAAGCCGCCTCTGTCCAGACCCAATTATTAGGAGAGGCAAAAGAATCAGTGATAGAGGCTATCAATGCCTATGAAAAGAACAGGAAAAAGGCAATGGAGACAATTTCAGAGTACGGCGCAAACCTGATTCAAAAGGACTCTGTTGTTTTCACGCACTGCCACTCGCACACAGTTGAAGAGATTCTCAAAAAAGCCAAGAGCAGAATCAAATATGTGATTTCCACTGAAACAAGGCCAAAATTCCAGGGAAGAATTACTGCACAGGCCTTAACACAAGCAGGCCTGAAAGTTGTGCAGATTGTTGATTCTGCAGCACTGCGCTTCATGAAAGAGGCAGACCTTTTTATTACTGGATGTGATGCAGTTCTGGGAAATGGAGACATTGTGAACAAGATTGGAACCTCGCAAATTTCCCTTGCTGCTGGCAAGCATGATGTCCCCCATTTTGTTGCAACTTCCTCGCACTGTTTTGAGCCATTGTCCTATTTTGGAATTCCAGAGGAAATAGAACAACGGCCTTCAGAGGAAATCTGGAACAAAAAGCTGAAAGGGCTTTCAATCAGAAACCCTGCTTTTGATGTTACCCCCGCACATTACATTCAGGAAATCATTACGGAAAAAGGCGTGTTTGCCCCTGAAACATTTGCAATGCTAATGTTTGAGGAGCTTGGCATCGAGCACAGGAAAGAAGAGTTCTTGAGTTTGCTGAAACTGTTGAAAAAGTGATTTTTTTGCCGAGAAGAATTAATATTGGGGGCAGGGATGCACTTGTAAAGTCTCTTTCCAGAAAGGAAAAAAGGGAGAAAGGCTTTAGGCCCCGCTCCAGAATTGTGCAGAGGACATCAGAGCGCCTTAATGAAAAGTATAGTGCAGCAATGATGCTCGCACACCTATTTTTTCCAAGGAATTTTCCAATACTTCTTGCCAGCGGGCGTGATAGAAAAACTACTTATTCACGGAGAGTTTTTCTGGACAAGAAAAGCCAGGAGGCAATTGACAGTTTTTATGAAAACGAAAGTGCTAATGGCAAAAGGCCAGAACTTAAAGCCAGATTTGAAAGATATGGCTCTGAAATTTCAGAAAGAGTTGAAAAAACGCTTAATAGAATATTAAATGAAACAGGGATTGGAGTTAACTACCAACCTATGAATGTTGGAATTCGAAAGGAAAAACTTGTTTTTTTTGAGGTTTGGGATATACACTTAGCCACTTTAAGAAAAAAGATAAATTCAATGCGCAGAAGCAGGAAAAAATCCCAGGCAATTGAATTGCTGAGAATTATTGAAAAAGATTTGCCTCTTAATACCAGAACTGTTCATGTACACAGGAAAGGAGAAATTGAGCCTTGGAGCGAAGTCGCAAGCAGACTGGATAGAGAATACTGATAGAAGAAAAGTTTCTTGGTTGTTTGATTTGACCACAAGCTAATCTTAGAAACATCCCTTTAAAAAAATTTTTTCTTCCAATTATAGCGGGGTTTGATTGGTTTTTTCTCTGACTGATGCTGTTTCCATCTGCGATTTTTCAAGAAAGGACATTGAATTTGTGCTTGCAAAGGCGGAAGAAATGGAAAGCATGCATCCGAAAGAAAAGTCAAAGATTTTAGAGCACAAAATTGTTGCTTCTCTTTTTTTCGAGCCAAGCACAAGAACAAAAGAATCCTTCAGCACCGCCATTCATAATCTCGGCGGAAAAAGCATAGGTTTTTCAGGCACAAGCGGAACAAGCATTGCAAAGGGAGAATCCTTGCATGACACAATAAAAATGTTTTCGGGCTATGCGGATTTGATTGTAATGCGCAATCCAATTGAGGGAAGTGCGCGCTATGCATCCGAAATAAGCAAAGCCCCGATAATTAACGGCGGAGACGGAGCAAACCAGCACCCAACCCAGACTCTTCTGGACCTTTACACAATAAAAAAAGCCTTTGGAAAAATAGATTCATTGAACATTGGCCTGGTTGGAGACTTAAAATACGGAAGGACTGTGCACAGCTTATTGTATGCGCTTGCAAATTTTGAAAATGTCAATGTTTACTGCATTTCTCCCGAAATTTTAAAAATGCCGGAAAATATTATAGAGGATGTAAAAGGCAGAGTGAATATCAAGGAAACTTCGGAACTTGAAGAGTTTCTCCCGGAACTTGACATTTTGTATGCTACGCGCATTCAAAAGGAAAGGTTTGCCTCCGAATTCGAATATGAAAGGGTAAAAAATGTTTTTATTTTAGGAAAAGAAATTTTAAAAAACACAAAACCGGATTTTAAAATAATGCATCCTTTGCCGAGGGTCAATGAAATAAAGCAGGAGCTTGATTCCTGCAAAGAGGCATTGTATTTTGAACAGGCAAAAAACGGGGTTCCAACAAGAGAAGCCCTGCTTTCTATTTTAAAGGAAGTGAAAAAATGAATTCCGAAGATGTAAGATTAACGCCCATAAAAAACGGAACTGCCTTGGACCATCTGCCTAAAGGCTCTGCATTAAAAATTCTTGAAATTTTGGGGCTTGAAGCCCATGACAAAGCAGTTACAATTGCAATTAACACTGAAAGCAGGAAGCTCGGAAAAAAAGACCTTGTTTTTATTGAAGGAAAAGCCCTTTCTACCGAAGAGATTGAAAAAATAGGCTTGATTGCAGAGGGCGCAACCCTGAATTATATTGAAAACAGCATTGTAAAAAGCAAAGCGGGCATTGAACTGCCTGAAAAGGCAATCGGAATTTTAAAATGCCTGAATCCCAAATGCGTTACCAATTACGACGAGATTCCAACAAAATTTTCAATCAGCAGACAGCCTTTCAAAGCAAAATGCCATTACTGCGAAAAAATAATTGCCGGAAAAGAAATTTCAGAAGCAGTCAGGTAATCGGGCGAAAGAATATATAATTCATTGAATATATTATTATGCATGGATGCGCTGTTTAGTCTTGCCAATCTTGTCAGGGATTCCTTTAGCACAATGACAGAAAATATTGCGACCCTTATTCCCCAGGCCATTGTCTGGGGCATAATTATTGTTTTTATTTTTGCGCTTTACAAGCTCCTTACAAAAGCATTATACCACGGCCTAAGCAGAGTAATAAGGACAAAGCAGGACATTGACGCAATAATGAAAATCTGGCAGTATGTCTTTATTTTTATTGCCCTGCTTATAATAATTCTCACTTTCAGCGGAAATTTTGCAGCAGCAGGATTAAGCATTGGATTGTTGTCAGCAGCGCTCGGCTGGGCACTCCAAAAGCCGATTACCGGAATTGCAGCCTGGCTAATGATTACAATCAAAAGGCCCTTTAAAAAAGGCGACAGGGTAATGATTGAGAATGTTTTCGGGGACATTAAGGACATTACAATGTTTTACATTGTTTTGGAGGAGTTCGGAGGCACTATTGCGGGAGAAGATGTGAGCGGAAGAATAATTCTGGTTCCCACTTCCTTGTTTTTTGAAAAGCTCATTACAAACTATACAATGGCTTCCCCCTATATTCTGGACGAGGTTGTGAACACTTATACCTATGAAAGCAATATTCCAAAAATAGAAAGAATACTCAAAAATGTTGCGGAAGAAATGACAAAAGATTATCTGGAGTATGTAAAGCAAAAGCCTTTTTCAAGAATGTACTTTACAGACCATGGCGTTCAGGTAAAAATAAGATATTATGCAAAGGCAAAGGAAAGGTCAAAGGTAAAATCAGATATTGTCAGAGAATTGCACAAAAGAATAATGAAAGAAAAGGACACTGAATTTGCCTATCCGCATACGCAAGTATTGTTTACCAAAGGGCACAAGCCTTAAAATCAAATAGCCCCAAGGTCTTAGTGAAAGGGGATGGGTAACTTGTCGTTAAAGACAGACTTTGCAGGCATTGAACTGAGAAACCCCACAGTACTTGCGTCCGGCATTTTAGGAACAAATGCAGAGCTTCTTCTTAGAGCTGCAGAAGCAGGAGCCGGCGCTGTTACAATAAAAAGCATTGGCCCGCGCGAAAGAGAAGGCCACAATAATCCCACAATTCTTGAATGGGAGCACGGGCTGTTAAATGCCGTTGGCCTTTCAAGTTCCGGCTATAAGGAAATGGAAGAAGAATGGTCTTTACTCGAAAAAAGCCCAGTGCCAGTGATTGCCTCTATCTATGGGGCAACGGCACAGGAATTCAAAGAGGTTGCAGAGGCTGTTTCTGAAAAAAAGCCCGCAATGATTGAAGTGAATATTTCCTGCCCCAACTCTGAAAAGCACGGCCAGGTTTTTGGATGCAATGCAGAATCAGCATCAGAGGTTATTGGCAGTGTAAAAAAAGTTTCCAATGGAATTCCACTAATGGCAAAGCTCACTCCACAGGCACCAAATATAGGGGAGATTGCCTCTGCCTGTGAAAAGGCAGGCGCAAGTGCAATCTGCGCAATCAATACTGTTCAAGGAATGCTGATTAATATTGAAGCCCGCAAGCCAATTCTGTGCTTCAAAAAAGGCGGAATTTCCGGGCCTGCAATAAAGCCGATTGCAGTGAGATGCGTCTGGGATATTTTTGAAGCAGTAAAAATCCCGATTTTGGGGCTTGGGGGAGTGTCAAATGCGCGAGATGCAATTGAACTAATGCAGGCAGGCGCCACAGCAGTTGGAATCGGAAGCGGAGTGCATTTTGAAGGAATAGAAGTTTTTCAAAAGGTTTCGCAGGGAATGCAACAATGGATGCAGGAAAACGATTTCAAAAGTGCAAAAGAATTAGTGGGGATTGCACATGAATAAGCTTCCAAAAATGTGCAGAATAAAAGAAATTGCCCGGGAAACACTGAGCATTAAAACTTTTGTTCTTGATCTGGAATTGAATGCAACGCCAGGCCAGTTTGTAATGGCCTGGCTTCCAGGCACTGATGAAAAACCATTTACTCTGACACAGATTGGGAAAGAAATTGCAATTACTGTACAGGAAAAAGGAAAATTTACCAAAGAACTTTTTTCATTGAAAGAAGGCGCACAAATTGGAATCCGCGGGCCTTTTGGCAAAGCATTTGATTTTGAAAATGTTAAAAATGCGTGCATTGTTGCAGGGGGCTGCGGAGCAGCACCGGTATTATTGCTTGCACAAGAGCTTGCAAAAAAGAATGTGAATTTGAAAATTGTTTTAGGGGCAAGAACCGGAAAAGAATGTTTATTCCAAAAAAAGCTTTCTGAAGCCGGAGAATTGTTTGTTACTACTGATGACGGTTCTTTGGGAGAAAAAGGTTTTACAACACAGGTGCTTGAAAAGCTGTTTGAAAAGGAAAAGTTTGACTGTGTTTTTTCCTGCGGGCCTGAAATAATGATGTCAAAGGTTTTTGAGGTCTGTGAAAAGCATAATACTGAATGCCAGCTGAATTTAGAACGATTTATGCGGTGTTCTTTTGGGATTTGCGGCCAGTGCGCCATTAATGAATTTCGAGTTTGCAAGGACGGGCCTGTTTTTTTCTCGGAACAGTTAAGAAAAATGACGGAGTTTGGAAAATTTGCGCGATTGAAAAGCGCTAAAAAGGTTTCTCTGCAGGAATATGCACAATGGAGGCAATAGTTTGAACAAAACTTTCGAGCTTGTTTTAAAAAATTCTTTGCCCATTAGAAAAGGCCAGTTTTTCAAGAGAAACATTGGAATTTCCAATGGAAAAATAATGGCCATTACAGAAGAAGAGCTTTTTGGAGACAAGGTAATTGACTGCAAGCAGAAAATGCTCTTGCCCGGCTTAATTGATTCCCATGTTCATTTAAGAGTGCCGGGAATGTCGCATAAGGAAGACTGGGCGCATGGAACAAGGGCTGCGCTTGCAGGCGGCATTACAACTGTCTTGGACATGCCGAATACTTTGCCCCCTGCTACAACAAGGCAGTTGCTGGAAGAAAAAAGAGAGGCAGTTAAAAAAGAGGCTTTGTGCAATTTCGGCCTGCATTTTGGCGCAACAAACGACAATTTTGCCGAATTAAAAAGGGTTGAAGGAGCCGCTTCCGTAAAAGTTTTTATGGGAAGCAGCACCGGCTCTTTGCTTGTGAGAAGCGAATCTGCTTTGAAGAGAATTTTTGAGATTGCAAAGAAAAAAAACATGGTTGTTACAGTGCATGCCGAAGATGAGGAAATAGTACAATTAAACACCAACAAGATTAAGCAGGAAAACAAGAACCATGCAAAATACCATAATGAGGCGAGGCCTGCTTTTGCGGAAAGAATTGCAATTGAAAAGGCCTTAATGATTCAGAAAGAAACCGGGAATAAAATTCATTTTTTGCATGTTTCAACAGAAGAGGGAATAAGCGTTATTTCAGATGCAAAAAAGCAGGGTTCGGGAATTACATGCGAAGCAACCCCGCACCATTTGTTTTTAACGGAAGAAGATACAGAAGCTCTTGGAAATTTCGGAAAAATGAACCCTCCCTTAAGAACAAGAGAAGACCAAAAGGCATTGTGGAAGGCAGTGAACAATGGAACAGTTGACTGCATTGGAACAGACCATGCGCCCCATACAATTGAAGAAAAGGAAAAAGATTATTTTGAGGCTCCGAGCGGTGTGCCTGGCCTTGAAACAATGCTCCCGCTTTTGCTTGATGCCGTTGCAAAAGAAAAACTCACAATGGCAAGGCTTGTTGAAATGTGCTGTGAAAACCCGGCGAGAATTTTTTCAATTTCCGAAAAAGGCCTTATTCTCAATGGTTTTGATGCAGACCTTGTTCTTGTTGACCTTGCAGGAGAAACAATTATTCTTAACGAGCTTCTGGAAACAAAATGCAGATGGAGTCCTTTTTACAAATGGAAGTTAAAGGGAAAAATCGAAAAGGTTTTTGTTTCAGGAAAAGAATTTGAAAAAAATAAAAAAAAGGAGGCGTTAGATTGAATTCGAAAAAAGAATTGTGCAATGCGCTTTTTGGTATTGGAGCTGTAAAATTCGGGGAATTTACCCTGAAATCGGGCTTGAAAAGCCCGGTTTATATTGATTTGAGAATTTTGGTAAGCCATCCTGAAATACTGAAAAAAGTTGCTTCGGAGCTTAAAAAAATTTCAACTCCCCTGAAATTTGACAGGATTGCGGGAATTCCCTATGCGGCAATTGCAATTGCAACAGCCTTAAGCCTTGAGGCAGAATGGCCAATGATTTATCCGAGAAAAGAGGCAAAAGATTACGGCACAAAAAAGGCCATAGAAGGAATTTTTAATTCAGGCGAAACAGTGCTTGTAATAGACGATTTGATTACCAATGGAGCGAGTAAGTTTGAAGCAATTGCCCCTTTAGAACAGGCAGGCCTGAAAGTAAAGGATATTGCAGTTCTTATTGACAGGGAACAGGGCGGCCCCAAAGAGCTTGCGGAAAAAGGTTATGCGCTTCATTCGGTTTTAAAAATGAGCGAAATGCTGGAAATTTTAAAGGAAAGCAAAAAGATTTCCGAAGAACAGTTCAATGATTTACAGGATTATTTTAGGAATCCCGAAGAATGGCCAAAACAAAGGAGTGATTGAATGCCCATTATTAATATTCCAAAAAGTGTTATTCCCGCATGCGATGTTGCGGATATTGCATTATTTGAAAAGATTGTGGAGGAAACAAAGGACATTGAAAAAATCGGAGGCTATAAGATTGGATTTGAGCTTGCTTTAAGGTTCGGCCTTCCAAAACTTGTTGAAATTGCAAGAGAGCATACCGACAAGCCGATTATTTACGACCATCAGAAAGCAGGCACCGACATTCCGGATATGGCCAATAATTTTGCCGAAACCTGCAAGGCTTCGGGAATTGATGCCGTGATTCTTTTTCCCCAGGCAGGCCCTGAAACTGAAAAGGCCTGGATTAAGGCTGCACAAGCCGCAGGCCTTGGGGTTATTGTGGGAGGGGAAATGACTCATCCTGCCTATTTAGAATCTGATTCGGGCTATATTATGAACGAGGCTCCCAAAAGAATGTACAGCATTGCCGCCTCTTTGGGAGTCAAAGATTTTGTTGTTCCGGGAAACAAGCCTGAAAAAATAAAGTTTTACAGGCAGATGATTGAAAGCATGGATATAAAGCCTGTTTTTTATTCTCCGGGCCTTGTTGCACAGGGAGGAAAAATTTCCGAATCAACAAAAGAGGCCGGACAGAGCTGGCATGCAATAATAGGCAGGGGCATTTACAAGGCAGAAAATATAAAAGAAGCGGCATTGGAACTTACAAAAGAACTGTAGTTCACACGCCAAACCCTTGAAGCAATTGAGCTTTGGCCCGATTTCTTCGGCATAATCATATTGTGCTTTTCCATTATAAAAAATCGTGCCCAAAGCCAATAATTAAATATTCTCAGGCTGTTTTCTTATTGTGAATACATGGAACGTTACACCCAAAAAATGCGCGTAAGAACTTTTGACATTGAAGCCGGAAAATTAATTACAATTATCCATGAAATTGATGCAAAAGAGCTCGGAGTGTTTCCATTAGACAGGATTGAAATAAAAAACCCGAAAAACGGAAAGCGCATTACAACCGTTGTTGACACCACAACAACAATGCTGTGTGAGAATGAAATAGGATTGTTTGAGGATGTGCAGAATGCCCTTGGAATAAAACCGGGAAAAAAAACAAGGCTTTTTGTGGAGGTAAAGGCTTCTCCCCAGCCCGAAAGCGTTTCTTTTATCAAAAAAAAAATCCGCGGAGAAACCCTGAACGACAATGAAATAAAACAGATTGTAAAGGACATTGCCTCGAACAAGCTTTCTGAAATAGAGGCAAGCGCTTTTATGACAGCGGTTTTTATTTTTGATTATTCGCTTGATGAAACCGTTGCAATGATAAATGCAATAGTTGACAACGGCCAGACATTAAAGCTTTCAAGAGGCCCTGTTTTAGACAAGCACAGCATTGGAGGGGTAAATGGCAGGACAACAATGATTGTTGTTCCAATTATTGCCGCTGCCGGGGGAATAATTCCAAAAACAAGCAGCAGAAGCATTACCTCTGCGGCGGGAACAGCAGATTCAATGGAAGTGCTGGCAGATGTCTGCCTTT
>Ga0066639_10002274_pt1 | contig 16847 bp, 20 predicted proteins | sample CryGeyCG2114_010_2_FD_59504 | JGI IMG/M metagenome (GOLD analysis project Ga0066639, IMG submission 59504) | Groundwater microbial communities from aquifer - Crystal Geyser CG10_big_fil_rev_8/21/14_0.10 | ecosystem: Environmental > Aquatic > Deep subsurface > Groundwater | place: USA: Utah...
GGCGACGTTGGCGGCCGACCAGTGGAGGTTCGTCGTCTCGCCGATACGCACGAGCGAGGGAATGGCGCGGAGGGTGAGGGATGGCGACTGGTTCCCGGATGTGCCGCTCGTATCGTCCGAGAACTGGAAAGGTGCCGCCTCTCCCGTTTCGCCGCACACAAACGTGTGTGACACCCAACCGGAAGTATGGCCATGCTCGTCCATCGTGAGGACCTGAATGGTCTTTGTGCCCGAGGTTGAGAAAGTTCTCTGCGCTGTCTGCGTCGAGCCGGACGGTACGAAACCAGTGGAGGGGGCAAACTGGTCTATGGTGCCGTTTGCGTCCCAATCGATGCCAAAGCGGATCCTATCGCCCTCGGGGTCGGTCGCGGTCATCTGTATCGTATAGGGCTGCCCGACGATACACACGCCGGAGCCGGACACAGACGCGGACGCGGAGCCCTCAGGCGCGGCACCTGATGCGGATACGACCGGCTGCTCGGGCGCGCCTTGTCCGTCACCTTCTGCCGGCGCTACAGCGACCGTAAGGGGAAAAGATATCTTTTGCGCAGGCACGGGAATTTCCTTGCTGGACGGGTTGCCGTCGTCCCATGTCCGGAATGTGGAGCGCGCCCACATGCCGCCGGGGGTTCTATCGAAATTGAAAACGAATGTGTACGAGCCGGGCTGGTTCAGCGTACAGATCCGGTTCGCGCCGCTTGAAGAACACGGGAGCGAGCCGGTGCCGCCAATGCTTTTTCCGGGCGGCTCAACGGCGTACGTGGCATACAGCTCGACGCCGTCGTGACTGTAAAGTTCGGCTATTTTCTCCATATTCTGCGGCGGGCGGTCCCACCACGGACTCATCCAATGACCATACGGGGAATCCCAAGAACCGACAGAGACGAACCAGTTAATGTGCGGCTTTTGGTGCGCAATGAACGAGAGGTTGACGCGCGTTCCGAGAGGAACCGTCTCTCCCTTTTTCAAGACACGGCCCGTCGCGGCATCAGTCATCCGTATCCCGTACTCCACGGACACATGAATGTTCTCAAGAGTCGCGCGTGCGCCGAGGTCGTCGATGGGCCACGGAACATCCGTTCGCCAGTCGCCGGCATGCGAACTCCACACGACACTGTAGGCATGCGCTGCAAGCGGTGCAAAAATATGGGCGAAAAAGAAAACAGAAACCAAGAGCGCGAGTATGAGGTGCGCAGTGCGGGTGAGTCGGAACATATGAGCTTCAGTATACGATACAAAGCTACGCCGCCCGCGCGTGCGCGGGCGGCGCTGGGGACAAGCCGCGCTGTAGCGGCCGCGCTTACATCATCTTGACGTCGATGGAGACCCCGGAAGGCAAGTCGATATTCGTTAGGGCCTCTATCACCTTCGGCTCGGGGCTCAGAATATCTATCATCCTCTTGTGAATTCTCATCTCGAACTGCTCGCGCGAATCTTTGTCTATAAACGCCGCACGATTTACCGTATATTTCTTGATATCTATAGGGAGAGGAACGGGGCCGATTATTTTCGCACTGTAGCGCGCGGCGGTGTCGATTATCTGCTTTACCGACGCGTCGAGGACGCCGTGCTCGTAGGCGCGCACGCGAATGCGCAGGCGATGCACTTCAAGCGGCGCCGCCTTCTTCGCGCCGGAGGCGCGGGCCGTTTTCTTAGCCGTAACGCGCTTTTTTGCGGATTTCATTGCCATAAGGAACCCCGAGAGTATGCACCATTCTCCCCGCCGATGCAACCACGTACATAATCGCAGGTACTTTAGCGCTTCTCCACCCTCCCATTCCAATATTTGATCAAAAATCTAAGTACGGAAATTTGGTGGTGAACTCCCTACCATATCTAGCTTTCTTGGGAACCCTCGCGACTTAGGTCTAAGATTTTCTGAGAAAAGTGAGCATATATCGGTTTGAAAAAGCACAGCGCGAGAAAACCCGCCCCGGCCGTTTGAGCCGGGGCGGGTTTTCTCTTGTGCCTGCCGCCTTAGTGACCTTAGGCGACTATTTTAGTTACAACTCCAGCTCCAACGGTTTTGCCGCCCTCGCGGATGGCGAAGCGCATTTGCTCTTCGAGCGCGATGGGGCCGACGAGCTTCACCTTGAAGGTGACAGTGTCGCCCGGCATAACCATCTCGACGCCCTCGGCAAGCGTCACCTCGCCGGTGACGTCAGTCGTGCGGATGTAGAACTGCGGCTTGTAGCCGGTGAAAAACGGCGTGTGGCGGCCGCCCTCCTCCTTGGTGAGGATGTAAACCTCCGCCTCGAATTCCGTGTGCGGCTTGACCGAGCCCGGCGCGCAAAGGACTTGCCCGCGGTGCACGTCTTCTTTCTTGGTGCCGCGCAGAAGGACGCCCGCATTGTCGCCGGCTTGGCCTTCCTGAAGTGATTTGTTGAACATCTCGACGCCGGTGACCACGGTCTTCGCCGTGTCCTTTATGCCGACGATCTCGATTTCCTCCCCCACCTTTACCTTCCCGCGCTCGATGCGGCCGGTAACGACGGTACCGCGACCTTCGATGGAGAACACGTCCTCGATGGGCATCAAGAACGGCTTGTCCACCTCGCGCTCTGGGACGGGAATGTACTCATCGAGCGCCTTCACGAGCTCCATTATCTTGTCGCTCCATTCATTTCCTTGCTCGGGGTTCTCAAGCGCTTTGAGTCCGCTGCCGCGGATAACGGGCGTTTCTTTTCCGTCGAATTCATACTTGGTGAGGAGTTCGCGCACCTCCTCTTCCACGAGGTCAACGAGGTCCTTGTCGTCCACTTGGTCTACCTTGTTGAGGAAGACGACGATCCGCGGGACGCCAACCTGGCGCGCAAGGAGAATGTGCTCGCGCGTCTGCGGCATGACGCCGTCGGAGGCGGCGACGACGAGGATGGCGCCGTCCATCTGCGCGGCGCCGGTTATCATGTTCTTGATGTAGTCGGCGTGGCCGGGGGCGTCCACGTGCGCGTAGTGGCGGTTCGGCGTCTCATACTCGGAGTGCGAGAGCGAGATGGTTATGCCGCGCGCCTTTTCCTCCGGCGCCTTGTCGATATCCTCTACCGCTTTGACGTTCGCGCCGTATCCGTTCCCCGCTTTCGAGAGCACGGAGAGGATAGCGGCCGTGAGCGTCGTCTTCCCGTGGTCGACGTGCCCTATGGTGCCGACATTGATGTGCGGCTTTGAGCGATCAAATTCTGCTGCCATATTGATGTTGATACGCTTGTAGCCCATCGCTTGTAGCCCGTGAGGGGCAGGCAAGCAGAGCTATAGCATTAATTAGTAATGAATAATACGCAAAAAGAAAAACGCCCTTGCGTTATGGGTATAGTAGCAAATGCATGCAAACCGTCAAGGTTTTCCGCCCTCCCCCGCGACGCAGCCGCCTCTCCTCGTGCGCGCGGCACATACGTTGTCCACCGGGCAGTCGCGGCGCAGCGCGTGGGCGCGCTATAGTAGTTGCAATGCGCACGCTTTCCCTCGGACAACTATTCGCTATACTCGTGCTTCTCTTTTGCGCACTCTTAGCTGCCTCGCTCCTGTCCGCCTGGAGCGGCCCTTCATCCTCCCCTCCGGGCGGCAACGTGCCCGCGCCTATCAATGTGGGGAACGAAGACCAAGTGAAAGATGGAGGTATCGGCGTGGATGCGTTGGCTGTGTTCGGAGGCGCCTATGTACAGAACGACGTTACTGCGGGTTCGTTCCTCTACGATTCGGATGCACGCTTAAAAACCGACGTCGCCTTGCTCACGGACGCGATAGTAAAGAGTGCGCAGCGTGCGGGGCGTGTCGTTCGTGTGGGAAAGCGGCGCGCGCGAGGGCCAAAAGGACATCGGGGTCGTCGCGCAGGAAGTTGAGCGTGTCTTGCCGGAGGCCGTGCGCACGGATGCATACGGCATGAAATCCGTAGATTACGCCCGCCTCATCCCCCTCCTCATTGAGGCGATAAAAGAACAGCAGAAAGAGCTCGAGGCGCTTCGCGCAGAAGTGCGCGCTCTGAAAGGGCAGTAGCTATGCGCCGGCTCGCTTTTGTGCGTCTTTTTTATATCCCTCTTGCGGCGGTGTTCATTTTCGCCCTTCCTGCCGCGCTTTTTGCAGAAACAAGAACCTACTCGTCCCCGGGCACCTACTCTTTCACCGTTCCCTCCTACTCCACGATGACCGTGCGCGTATGGGGTGCGGGCGGAGGAGGCGGGGCCGTAGGGTTCCTCTCATCAAATGGCCTTGCCGGAACTGCCTCTAGGTTTAATGGCCCCACAGTGCTCATTGCGAACGGCGGGCAAGGGGGCCAGAGCGACCAAAGCGGGACATCTTCCTCTGGTGCAGGCGGCGCAGGGGGAGGAGCGTCCGGCGGCTCAACCAACACAACAGGGGGAGCTGGTGTCAGCGGCTCAAGCAATATCGGCGGACGCGGCGGCAATGCGCCAAGCGGCGGCTCAGGCGGAGCCGGAGGTGTCTATTATGCGCACGGCTCGAGTGGTGGCAGCCCGGGAGGGGGAGGAGGGGGTGGAGCGTGTACTTCTATCTGTGGCGGCGCTGTTGCGGTATCGAATGCAGTATTCGCCGGAGGAGGAGGTGGCGCCGGAGGATACGCGAGCCGCACATTTTCTCCTGCGACTCTCTCTCCCGGCTCGGTGGTAACTATAGTCGTAGGACGCGGCGGCAGTGGAGGTTCGGCACCAAATGATGTCGATAGCGATGCCGGTTATTTCTATAACGGGGGCGCGGGCGCACACGGACGGGTCGTTATCGAATGGACCGCCGACGCGTGCCCCACGCCGCTTGAAACTGTCGCGGGAGGGCTGGGTTTTCGCCTTGCCGCGGGTATTGCCGACCGAAAACTTAACAAACATGGCACAAATGCATGCGTTTCAAACTCGGGAACTCTCACCTATTTCATTCCGGCGCGTACGTCGGCGGAACTGCAGAGCTTTATGAACGCGATATCGCGCCTCTTTGGCGTACAGGCGAATTAGGCGCTACTGCCGCGTGAGTATCTCCACGGCCTCGTCGTACTCCGCCCGCACCAAAATATCGTCGCCCGGAGATATGTCCGAAAGAGTGCGCGGAATGCGCACAAAGGGGTCCGGGGCAATGAACGCGCGCTCCGTGTCACGCACCTGATCGAGCGCGTCCGAGAACACCGCGAGCTCCTCCGCGTGTTCGCGCGGGTCCTTGCGCTCGCCGCGCGTGTAGATGCGGGTGTCGGGCCGCAGTGCGAAGGTGCGCAGTGCATCGCTCCTTGCCTCGCGCAGTACAAGGGAACTCTCTCCGATAGATTCAACGACGCCCGCAACACTTTCGAGCGAGTCATAGTGCGGGTACTCCCATGCGGGATGCCCGGGGCCGAATGGAACCACCGCTCGAAGGTCTGCGAAGCCGCCGGGCGCGAGCGGCGCTTCTCCATGCTCTGTAGTCGCCTCAAGCGCGGCCGTGCGCGACATCGCGGACATTTGGACAGCGCTCCACCCGGCAAGCGCGAGTGCGGCAAGTGCTAGGAAGAGTGCAGTGTAGGCAATCGTGTGTGGGGTTGCGTTGTCCATACTAACCTTAGTAGAGAATCTGACGGCATTTTACTTCTGAAGACCACGTATCTAAGCTGACGATCCCGACCATGAGGTACCCCGAAGGACATGAATTTGACCCATAGTTTATCGTGGAACCCAACTGCTGGCTCAAGCGTAAGCTGCTCGCCCATAAACCAATAGAGCGAAAATACACATTGCTTGAATTGATATTGTGCACATAGGAGGTACTGCTCGGATCGAGATAGTAGCTTGTGTTGTTGCGGTCGTAGATGAACGGCACCGAGAGATTGCCCGTCACCTCAAGCGCTTGCGAAGGGCTTGCGGTACCGATGCCCACATTGCCGCCGCTGTAGTAGATGCTCGAGCCGTTCGTGCTCCACACGCTCTCTCCGCCGCCACCGGCCGATGCCCACGAATCAATGCAGGACGAGCCGAGACAGAACATATCGGCGCGCGCGGCACCAGAAACATGGAGAGGCGACGTAGGCGACTCGACGCCGATGCCGAGTGAATTTTGAATATAGCCGGAGCCGTATACGGAAAGCGCGCCCACCCCGAGCCCCCCGTCTTTTATCTGATCCCCGCTCCCCACGTTGACGGGCGCGGGTACGTTCTCATTTGGAGGGGAGGATGAAGGGCCGCTCCAGGCGGCAATGGCCGAGGAGGCAAGCAGCGCTACCGTCAGCGATACAAGCGAAACAAAAAGGTTGCGGTAGGAAGGGCCCGTCATATCTCTCGCCATGCGGGGGTGATGCGCACCGTGGCGGTTTGCGTCAGCTCTCCCCCGTCGCCCTCGCAGTATAGCGTGAAAGTTGTGATCTGCGCGATGGGATCGGATTGATAATCGCCCGTTGCGCCGCTCCAGCTGCCCGCAGAAGGAGCGCTGGTTACTTGGCATGCGGTTGCGTGCTGCACTTCCCAACGCACTCTCGTCGCATCCCCTGGGCGCACCAGGGCGGGCGTTACCCGCAGAGCGCCGCCGGCGGTCGTACTTGGCGCGGGGGGCAGGACGCACGCGCCGGAAGAGCAGGCATAGTCGCACGATTCGACGAACGTTTCCGCGCAAAACTGATTTCTATAATAGACGTCGTCGTCGATGCATATGTTCGCCGCGGCACACTCGGTGTATGTCGTGCTCACTTGAGAATGGGCGGTGTTGAAGGAAACCCACCCCACCACATCGCTTCCCCATGCGTACCCGGAGAATACTCCCTCGTCGTTCGCGGTGATGCTGTAATTCGCTCCGGCGAGGGATATCCAGCCGTCCCAGCCGCCGTGCTCGCTCTCTGAAGCACCGACAGGCGAGAGCGCCCGCAACCAACCCGTGAGCGACCCCTCGGAGAAACGCGCCTCGCAGGCGCCCGACGGGCAGCCCGAAAGGTCGCTCGTATTCGCGCTTATCCATCCGATGTGTTCGCTCCACGCATAGCCGGAGAGCAGCCCGTCGGAGTTGATGATGATGCCGTAGGCATTGGAGCCGCATGCGTCGAGGTCGCTGCAGTGCATGCTTATCCAACCGATGGTATCGCTCCATGCAAAGCCCACAAGCGGCGCGGAGTTAGATTGTGACCGCGCAACCGGAGGCATGAAAAGCGCATACGCTATGAGCGACGCGCCCAATAGGGCGGCAATAATGGCAAGCGCTGGCATCCGCGCGAACGATGTTTTTCGTATACCGCTCATATCATGGGTTGAGAGCGCGCAGCGTCTGCATGCGCTCCTCGCGACTCATGGCTGGCTCGTCCATCTGTACGGAAAGCTCCTTTAGCACCTGCTCGCGCTCTTCGCGCGGCGGCTGCTCGCCCGCCTGCGCTGATAGCTCCGCAAGTATCCGCATTCTATCTCCTGCGCTCTGCTCCTCATCGGCAACCTTATACGGCCAGCCGAAGGCGCCTTCATTCCTCATTTGCAGATACATGATGCCCGCAATGACGACGAGCGCCGTTGCTATCGCTGCTGCGACGATGAGCACGACGCGCAGCGGATCGAGCTTCTCCTGACCGCCGCCGTTTAGCGGCTCCGTACTGCTCATGCGCGCAGTATAACGCGCCGCCCCCGAACCGGAGGCGGACTATCCACACAGGATCGCGCTTCGCGCGAGCTGCGCCCTACTTCCTTGCCGCGATTATCTCGTCCGCGACGTTGCGCGGCACCACCGCGTAGTGGCTGAATTCGATAGTCGGCGTCGCGCGCCCTTGCGACATCGAGCGCAGCTCCGTCGTGTAGCCGAAGAGTTCCGAGAGCGGCACTTTCGCCGTGATGACCTTGTTCTCCGCCCTATCCTCCATGCCCTCCACCTGTCCGCGCTTGGAGTTGATGCTGCCGGTTACGTCGCCCATAAACTCCTCCGGCGTTACGACCTCGACTTTCATGATGGGCTCGAGGATAACTGGCCGCGCTTGCTTGGCCGCCTCTTGAAACGCGTTGATGGCCGCGAGCTTGAAGGCGATCTCTGAAGAGTCGACGTCGTGGTACGAGCCGTCGTAGAGGTCGACGGAAACGTCCACCATCGGGTAGCCCGCGAGTATGCCGCGCTCCATCGCCTCTTTAATGCCCTTCTTTATCGGCTGGATGTATTCCGCGGGAATAACGCCGCCCTTGATGTTGTTTATGAATTCGAAATGCTCCTCCCGCTCGACGTTGTTCTTTACCTTCTCTCCTTCGACGACCGGCTCGAGCGGCTTTATGCGTATCTTTACATGGCCGTATTGGCCGCGGCCGCCCGTCTGCTTGATGTGCTTGTATTCGACGTCCGCGGTACCCTGTATCGTTTCGCGGTACGCGACCTGCGGCTTGCCGGTGTTCGCCTCCACGTTGAACTCGCGCCGCATCCGATCGACGATAATGTCGAGGTGCAGCTCGCCCATGCCGGAGATGATGGTCTCGAGGGTCTCCGGATCGCTCGAGACGCGGAACGTCGGGTCCTCGTCTGATAGCTTCGAGAGCGCGACGCCCATCTTCTCTTGGTCTGCCTTTGTTTTCGGCTCGATGCGCATGGAAATGACCGGCTCGCGAAACGCTATCTTTTCGAGCTCGATGGGGTTTTTCTCGTCGCAGAGCGTGTGGCCTATCTTTGCTTCCTTCATGCCGACGGCCGCCGCTATCTCGCCTGCGTATACCGTTTTTACGTCCTCTCTCTTATCCGCCTGGAGGCGCACGATACGCCCGATGCGCTCCTTCTTGCCATTGGAGGCGTTGAGTACGGTGTCCCCGGCATTCACGACGCCGGAGTACACGCGGAAGAACGAAAGTTGTCCCACAAAGGGGTCGGTCTGCAGCTTGAATACGAGAGCGGAAAACGGCTCTTCATCGGACGCCGTGCGGTACAGGTCCTCGCCTGTGTTTGGGTCGATACCGTGCGCGGGCGGGACCTCCAGAGGAGAAGGGAGGTAATCAATGACGCCGTCGAGTATCGGCTGCACGCCCTTGTTCTTGAGTGCGGAACCGCAGAAAACGGGGAACACTTCGTTTGCGATGACTGCTTTTCTCAGGAGCTTCTTGAGCGTCGCAAGATCGGGCTCGTTGCCTTCCAGGTACGCATTCATCGCCTCCTCGTCTTGCTCCACTATTTTCTCCACCAGCTCGCCGCGATATTTCTCAACGTCCGCTTTCATGTGCTCGGGAACATTGTCGGAGATGGACACTTCCTCGCCCATCTTCCCGCCGAAACGGTACACGGAACGCGACAAGAGATCGATAATGCCCTCGAACGCCGCCTCCTCTCCAATGGGGAGCTGCGCCCGGATCGCGTTCTTTGAGAGCCGTCTCAGAATGCTCGCGTACGATTTTTCGAACGACGCGCCGGTGCGGTCGAGCTTGTTGATGAAGCACAGGCGCGGCACTTTCGCATCCTCCGCGTAGCGCCAGTTCGTCTCCGACTGCGGTTCGACGCCCGCAACGCCGTCGAACACGACGATGGCGCCGTCCAGGACGCGCATGGAGCGCTGAACTTCGGACGTGAAGTCGATGTGCCCCGGCGTGTCGATGATATTGAATCGATGCTTGTGTTCGTCCGCGGCGGTGGATGCCTGCGCGATGCCATTCTCGTCGAGGCGCGCGTATGTCGGTGTCCAAAAGCAGGTGATGGCAGCCGCCGTGATAGTGATGCCGCGCTCGCGTTCCTGCTCCATCCAGTCGGTGATGGTGTCGCCCTCGTGCACCTCGCCGATCTTGTGGCTCATGCCGGTGTAGTAGAGAATGCGCTCCGACGTGGTCGTTTTGCCCGCATCAACGTGGGCAACAATTCCAAAGTTTCTAACTTTTTCCAATGGGTAATCACGTACCATAAATTAAAATCGCCCGAAGGCGTACCGCTACTGTAGCGAGATTCCGCCAAATTGCAAGAAGAAAAAGCTGCCCCGCCGACTTTCTTTTCAAGGAAATGGCCGGCGGGGCAAGGCCGCAGAGCTTAGTGGCGCACGACAGTCGACGGCGCAGGCGGAGCGCGGAGTGCCCTAAGCGTCCGCACCAACCGTTCTCCTTCGGGGCGGATGTCCTCGTCACAGAACTCAAGCAGATGCTCGAGTGAGTCTGAGAGCCGAGTGAGTACTTCCCGCGCCTCTCTGTGCCGGTGCAGCTCTTCTAACCCGAACCGCTGAAGAAATTGCTCCAGCAGTATGCACTCTAGTTTTATCTGCAGCAGTGTTTCCTGTGCGAGACGGTAACTCCTTCGCCTTCGCTCCAGAATAACCGCGAGCACGAGCAGTGCGACAGACGCGAATGCAAAAACACGAAAAAAAGTGCCGTTGGACATCTTCCACCTCTTTCCACCTCTCGTACTTCGGCGAGACCTTGGCCTCCTATACCACACGGCGCGATGTCCGCAATATCACTCTCAAATTCGCGGCCGTGAATGATACAATGATGCTATGGAATATACACGCCATACCCGTGCCCGCCGGCGTCGTCGCTTGGGCGCTATTGAACGAGAGATGCTCACTGAGCTGTCCGCCGGAGATCTTTTTGTCGGCTATCTTCTTTCTGCCGGCTCAATAAGGCGCATGTACAAAGTTGCAAGAGATAACGCGGCATATCGATACCGCCGCAAGCAGGCCATGGAGCGCTTGCTGGAAGACAACTTCGTGCGTCGCGCAGGCAAGCGGCTTTCCATAACAAGCGACGGACGAAACGCACTGGGTGACATCGTTCGGGAGACACATGCACTACTTAGAACAAAGAGATGGGACGGGAAATGGCGAATTGTGATTTTCGATATTCCAGAGCGGTATCGGGAACTCCGAGACAAAGTGCGTTATGCGCTCAAAAAAGCCGGTTTTGCGCAACTCCAACAGAGCGTTTGGATATTTCCCCACGAGTGCAAAGAACTCATACAGCTGATCCAAAAAGAATCGCAACTCTCAAAATACATCTTGTACGGCGTGATGGAGCGCGTGGAGGGAGAAAGGACGTTCCGAAAGCTCTTCAAACTTCGATAGACAAGTATCACTTCCTAGTTCACGGCCGCGAGTTAGAGAGTGATATGACGGCAGTTGTATGCTGACACTCCATTCATTAACCATCCGCCCATTCATTAACCATCCGCTACCCGTCCACCAACCGTCCGCTACCAGTCCATTAACCATCCGCTAGCCGTCCACCAACCGTCCGCTAACCATCCGCTAACGTCTCGGATGGGAACGGGTGTCTTTTTTCCGTTTGAATACCCCCACTGCGCTCAGAGCAATCGCACTAGGCGAAACTACCAGGCGAAGTGAGCAAATGCCTTGTTCGCTTCTGCCATCCTGTGCGTGGTTTCCTTCTTGGTGACGGCTTCGCCCTCTCCCTTGTGTGCTGCTTTCAGCTCCGTGAGAAGCGACTTCGCCATCGGAATCCCCTTCTTTGACTCCGCCGCCTGTACTATCCAGCGCATGCCGAGCGCCATCCGCCGCTCGGGCCGTACCTCGCGCGGCACCTGGTAGTTGGCGCCGCCGACGCGCCGGCTACGCACCTCGACCGAAGGGGCCGCGTTGTCGAGCGCCTCTTCGAGTATCGCGACCGGGTCGCCTTCCTTCTTCAGCTCCTCCATCACCTCATACACGATCTTGCGCGCCGTGTCCTTCTTGCCGCGCTCCATCACGTAATTGACGAGCTTCGCGACCTTCACCGACCCGTACACCGGATCCGGCTGCGGCTGTTTTCTGTTTTTTACAGGCCTTCTCATGTTAATTTGTATGCTCTAAAAGCTAGCGACGGGAACCTAAGGAGCTATTTCGCATCTTTCGGTTTCTTCGCGCCATAGAGCGAGCGGCCGCGGCGGCGCTTGTCGACGCCTGCGGCATCGAGTTTTCCGCGCACGATCGTATAGCGCAGGCCGATATCTTTCACGCGCCCGCCGCGCACAAGGACGACGGAGTGCTCCTGCAGGTTGTGCCCTTCGCCCGGGATATACGCCGTTATCTCGTGACCGTTCGTGAGGCGCACGCGGGCTATTTTACGAATGGCCGAGTTCGGCTTGCGGGGCGTTTTCGTCGTCACTCGGACGCACACGCCGCGCTTGAAGGGAGACGAATAGCGCGTCGGACGATTTTTCAGCGTATTAAACCCGCGGCCGAGCGCCACGGTCTTTTCCTTCTTCTCCACTTGGCGCCTTCCGCGCCGTACCAGCTGATTTATCGTTGCCATATACTTTTGTTAGTCCGCAAGACACCACTCGCAGAGTGCAGCGGCCGCAAACTAAAAGTGCGCGAAACGCGCTAGGGAAATGTACTACGCTTGGCCCGCGATTGCAAGGAGAGCGCGCGTTATAGGCCCCTGCGCCGCCGCGGCGAGGCGTGCGCCAACCTATATTCCCGCAAACGCGCCCGCCACCGTGTAAATCAGCCGCGCAAGATCGCCCCCGAGGAAAATGATGAAGAGAATGACGAGCCCAAGCCCGAGAAACGGGTTGAACTCGAGCGTCGTGCGCAACCGCCCATAGGAATCAGCAAGTCCCGCAGGGAGGAGCGCGGAGAGCACCTTTGAGCCGTCGAGGGGCGGGATGGGTACCAGGTTGAATATACCAAGCATGACGTTGATGACGATTATAAGGAAAACGATGCTTGTTATCTCGGGCGAGAACCAACCCGTCCGGACGAGCGATGCCGCGACGAGCGCGATGAGGAAGTTCGAGGCAGGCCCCGCGCCCGCGACGATCGCCTCGCCCCAGCGGGGCGCGCGGACGAAGTTGTACGGGTTATACGGAACTGGTTTCGCCCAACCGAAAAGGAACGGGCTGCCGGAGAGCGCGAGAACAAGCGGCAGAAATATGGAGCCGATGATATCGAGGTGCGGAATGGGATTCAAGGTAAGGCGCCCCATAAGGCGCGCCGTCGGATCGCCGAGTTTGTCGGCTGCGACGCCATGCGCGACCTCGTGGATGACGGCCGAGAACATGATGACCGCTATGATGAATACTGCGTCTATCGGGTCCATGCGTGTAGTGCCTCGTTCGCGCCGGAGCTTGGTGCCAGCGTCGCTCTATGCTACCATGCGCGGACTATGGCGAAAGAGTGTCCCATTCTTGGCAAGAAAAGCCGCGTCGGAGGCGGCTATTCGAACCGCATCCGCGCGACTAAGTTCAACCCGACCGGCGACCGGCGCCGCCAGGTCAATCTGCAGAAGAAAACCATCTTCGTGCCAGAATTGAACAAAAAAGTGACGGTAACGATCTCCGCAAAAGCGATAAAGACGCTGCAAAAGCGGGGCACATACCAGACGCTCAAAAAAGCGGGGCTCGTATAGATATAGAAGGGGGCGCGAAGGCCGACTCTCCGGTCGCCCATCACAGCCGCTTCATGAACGGGTGTGTTATACTATGCGCATGCACGTGTACCAAGCCAAGACGTTCTCCATACCGCCCCTCGACGGCATTTCAGAGGAGTCCGTAAAACAGCATATCGGGTTGTACGAGGGCTACGTCAAGAATTTCAACGCCATGTCCAAGCAGGTCGCCGAGCTTGCGGTCGAGGATGCCGATAAGTATGCGCATCCCGTGTCCGAACTTATGCGCCGCCGCAGTTTCGAGTTTGACGGCATGCGGCTGCACGAATACTACTTTGCGCAACTTGAAGGTGGTTCGACTCCGCTCACCATAAACGGCCCGCTCGCCAAGACGCTCGCGGAAAAATACTCGCCCTACGGCATCGAAAAAGTGATGACGATGATGGGCAACATCCGCGGACCCGGCTGGGCAATACTCTACTGGGACCCGGAGGCAAAAGAGCCACTTATGAGTTTTGTGGGAGAACAGCACCAGGGGCACTTGGTAACGCTCCCCATTATCCTCGCGCTCGACGTCTGGGAGCACTCCTATATTCTCGATTATGGAGCTCTGCCCGCGGGCAAAGCGAAATATATCGAGGCATTCTTCAAAAACGTGAATTGGGGCGTCGTTGAAGAGCGCTTCGCCGCTTACACATCTTGACCGCCCGCGCGCGCCGCGCTACCGTCGGATGAGCTGTCGCCGTGCCGGCGACAGGAACTTAGAGGAGGAAATAATGAGTCACCAAGGGGACGAACTCCCGCGCCTACCCACCGACAGCCCTGCGGCCTCGACAATGAAGGACGCAGCAGGGGGAAAGACCGCGCCGACTTGCGTCTGTAAAGAAAACAGGGGTAAGAAGCCACCGGCCGCCGTGGACGTGGTAGAGGAAGGCGGAGGCAGGGACTCGTCTGTCCGCCTCGTCCCGCGGTACTAACGAAACCGCCACTCACCAACATGCCGCCATGGAGGACACTCTTCCGTGGCGGCTTCTCGTTTGGGTCCTAGGTAGAAAATATGCGGCCGACAGCAAGGTGCTGCCGGCCGCGAGGAGAGGGAGATTATCCGAGGTCGACCTTGCGGGCCGGACCCGTTCCCGGGTCCGCGCGTCCGCGGCCCGTGGGCGGTGCCGCAGTGGTCGTTGATGCGCCGAGCGCAGACACGTCGACGGGGGCTGCGCCCCGCGCGGCCATTCTTTGCTTCAAACTCGACATGCTTTTTCTCCCTTCTGTCTTGGGCACCATTGCCCAAGACCTAACTCAAGAGTAAATGAACATGCGCCGCGCGGTCAAGCCCGCACGGCGCATAAGTTTTCGTCAATAAGCAGCGCTCACCACTGCTTAGTGACGATCCGCAGCGGCCTCAGGAAGAACTCGATGTGGTTGTCGAGCGTGTCCTTATATCCTTGTCTGATTGCCGCGTACCGAATGACCTGCGCCACCATGAGGTCGGCGGCGAGAGAGGCCGTGATGCCGACCGCCGTCGCTCCCCCGCCGCATCCGGCGGTGCGATTTTCCGTCTCGCTGTGCGGGTACCAGTTCCGGTACCAGCGCTTCCTGTGTGCTTCGATGCGCGGATCGAGCACCTGCAGGAATACGTACTCCGCGTCCATGCGCGCATCGAGCAAGAGCGAAACGTCGGGATTGTCCCACACACAACTCTCGACAATGGTCGGGAGCGGGTCCGTATTTCCCGTGCACAGGCACACGACACCCGACAGCTTCCTGTGCCCTTCGACATACGTCGGATGCGCGTGCGCGACGGTCCATTGCGATACCTTTTTCGCAACTACTTCCGCCTTGGACAACCCGATGTCCGAATCATCGTCGAACCACTGGTTGTACATGTTCTTTTCCTCCACGACATCGCCGTCGTGCAGGTGGATAACGGGGAACCTTTCCTTGCCGGCAATGCGCGCGGCGTGGCTCCCGATGCCGCCCACTCCGATGATGTGAAGCGGCTCCTTCCACGTCTTTGCGTCGAAAAGTGTTTCGTACGCTGTAGTGGTGAACATTGCTCACTCCTTCGCTACGGGCCACTTGTCGATCGAACAATATGGCGTACCAGGACCGTATGTCTCCAACGCATCCAGTATGAGGCACGCTGCCTCGGCCAGCCGCCCGTTGTGCAGTGCGACACGCAATTGGTTGCTGCCCCTCTGCATGCAAAACTGGCCACCTTGGAATGCGTGCGGGTGAGCGTACCCACTCTCACCATCGATCGCGACGCTGATATTCTCTACCATGTACCCGGAACATCCCACCGCGCACATAAACTCCCCTATCTCTCTTCTGACATTGTCATGCCCCGTGAGATAGACGGTTTTTGTGCCGAACACAAATTCCATGTTTTCTTCACCGATCGAGACAGCGGCGACGAGCGGCTTTTCACAAAATTCGTCATACTCACTGAGCGCTTGATGGTACCGTTCATCATACTCCTCGGGAGGAGCGATGCGTGCGCACAGCTGCGCGAACTGTACGCGCGTTCGCCTATAATCGGGATCGTCGTTTGACACAGCCACCTCCTCCATTTCAACGTGCTCTGCGGGGATGATGCGCCAGGCGACCGGCAGCTGTCAATTGCTCGCGTGTTCTACGGCTTCTTCTTATCGAGCATATCGAGGCCGAGGACGCGGAAAATAAGATACACGGCGAGCGCGAGGACGAAGAAATCCACGATAGCCGCGAGGAATTTTCCGAGCGCGACAGAGCCCACCATGATGTCGCCCAGGCGCTGCGTACCGCCGAATAGCATGACGAGCACGGGGTTCACGATGTCGGCCGAGAAAGACGTCGTCACGCGCGACACCGCGCCCCCGAGGACGAAGCCAATGGCAAGCCCGACAACGGAGCGCTCTCGGATGAAATCTATAAATCCCACAAGCGTTCGGCGGGGCGCGTCGAGGATGACACTCTCGCGCCGGCGTTTCGTCGCCTCTTCGCGCAGTGCATCCTCCTCATCGACAAGCCGCAATTCTTGCTCTCCGCCTTCAGACATGTACGCATTATACAAAAATAGCTGCCGAATGCGCTCTCACTCTCGGCCGCCGGCCGCCGCCTCGTCTATCGCCTCATTCACCAGTGCATCAGCTTCTTTATTCTCGCCGCGCGATACATGTGTGAGCTTGCATGCGCCAAAGTCGGAGAGGAGTGCGCGCACCTTTTCCACTTGCGGCTTGAGCGTCGGCTCTTTTATTTTCCAGTTGCCCAGCACCTGCTCCACGACAAGCTTGCTGTCCATGCGCACCTCTATGTCGCGGCCGGCGTAGCCGAGCAGTTTCGCTTCCGAAAGCGCGAGCGCGAGCGCTTCGTATTCCGCCCAGTTGTTGGTCTGCCGCGCTCCCAGAAACTTTTTCAGTTCGAATATCTTGCGCCCGTTCTCATACGCGACAACGCCTGCGCCGGCAGGCCCCGGATTCCCTCGAGCGCCGCCGTCCGTATAGATGACAACGCCTCCCATGCTAGGCGGCCGGCGCGGCGGCCGGTGCCTCGGACACAGGCGCCAGCTCGCTGGCCGTATGCTCCAGCGTGCGGTAAACGTGCACGGTCGCGATGAGCGTGAGGGGAACCGTGACCAATAGTCCGACGAAAAGAAGGAGC
>Ga0066639_10002275_pt1 | contig 16837 bp, 12 predicted proteins | sample CryGeyCG2114_010_2_FD_59504 | JGI IMG/M metagenome (GOLD analysis project Ga0066639, IMG submission 59504) | Groundwater microbial communities from aquifer - Crystal Geyser CG10_big_fil_rev_8/21/14_0.10 | ecosystem: Environmental > Aquatic > Deep subsurface > Groundwater | place: USA: Utah...
TTTCTTGATCAATCCCAAACCCGACCACAGACAAGTCATTAAAATTCAAAACATTATACGCAGGCACTGGATATCGATTAAAAGAAATATTTTCTAAAACTTGATGTTTTGTTCTTATCGCCTCCGGAAAATTATTTTTTAAAATCTCTATTGCCTCTGGATTTGGAGTTAACTCTAAGGTCCGAGTATATATCGCTATAGAAGAATCAGCGGGAATATTTTCTTCAATCCACTCCTTTGCCTGCTCCCGGGAATCAGGTTTCGTGAGTAAATAATCATAATAAATGCTGACTGAAAACGACAAAAGCAAAATAAATATCACAACTACTTTTTGCAAATGATTGCTGAAAGGAATTTCCCAAAGCTGAAGCATAGTAAGCCCTCCTAAAACCGCAAACCATGGAACCAGTAGCAAATTATACCGGGGTTCGAAATGGAAAAAGAAATATAAGATAATCCAATAAATTAATGGAAAACTAACAAACAAAGCAAAAAGCCTCTTTTGAGTTATTCCAAGAATTATTAGACCCAAAACTCCAGCGACAACCAAAACCGGCTCATGCTGGAAAAATGAAAAAAAACTTGTTCCGACAGCGGTTAACATTCCCAAAAAACTTTTCGGATTTGTAAATGTTGAATCTTCGCCAAACACAATGCGATGGAATTCGGGATAATTTAACAATGTAAATATTGCTCCGATAAAAGTAAACAACAAATTAAATATCCAAATTTTAGCGCCGATAAATTTCTCCTTCAAAGAACTTTGTTTGTTTAAAAAATGCGCGAGTAAAAACACCACTACCCCAATACCTGTTATATAACTTGCTCCAAATGCGATACCAGAAACAGCCCCCGCCCACAAATAAGTTGCCCTTTCTGGTTTAAAATATACAAGCACCGCGGCCGCAATAATAAGATAAGTAAAAAATCCGGCAGGCGCCCAATGGCGAGCAAAATGAGAAAGCTGGACAGAAAAAAAACTCCCTGCCACAAACACCGAAGCAAACAGACCTAATTTTTTCCCAAAAACCCTATTGCCGATAGTATATGTAAGATAAACAGTCAAAGTCCCCAAAACCGCCGTAACTACTCTGCTAACCATCCAAACCGGGGTCGGATTTAAAACAATCGTCTCTTTTAATAAATTAAAATCTGTTCCGCTGAAAATAAATTTTAAAAATAAAACTGGGACAATAAAAATCAAATATAAATACGACATCAAAGGTGGGTAGTAAAGCAAACGAAAATCTTCTGGATGAAAAGCGGGCACCAAAATGCGCAACTCAAGCATTTTCAGAGAAGCGCCAGTAATACTTACCTCGTCAGATACCAAAAACATCGGCAAACCGTAATCGATACCGATTATTCGGAGAATAAAGGCGGCTACTATAATAATAAATAATATTTTTTTCATCAAAAAATTTAAATTCGTAAATTAAAATTTTAAATTTTCACTCCTGTCCCTCTCCAACTATTTTTATTCCTCCAAGTAATAACCACCTCGGAAAGCCTTGCTTCGTCAAACCATGTCTGAAATTCATCACGGGGGATATAAAAAGCGGTTGGGGCGACTAAATGATCAAAAACTATAGAATAATTTTCCTGGAAAGAATAACCTGAAATTGAATATAAATAATCATTATAAAACAAAAATTTTTTCAGCGGGTTAACATATTTATTTATCGGCCGATAAATAACTTTTAGCGCCAATTGCAATGGCGCAGTAATTATAAAAGCTATAAATTTTGTTATAATCTTTGGTAACTTGGAAGTAATACCAATTCGAATCGGGTTGATTATTTTTTCAATCCACCAGTTGCCTTCACGTCCGTACACCCAAGCGGAAATACTGCCACCCGGCTTTAAATGGCTCGTAAGTGTCAAAAAACCCCGTTTTGGGTCCGGTAGGTGATGTAACACTCCGATGCTGTATATATAGTCAAAAACTTGCTTAAAAGGCAAATTATAAATATCGGCCTGGATCAAATGTACATTTGAAAACTTACGAGTATTTAAAAAAGCGACATCAATAGCTTCCGATAAATCTATTCCTATCACATCCCTGGCTCCAAACTCCGCTGCTAAATAAACATGCCTCCCTTTGCCACATCCGCCATCTAACACCACTTTGTCTTTAAAAAAATCGCTGGTTATTGGTTTGATCCAGCTTAAAAACTGATCCCTGTATTTATCTGTTAAATGAGTAAATTTTCTCCATTCATACCCAAATGCCTCCGCCGTCTGTTTTTTATCTTCCGACAAACTGGCAGGCAACATCCTTAACACTCCTCCACGTATCGAAAAATTGTCACCGCAAGGTTCGCAACAGACACTACCTTCCATTATTTCCGCGCCATCTTGTTTATAAACTTTCAGTTCAAATTTTCCATCGCACTTTTTACAAGTCAAATATTCTAGTAATTTTGATTTCATTTTACAACCACTTTTCCTTCCACATTTGGAAAACCATTAATGTCCAAAGAGCCTTGCGATTATCTTTCTTTCTTGCTGTATGTTCACTTACCAGTTTTTGAACATAGTTGGAGTTAAAGTATCCTTCTCTTTTAATTCTATCTGAGTTTAGGAGTTCATGCAAAAGTGGGTTTAGCGAACCGACAAGCCAATTTGCCATTGGGATGCCGAAACCTTTCTTTTTGCGGTTTACTATCTCTCGTGGAAGATATTTACCCATAACTTGTTTTAAAAGATATTTAGTAGTGAGACCGCGCATTTTGTATTTAACCGGTAAAGAATTGATAAATTCCGCCAGCTCAACCGCTAAAAACGGGGCCCTGGTTTCCAGTGACACCATCATTGACGCCCGGTCGGATTTGGTCAGAATATTATCCTGCAAATACAATTTTAAATAAAGATAAATAATTTTGTTAAAACTGGAAGCATTTGGAACCTCATTGAGATAGCGCGCGATGTCGGAGAAGACGGGTATAAAAAAATTATCGTTCGAGCTTGTCGAGAAACTCTTTCTCGACTCCGCTTCTCTTTGCTCGAAGAATAATTGTTTGCATAGTTCTTCATTCAAAAGCCCTCCCTGCTCATGCGGGGCAAAAGAGTTAATCCAAACAAAATCACGATAAAGATTTGGATATCGCTTGCTTAAAGCAACTCTTTTCAATCCATACTCCCAGGTAATATTATTAAAAGATGTTGGTAATGCATCTACCAAAGACTTCGGGATTAAATCTAGTAACCATAAAAACTTTCTTACCTGCATTGTCGGATACCCTCCCAGCAACTCATCCGAACCATCACCGTCAAGCGCTACTGTAACTTTTTTCCGAGTGAATTTGGACAACAGATAAGTAGGTAGCATTGAAGCATCTGAAAATGGTTCGTCCAGTTTATCAAAAACTTCGGGGATCACCCCTTGTGTGTCTTTGCTTGAAAATATGTGCTCCGTGTGTTCCGTCCCTAAAATACCGGCGACTTTTTTTGCGTACGTAGATTCGTCAAAAGATTTGTCCTCAAACCCAATAGAAAAAGTTTTTACTTTCCGGGCACTGTTTTTTTGCGCAAAATACGCAATCGTTGAAGAATCCAGCCCTCCCGAAAGAAATACTCCCAAAGGAACATCGGAAACCAAGCGAGATTTTACCGCGCGCTCAAGTATGTGTTCGAGCTGAGCAGAAGCATTGGCAAGGGAAATATCAGATTCTTTGAAGGACATGCTCCAATATTTTGAAATTGTCCAGCCGTGTGATTCGCCGTCTGCCTCTCCCGGCCTCCGGCCACCCTCCCCGACTTCGGGGAGGGGTTGGGGGAGAGGCTTGGAACTTTGCCGATAAGCTACGGGATATTCCAAATAACTTGCCGGCTCCAGTTTATAAATCCCTTTAAAGATAGATAAAGGCGCGGGAACATAATCAAAAGTTAAATATTTTGAAAATGCCTCAAAATCCAGCTCTTTTTTTACAGCGGGGTGAGAAAGTATCGCCTTCAGCTCCGATCCAAAAATAAACACCCCATCAAAAGTTCCATAGTACAGAGGCTTTTCCCCAAACCGGTCTCGAGCCAGAATCAACTGATTATTTTTTTCATCCCAAACAGCCAATCCAAACATCCCGTCGAGTTTGTTAAAAACTTCGACCCCCCACTGCTCGTATCCGCGAATGATTACTTCGGTATCAGAATCGCTAGAAAAAGTTTGCCCCAATTTTGCAAGCTCAATTTTTAACTGGTGGTAATTGTAAATTTCACCATTGAAAACAATCGCAGACATTTTATCACCAGAAAACATCGGCTGCTTCCCGCCCGCAAGATCAATAATCCGCAACCGACGCATACCAAGGGATACCCGGTTATTAACAAAATAACCTTCTTCATCCGGACCCCGATGAACAAGGCTACGCGTCATTTTTTTTACAATGTTTTCGTTGGGCTTTCCAACAAAACCGGCAATTCCACACATAATACAGTAATTATAGCTGATTTAATAAAAAAAGGCAGTCCTTGATGACTGCCCATTTGAAACATAATATATTACGTAATTTCAGTCCTTGGCTGATATGCTATTATAATCCTTTTGTGTGTACTTCAGCCGAACTTGTTACTTTAACCGGCGGAGTGGTTTTTACGCGGATTAAAGACTTTTTAAAAAATTTAATCGGTGGCGCCGATAATCGAAAAACTATTACCAAGATACCTAAAATAGACGCGATTAAACTTGGGGGGAGGAGCAAAGATTCCGACACTCCTTCAAACCATGCCGACCATAGCGGTCCGTCAAGTAAAATAGCGCGAGGGATAAATACTATATAAATCAAATACCCTAATCGTAAAGAATTTCTCCAAAGTTTTGGGCTGATCAATACTGGCACTTTCTCGTGAGAAATTACCGTCATAAAAGTCAAAATCAACATTGCTATTGCTCCGAGTTGTTGGTCTTGGGTTATTATCCCTTTCAAAACCGGGTTTACAAAATTTTCTTGCGGATGGAGGGCTGCCAATAAAGAAACGTGAAGCATGGCATACCAATATCCAACTAATCCAAAATATTTTCTATAGGCGAGTTTTGTGTCAAGGAAATCCGTGTAAAAAGTAAATGTCCCAAACGCGAATGAAATCGCGATCATTACAGCGGAGATTCCCGCCAGCGCATTTATAAAACTTCCAAAATTGTAAAATCCTTGCCAGAAGTAATAATAAATCGACCACAAGGTCAAAAACCCCAGGCTCCAATAAAAACTATTTTTCCAAAACCTTATTTTTATTTCTTTAGGAAGCATGCCTATCCCATTATACCACACTCAAATATATTCAGGGAGTTAAAAATTTATTTTTTCTTTTATTTCGTAAGTTCGTTTCTTTTGTGACTCATGATAAGTCCGTACCAAAATCTCTGCGAGCAAGCCCATTAAAATAAACAGTACTCCAACAATTATAAATAACGCCATAATCATTGGTAGTGGCGTAGAAATAAAATCTTTTTGATGAACAGTTGAAAATTTATAATAAATCGATGCCATTGCGGCAATACAACCGATAAAAATTGAAACCAACCCTGCGCCGCCAAAAAAATGCATTGGTCTATGAAAATATCTAGTTAGAAACTTTAAAGCGATTAAATCCAGAATAACTTTAAATACGCGGTTTACTCCATAATTCGATTTCCCGAACTTCCTGGGAGTGTAACCTATCGGCATTTCAAAAATTTTAGCGCCGTGCCACGAAAGATACGCTGCGATAAACCGATGCATATCTCCATAAAGCCGAATACCTTTTAACACAGAGACACGATACACCTTTAAGGTGCTGCCATGATCATGGAGGCGAATCCCCGAAATAAAAGATATCAGCCGACTTGCCACGTCCGAAGGAATCCGTCTTGTAAAAGTTTGATTTTGCCAGCGGTTTATACGCCAGCCCGCCACAATGTCATATCCTTCATTTAACTTCGCGATCATTTTTGGAATGTCTTCCGGATGATTTTCCAAATCGGAGTCAATCGGAACTATCACTTCACCACTGGCATGCTCGATGCCGGCGGCTAGTGCCGAGGTTTGCCCAAAATTTCTAGTAAAACTGATTATTTTTACTTTTGGGTCTTCTTTGGTTAGATTGTTAAGAACTTCACGACTTTTATCACATGAACCGTCGTTAATAAAAATCACCTCGTAGTCATAATTTTGAGACGACAAAACCTCCCGAAGGCGATGCGCCAATTCTGGTAAAGATTCTGCTTCATTAAAAACCGGAACAATAATCGTAGCTTTCATGCAATTACTGCCTATTTTATCAGAAATCGCGCAAAAAATCAATTTGTATTTTGGTTGCCCTTAGGGCACGGCTGTGATATCCTTTTTAAGTAATAATAAACATTTTTTATGAAAGCAGTTATTGTCTGCCATCTAGAAAACGACCTTCGAAATAATTTTGGTGAAGCAAAAAAAATTCCTCTCGAAAAACAGACATTTGAACATGTCCCGAAACTTTTGAATTGGATAGGAACTTTAAAAATCCCGATTACAGTTTCTGTAATGGCAGGTGGTCAGGTGGGCAACCGACTACTTTTAGCACTGAAAGAAAAAAATGTTAAAATTCCAAACAACATCAACTTAGGGATTCATTTTCACGCAGAAAACTTTACCAATTCAAAATGGCAATACGAAAAACCATTAGAGCTCCCGGCCTATGAAAACTATTACAACCAATTTGTCCAAAGTCTTTCAATAAAACCGAAAACAGTGGTCTTTGGAAAATGGAAAGTCGACCGACAAGCTTACCCGCTTTTCGCGAAACTAGGCATTACTCATGACGCTTCAAATATTTTACCTCGGGGAATTATCAATCCCCCGGCTAACATAAACGGCTTAATTACAGTCCCAGGACTAAGCTATAACGGCCAACCGGTAAACCCTCTGACACGACTCAGCGATTTTTTACTGACTAAAAAAATAATCTCGCGGTATCATAACAAAAACTTGCTTTTACACCTTGCTTTCCACTCCTATGATTTTTTTTCACCCCAAAACCCCACACACTGGCGCGGAATTAAAAAAATAATCTTTACAGACATTCTTTCACAACTGAAAAAGCATAATGTAGAGATTGTAAATTTGGAAAATGTGAATTCAGGAAAAAACGAAACTTTAGAAAAAATGCCTGTTCCTTTGCTAGGACGTCTTTTCCAACTAATCGGCCACTAAAATACTATGAAATCCCAAAATAAATTTTTTGAAAAAAAACTGAAACTTCTTTCTGAACGGGGAAAAATTTTGGATGTGGGAAGCGGTAAACCTTGGCAAAAAGAAATGGCTCAGTATAAGGATTGGTTCAAAAATACAACTTATGAAACTCTGGATACTGACCCGCAATCGCAAGCAACGCATATCGCCGATGTTCAAAAAATACCTTTGCCGGACGAGTCTTACGACGCTATAATCTGCAAGGCCGTTTTACAGCATGTTCCCTTCCCTTATAATGCCATACAACAAATGCATCGGGTTTTAAAACCCGGAGGTTTACTGCTTGTCTATGTCCCTTTCATCTATCCTTACCATGCCAAAAAAAATCTTTACAAAGACTATTGGCGGTTTTCGAAAGATGGGATTGAAAGATTGTTCAGGGATTTTCAAGGCTTGGAGATTTCTCCGGTTGATGGATATTTCACCACTATGTTAAATTTTTTTCCAGTTTCAATTTTACGAAAAACTTTTAAGCCAATTACAATACTTGTTGATAAACTTTTTCAAACAAAAAAACGCTCAAGCGTTTCGGGTTACTACATATTTGCAAAAAAATAACGATCCCTGCGTCAAGTCGCAAGGGTATTCTACCAGAAATAATAATCTAAAAAGCTGATACAATCTTTTCCGCTAACTTATCAAGACTGTGATCCGTAACGACAATATTCCTCAAGTTCGCAGTTAAAGTTTCTTTATCTGCTTTTTTTAATTCTATTATTTGCGAGATCTTCTTTGACAGCGACGATGAATCATTTGATTGGGTAACAACCAAATCTTCATACGATCTTAGCATTTCAAAAAAAGCTTCGTTTGAAGTGATAATCGGGCATTCACAAGCCATTGCCTCCAAAACCGCCTTGTCCAGACTTCCGGTTTGAGAAAGGTTTACACACAAATCGGCGTTCTGATAAATCTCTGGCAATCTTGAATGCGGCACCGACCCTTTAAAACTAATATAATCCTCGAGTTGTGATTTACCGACAATTTGTTCGAGGGATTGAAGATAGTTTTTATGCTCTGTTAATCCAACTCCGCCGATTATATCCAAATGTACGTTTTCCACTTTTCTCTCCCTCACCAAGTTTCTCACCGCAAGGATTAGGGTTTCTAAATCCTTTACAGGTGAAATACGGCCGACGCTAACTATTTTAAACTTACGAATTTCCTCATCTTCACTTGAGCCGTAAATTCCAGATGTAACGGAGGCCTTTAGGCCTCCACGTGGAAGGTGAAAGCCTTCCGCCACATTATCCGCCAGCCGTGGGCGAGTAAACTTCTCCACATCTATTCCATGTCCGGTAATTTGAACCTTTGGTGATCTGATACGAAAACTTTTTTCTGATGCTGTCAGTACTTTGTCAGAGACGACGAGCATCAGCCGAGACCTCCAAGTAATCGCTTTATGTGTGTACCAACTGACCAATTTTTTTCGATATAGAAATGTCCAAGGCGAAACCCATAGTGCGTATTCCGGATTTTGGTGAGCAAAAACCCCATCAACCTCTTTGACTAGTTTTGCAGCTAATCTCTGAAATTTCCAGAACCTTTTCCATCGTGAATTCCCCAACTCTTTCCCAAGTGAGTAAACTTCCGCGTCTAATCCTTCCGTATTACCCTTCTCCAAACAAATAATTTTCAATTTTGCATTTTTAGTTTTCAGCTGTTCGCTTATATTTTTTGCCCACTCGTAAGAATGCCCGGCAAGCCAGTCATCTTTGTCAATTTTTCGAGTTATCATTAAAAGGTTCATTTGTTTATGATTTTTTTCCAAAATTCAACAACTTTTTCTACCCCTTCCTCGCTATCGTAATTCTTGATCATCTGTCGCGCGTTCACAGCTAAGTTATTTCTGAGATTTTTGTCGGTAATTAATCGTTCTAAACTATCCTCCAGTTTTATTTCGTCACCAACGTCTATCAAAATACCGCGATCATTTTTTATTAAATTCATAGCCCCCGCGGTCTTGGTGGCTATAATGGCACACCCGGCGGCGGCGGCCTGAAGCAAGACCACGCCGTAACTTTCAGTATCAGAAGGTAAAACAAAAATATCAGCTTGTTTAAAATATTCTGCCAGCTCCGGCAAACGCTTTCCTCCCACAAATTTAATATTTTTCGCTCCCTTTGATAAATTTTCCAACTTTTTTCTTTCGTCCCCCTCACCTACTATCGTTAAGTCAAATGGCAGTTGAATCTTTCTCGCGACCCGAATAAGCATTGCAAGATTTTTCTCCCGGGATAACCGACCTACAAATAAAATTTTTAAAATTTCATTGTGGGGTTTTTCTTCTGTTTTGAAACCCTCAATATTTGCAGGTGTAGGTTGAATTAAAACCGGATTTTTTATACCCCAAGTAAAAAGTTTTTCTTTTGTCGTTTGATTATTGGCCTTGAATCCGTCAGCAAGATACAAAGACTTTTTTATTTCCCTAAGCAACAACCATTTAATAGGATTAAAACCAATCCACCGGCCGGAAAAAAACATTCCGTGGATTGTGACTATCCAAGGTAGGCCGTATTTTTGCTTGATTTTTTTTCCGACAGGAGCCGCGAAATCTTGTGTGACTATTAAATCGTAGAAATTTTGTGTTTGAAGATTTTTAAACACTTCGAATGCTTTTTTATAATGGGTGGTTCGAGAAGAGCGGGTCGAAAAAACACGGAAATTTTTTTTCCATTGTCTATTTTGAAATTTTTCTGACGCGAACACCAAAACATCCAAAGACCCGGCGAGATCCGCGTATTTTTGATGACGCTCCACCACATCACCGGAAAAACCGCCTCCGAACATGCCGCGGTCTAAACTAATCATTAAAACTTTCATAAAATATTCTCGAAAACTTTAATATGCTCCGTTACCACGCTGTCCCATGTCTGTTTATATTTCAAGCGCCGAAGCTTGCTTTCATATTTTTGATAATTCTTTTTATCCAAAAAAAACTCCAGCTTCTCAAATAACTCTGACTCGCTCAATGGGTTAAATAATTGCAGTTCATCTTTAACTTCTCTAGGCAGCCCGTTTTCTTTGGTTAAAAGCACGGGAGTTCCCACACTTAATGCTTCTAAAGCGACGTTTGGATTCAGCTCTGTTAATGTAGGGATAACGACCAAAGAATTTTTTTGCATTATTTCAAATACTCGCACTCTGGGAACGGCTTTTTTGAATTGAACCCGGTCTCTTAGAGAAAGTTTTTCAACCAATCTTTCCAGCCGGATCCTTCCCGGTCCCTCTCCCACTAATACCAATTTCTTTTTTGTTTTTAGACGTCCAAAAGCTTTGATTAAAACTTTTAGATTTTTCACTTTAATAAATCTTCCAAAGTAAACTATGTCACCATCAAAAACAGCCCGACTGGTTTTCGCTTTTTTACTTATGGGATTAAAAACAATTTTTTGAAAGTTTATATTTTTTCCAAACACCTGGTTGTACAACTCCGGTTGGTAAGAATTGTTAAAAATAATCAATTCAGCCCTCTTTAGGACAAACCGATAGATCGCCAGATACAGCTTCTCAACAAAACTTTTTGGTAAAGTGTAATATTCTTTTAAAGTACAATTGACCTTGCCACGTTCAACCATTTGTTCCCACAAAAAATCCCCGCCTAATCTGATTATTAATTTCTTTCCTGAAAATAAACTCACCAGAGCGGCAGGGAAACCAGAACTAACAAGATCTTGGGCGTAAATTAGATCAGATTTTTTTACTGTTTTTCGTAAAGCTAAAAAATATTTTAAATACCGAAGCAGGAAACCGCCCGACCTTGACACCAACTGAACCGGAAAAGGATTTCTTTCAATGCTACCGGTCTTACCATAAGCCAAAACCGAAACCTGAAAACCTTTAAGAGTCAAGCCTCCGGCGATTTTTTTGACAAAAGTTGCCATCCCTCCGATTTCTGGAGAATAAGTCCCGGAAGCGAATACTATTTTTGGTTTTTCGTCAGCTATCAACTCAGTAAAAACTCCTTTCATGTGAAGCGCGATCAACCCCCAGGAATATCTTTCACGAACCAATTTTCTACTCTGAAAAATTATTTTATTACGGAGCTCGTCGTTTTCTGAAAGTTTTCGAATCTTACTCGCCAAATCTTCCGGGTCATCGACTTTACAAAATAATCCGGTCTCTCCGTCTTTTAAAAAGTCTGGGATACCACCCTGTTTAGTTCCTACAACCGGCACCCCCACGGCCATCGCTTCCAAAAATGAATTACCCAGACCCTCTGATCGAGAGGGACGAGAAAACACCGAGGAGATGGCTAAATATTCAAAAAGTTCACTTTGAGGGACTTGGCCTAAAAATAATACCTGCTCTTCAATATCCAATTCTTCAGCAAGATTTTTCAACTGTTCTTCTTGGACTCCTGTCCCCGCAACCAACAAAACATAAGAAGGTCCTAAAAATTTTAAAGATCGTATCAAAATATCCACGGCATTTTTGGTAACCAGTCGAGAGGAAGTCATTATGACTTTATCTGAATCTAAAAGATTTAAAAATTTTCTGGTCTTTTCTCGATCTCTTTCGTTTGAGATCTTGTCAAAGTTTGCAAGCGCCACTCCGTTTGGAATAATCGCGATTTTTTGTCTCGCTCCCTGCTTGACTGCGTAATCAGCCAAATACGCGCTGATTGCCTGGATATAATTGGCTTTTTTTAACATCCTTCTCCACCAAAAACCAAGTAAGCCCAACTTGCCTCGCTTTAGGTGTCTTTCCGAGTCTCCTTCTTGCAAGGTTAACAAAAACGGTAAATTGGGTTTTAATATTTTGAGTAAATAAGCGCCGATCGAAGCATAAGACACCATCATTCCCCAAAGTAAATCAACTTTTTCATGTTTAAAAATTTCTCGACCCTTAAGATACGCTAAAAAAGGGAACAAAAAAAACCGATCCAACTTTGTTCCGTAACCCAGACGATGGACCTTGACTCCATCAATCATTTCGGTCTCCGGATGTTCTTTGTTAAAACGATAGGTTATTAAAGTAAAATTGAAATCCGCAGAAAGCCGCTTGGTAATTTCCGTAAGCGCAACCTCGGCGCCACCCACAAAAGGCAAATACGCGGATGAGAAAATTAAAATATTTTTCATATGTAGTTGCCCCATTCATGGGGCCTTGTAAGCCATCGAATTAGCCCGATAAAATCGGGCAACTACAGCAAACGTGCGTTTTAAAAACTTTTGAATAGCATTATTATAGCTTTTTTTGCCCAAAAGAAAAAGCCCGGAAAAACCGGGCCTACAACAGTGAAACTATCAGCGAAATTACATATCAGCCAAACCAAGCTCGTCTGAATAAGTTTTGTACCAGCTAACGAAACGATCCACGCCCTCGGCGATACTGATTTTTGGGTTAAAGCCTAACATTTTTTTAGCTTTGGAAATATCCGCGGAGGTTGCGACTACGTCGCCTTGCTGCATTGGTAAATTGTTCTTTTGCGCCTTTACGCCCAAACTCTTTTCTAACGCCTCAACATAAGTCCCCAGTTTCTGAGTTTCTCCCCGCCCTAAATTAAAAATCTCGTATGGATAATTTTTTTCTATGGAAGCAACCACTCCGTCTACAATATCATCAATATACGTAAAATCTCGAGACATCTCTCCAGAATTAAACATTTTAATCGGCTGATTTTTTGTGATGCTTTTTATAAATAAAAATAATGCCATATCCGGCCGCCCCCAAGGACCATAAACTGTAAAAAATCTAAGCCCGGTACAATGAATACCGTACAAATGATGATAGGTGTGCGCTAAAAGTTCATTGTATCTTTTCGAAGCCGCGTAAATACTAATCGGGGTGTCAACCTTTGCTTCTTCAGAAAATGGCAACTGTTTATTCAGGCCGTAAATACTGCTTGAACTTGCGTATATAAAATTATTAACTTTATATTTTTTACAAAGTTCCAATAAATTTAAAGTTCCCAAATTATTAGATCGTTCGTAGACAAAAGGATCTTTCAAGGAATGTCTAACCCCAGCCTGTGCCGCCAGGTGACAAATCTTATCAAGCTTATGTTTCTCAAAAATTGCCTCCATTGCTGGATAATCCGCAATATCAACTTGGTAAAACGTGAATTTTAATCTTTCAAGTAAATTATCAAGACGGGATTGTTTAAGTTTGACGCTATAATAGTCGTTTAAATTATCGACGATTACAACCTCATCCCCTTTTTCAAGAAGTTTTTTTGCTACATGTGAACCAATAAACCCCGCTCCACCTGTAACTAATATTTTACTCATAATCCCTTGTCAACTCCACCGGTTAGTTCTTTATTTATTTCTTCAGCGGCTTTTAATAATTTCATGTCGACTCCCAATTTGTCCGCATAGGCAATAATCGCTCTCACATCTTTTGGCAGGCACTTTCCGCCGTAACCGCGATATCCGTCGTGATCCACTTTCAAATGGGAGGTTCCGGTCATCCTGCGGTCGGCGCTGGCACATTCCATAACCCGGTTATAGTCCACCCCGATTTTTTGACAAACATCATAAAACTGGTTGGCAAAAGTCACCTTGACCGCAAACCATGTGTTGTTGAAATATTTTACTGTTTCGGCGTCAATCGCCGGAATAATCCGTTCAAACGGAGCAAGTGGTAAAAATTTCAAAATATCTCCCGCAATATTATAACTTTCTTTGGTAAACCCAAGTATTTGACGATCCGGAAACTGAAAATCCTGCACCGCCGTTCTCTCGGTTAAAAATTCCGGATTGAATAAAATCCTCAAATCGGAATACTGCTTCTGGTACTTGTCGGTTGTTCCTGGAATTATCGTGGATTTGATAATCACCGGCTTTCCTTTTTCCGCCTTGGCAGCATTGGCCATTGCGTCATCCATTGCTTCAAGATCAATCCCCATATTCTCCTTATGAGGAGTTGGAACGGCAATAATGATATAATCTTGTTGTATGACATCTTCTACTGGATCACTGTCTTTAAATTTATCGTAAACTTTTACTTCGTGTCCATTGTTTTTATAGTAATTAGCAATAGCACTTCCCACAAATCCACCACCAATGATACCGAGAGATTTCTTTTTCATCACTTTTATATCTAATTCTTAGTTGATTAATTGTTGTATGATAAGTATTATAACGTTATGAATACAAGCGGTCAACAAATCAAAATCCTATATATTGTCACCCAAGGCAACTGGGGAGGGGCGCAAAAGTATGTTTTTGATATGAGCAAATCGGTTAGCGTAGATTATTCAGTTGTAGTTGCTTCTGGTATTGAAAACGATACTTTGGGTAAAAAAATTACAGACCAAGGAATAAAATACGTCGGATTAAAACATTTAGTCAGAAATATTAATCCTATAAAAGATTTTAAAGCAATAAAAGAAATCGCCAATCTAATAAAAAAAGAAAGACCAGATGTCGTCCATCTAAACAGCTCCAAAGCGGGAGTCTTGGGTAGTATTGCGGCACAATCAGCAGATGTCAAAAAAGTAATATTCACAATGCACGGATTAGTGCTCAACGAACCGCTTAATCCTGTTAAAAAATTAATATATTTAATTGCGGAACGATTATCTGCCCGTTTTACTGACGAATTGATAGCGGTTTCGGAAAAAGATAAACAATCAGCGATTAAATATGCGGTAAAATCCGCAAAACATATTTCCGTCATCCATATTGGAATCGGTTTAAAATCTCTTGAATTTTTTCCAAAAGATAAAGCGCGACTTGAACTTGGTCTTGATCCTAATAAAACAATTGTCGGCACAATCGCCGACTTTTATCCGGCCAAAGGTTTACCATATTTGATTGATGCGGCAAAGAAGCTGATTGCGGAAAAACCTGACTTACAATTCGTGCTGATTGGAAGATCAGGACCGGACAAGAAAAAGATTAAACTGCTCGCGGAAAAACTCGGCGACAAATTTATTATTCGAGAAAATCTTGACCAAGCTTCCCAATATTTGAAAGCTTTCGATATTTTTGTCTTGCCAAGTGTCAAAGAAGGACTACCTTATACCATCCTGGAGGCTATGGCAGCTGGTTTACCGATTGTGGCCACCAAAGTCAGCGGTGTGCCGGATGTTTTGGAACACGAGCGATCAGCTTTACTGGTAGAACCTGCGAATTCAGACAAACTAGTCGATTCTATTCATCTTCTGCTCTCTTCTGAACAACTTATAAACACTCTTTCCACAAACGCAAAAAACCGGGTTGCCGACTTCAGCTTAGATAAAATGGTTGCGGAAACGAAAAATATATACCATCCCTAGCGGGCACTAAAAAACACCTTGAGTTCATCGAAAGGTATTTTGTGTTTACTAGATTTTATTTCAAAGGATTCTTTTCGTAAAAACCAGAATTGACGTTTTCAATAAAAGCTTCAGCTTCGGCAATATAATTTCCACCAAATCCTTTAATAACATCCGCGATTGCGATCGCTTCTGCCCGTTCACCCCTATAAGCGTACGACAGCGCGAAATCGATCCATGCATCAACATTGTCTGGTTCGACTTTTGTCAATTCTTCGGTAAAAAATGAAATCCAATCGAAATCCCTGGCGGTTTTGGCTAGTCCCAACATCCTGGTTAAATGCTTTGCCTGTTTGTAATTTGCGCCGGCAATTTCCATTTCATCGATCAAATCTGCAATTTCGCCATTCCTTCCTTGCATGAAATACAGCCTTACCAGATTAATATAAGACTCAACCACCTCGGAGTTTAACTCAATAGTCTTTAGAAAAAACTCTTCTGCCAGTTTTGCGGAATCCTCGGCCTGCTTTGCGTCTCCCGCTTCTTTGTAATCTTCATATAGATAAAGATAAGAATAACCGGCTTCTTGAGGACCATGCGGTCTGGTCGGAGTCAGCTCTTGCAGTTTTGGGATGTAACTCAAAGCTCTCTCGATCCGAATTTTTTCCTCGCCAGGAACCGCGTCGCGGGTAGTATTGTAAAACCGCGCGGCCAAAAGATAATTTTTAGCATCATCCGGCTTTTCAGAAATCAATTTTTCCAGTTGTTCCTCGGCATAAGTTACGATAGTAAAAACTTCCGGATTAATAGGTCCTTGCTCGCCTAGCTGCGTCCCGATAAAATCTATAAACTGGATTCGGTATTCGTTTTGGCCGTAGTTTTCTTTTTCCAAGACATCTTTAAACCGATCAAAGATTACATAAAAATTATCTTCCACCGGGTTTGATCGCAGGGCAACAGCGGCGGCCAAGTTTATTTTGGCAGGCTCCAAGGTTCCCTTCCACATTATCGGCCCTAGAAGCAGCAAGTACACAGCCAGCGCCCCCAGCCATAACTTCTTCGAGGTTAGTATTTTTGGCACATCGAATTTTGGTAAAAAATTACTTGCCATAAACGCCCAAGCAAAAAACAGGAAAACATAAGTCCCGATGCTTTCAAAAACAAATAAATCCTGGACAAAGTATGCCGCCGCAAGGGAGATAAAAATGATTGCCGGAACCTGCTTTTCTTCGTTCCCTCGCAGACGCTTGAGCATATAGTACGCGGGATAAAAAATAAATCCAAGATATAAAAGCAATCCGACTATGCCGGTAGTTACCGCTCTATCAACAACTACATTGTGCGCGCGGTCAAACCAAACCACAGATCCTTCATCTTTATAAATAATCGGCGGAAAATTTTTATTAAAAACAATATTATAATTTTCTAA
>Ga0066639_10002276_pt1 | contig 16836 bp, 11 predicted proteins | sample CryGeyCG2114_010_2_FD_59504 | JGI IMG/M metagenome (GOLD analysis project Ga0066639, IMG submission 59504) | Groundwater microbial communities from aquifer - Crystal Geyser CG10_big_fil_rev_8/21/14_0.10 | ecosystem: Environmental > Aquatic > Deep subsurface > Groundwater | place: USA: Utah...
GATTTTTAGCCAGTAAATAAAAGAATATGCCAGAAAAAAGATAGGCTGAAAATAAAATTATTTTTAAACTTGTTTCTAAATCAAAGTCAACAACAATTAATGGATAAGCTAAAATATTTGCCAAAGGGTAATTATAATTAAAAACCGGATAACCGAATTTATGATTAAGATTTTTAGCCCAGCGAGGAGGAAGATGACCATCTTTAATGGCCAAATAATAATTGGCTATTCTCGCCAAATGATTTTCCAAATCGTGACCACTAAAAATACCTGGTTTAAAAAAATAACGCAGATTTATAAAACTAATTAAAAAAATTAGAAAAATAAAAAACACACTTTTAGACTTAAGAAGTTTAATATACTTTTTCATATACTTTTTTAGTTTCTAGGGCGGTTTTTTTCCAGGAAAATTTTTTAGCCTGCTTTAAACCATTTTTCGACATATTAGTTAATTTATTGGCATCTAAAATTAACATTTTAATCTTTTCCTCTAACTCACCAGTGTTGCTGGGATCAAAGTATTCAACTGCCTTTCCTCCTACCTCAGGCAAACTTGCCTTGTTAGAACATAAAACAGGGCAGCCACAACTAATGGCTTCTAAAACCGGTAAACCAAAACCCTCATAAAAAGAAGGTTGAATATATAAAGATGCTAAATTATAAAGTAAAACAAGGTCTTTTTTAGGTATAAATCCAGGTAATAAAATATCTTTCTTTAACTTTAATTTATCAATTAAATTTCTTATTTCTTTTGCTTCTAAAAGATTTAAATCATTAAAAACATTTCCTACTAATACTAATTGACAATCAGATTTTAATTTATAAAAAGCTTTGACCAGTCCAGAAATATTCTTATTCCAATTTATATCTCCAACATAAAGTAAAAAATTGTTTTTTATACCATATTTTTCTTTAATTTCTTTTTGTTTTGATTCAGCTATTTTTATTTTCTTATAGATACTATCTGCTGCTAGATAAACAACAAAAATTTTATCTTTATTAATTCCAAGCAAAGATTGAATATCTTTTTTAGAGTTTAAAGAGTCGGTTATAATCGCTTTAACGCTTTTTAAAGCCAGCTTTTGAATTACCAGCTTTAATCCTCCTCTTAGGCCAGCAGGAAAATGCTCTGGATGTTTTAAGGGGGTTAAATCATGAATCGTTACTATGGTTGGCTTTTGTTTAACAATAGAGAGATTAAGAAAAAAAAGGTCAAAATAAGGATAATGAATCAAGTCGGGGTTATTTTTATTGGTTTTATTTTTAACCAGTGAGTATAAATTTTCCTTATCAAACTTTTTAAGGCTTTTATATAGGCCAGTTGAATAAGAACCAATGCCTCTTTTTAATGACTTAGGTGAAAGTTTAGAAATATCAATAAATACTTTCATTAATCTTTATAATATCATAAAATAAGGTCAATTTATGATAAGGATAAAAAAAGGGTCTTTTTCCTGGTTTTTAATTGTTGTTCTATATTTAATTTTAACTCTAATTATTGTTTTTCCTGTTTTTAAAAATAAAGTTATGCTTCCTTTAGATCTGTTGGTAAATGAAAATAGTCCTTGGCAAGTAGACTTTGCTTTTCCAGTAAAAAATCCATTTTTATTGGACGCTGTTACCCAAATATTTCCCTGGAAAAATTTAGTAGCAGAATCTTTGCAAAATAGGGTTTTTCGCTTATGGAATCCTTATAGCGCCACTGGCATGCCTTTTTTTGGCAATATGAAAACTGCCATGCTTTACCCTATAAATTGGTTTTTTTTATTAGGAAAAATTCAGGGTTGGCATTTAATAATTTTTTCCCAAATTTTTTTAAGCTTTATTACCTCTTATCTTTTAGCTAAAGAGTTTAAGTTATCAAACCTTACCTCTTTGTTTGTTTCAATAGCATTTTCTTTAAATTCTTTAATGATTGGTTTTTTAGAATTTGGGCATGAGGGTCATATTATTATGTTTTTCCCTTTATTTTTTTTGCTGACTAAAAAAACGCTAGAAAGTAAAAAAAGATTATACCCATTATTGCTTAGCACCAGCATTGCTTTGGCTGTTTTGGCAGGACAGTTTCAGTTGTTTTTATATGGCTTCTTAGCTAACCTGGCCTTTGCAATATACTGGAGTTTAAATAACAAAATTAGGCTAAAAAAAGTGTTATTAACTATTTTTTCAATGATTTTGGGACTAGGATTAGCGGCAATACAAATATTGCCAACTTTAGAAATGCTCAGAAATTCTCCCAGGTCAAGTTTAAATATTAAGGCTATTTTTTCCAATGACCTTTTAAACCCAATTCAATTAATAAGATTTATTGTCCCTGATTATTTTGGCCATCCAGCAACTAGAAATATGTGGGGATTTTTTGGTTATATTGAACAAACAGCTTATTTTGGAACCATAAGTTTGTTTTTCGCCATTTACTCTATAATCTTTATTAAGAAAAACAAAGTAATTAATTTTTTTAAAGCTGCTTTTATTATTAGTTTGCTTTCAGCTATAAAACCATTTGCTTTTTGGATATATTTTCTTAAAATACCCGTCTTGTCTTCCAATCCGGGCCAAAGGGTCTTAGTTCTAATACCTCTTTTTGGTGCCATTTTAGCTGGCTTTGGAATTAAATATTTTTTTAAACAAAAAAGTAAAAAACAGGCTCTTTTTTTGTGGACCTGGATTTCTTTATATCTTGCCATCCTAATTATTACTTATGTTCTAAAAAAATACTTACCAGAAGAAAAATCTTTGAATTTTTCTGTTGCTTTTAGAAATTTGATTTTTCCAACAGCTATTATGTTTCTGTTTTTTACTATTAACCTTATCTATAGGTTCATAAAAAAGAAAAAAAATATTTTTGAAAAAAAATATTTAGTTATTATTTTTATATTAATTTTATTTTTTGATTTTTGGCGCTTTAGTAATAAATTTATTCCCTTTTCCAATAAAGAACATTTTTACCCTCAAGCTCCTGTTATTGAATTTTTGCAAAATAATACTCAAAATGAAGAACGTTATTATGGATTGCTGGCCCCAGAGCTATTTACTATTTTTAACCTATATTCTCTGGAAACTTATAACCCTTTATATCCAAAACGCTACGCTGAGTTTATAGCCTTCTTTTCTCAAGGCAACACTGATATTTTGGACAGAAACAGGGTATTGATAAATCCAAACTCAGAAAACACCAAGCGCCTGTTTGACTTAACTAATACTGTTTATTTTATAAATCGCAAGGATTATTTGGATTCAGACTGGTCATTTCCGATAAAAAAATACCAAAAAAGCTTTACTAAGGTTTGGGATGATGAACACTTTATTGTTTATAAAAATTTAGACTCTCTGCCTAAATATGAACTATTTTATGATTTTGAAATAATAAAAGAAAAAGATGATATTTTAAAAAAATTAAGTGATAAAAACTTTAATTTTAAAAAAAAGTTAATTTTAGAAGAGAATCCTGAATTTGAGCCTTTAAATGCTAGCGGCTCTACAATTTTAAAATATTTAAGTTCAGATAAACTTGTTTTTGAAATTGATACTAAAAATAAGGCTTTATTTTTTCTAGCTGATAATTATTACCCAGGTTGGGCGGCAAAAATAGATAACAAACCAACAAAAATCTTAAGAACTAACTATACTTTTCGTTCTGTTGTTGTCCCTACCGGAAAACATCTTGTTGAATTTGTTTATCAGCCAAACTCACTTAAGATAGGAGCTTTAATCTCTGTATTTAGCTTAACTTGTTGTTTTGTCTGCTATAAGAAAAGCGGCTTTTTTTCCTAGTTCAACAGCATAATTAGTTCCGCGATCCCACGGGTAAACTTGACTCATATTGGCAAGGTAAATATTTTTTAATTGAGTTTTAATCTCGGGTATATATTGGTAATCTCCAACTCTAAAAATGGGTTGGGTATAAGGCTCTTTATAAACCCAAAAGTTTTTAATCCAATCTGGCTTAAAACTTGAGTTGATTCTAGTAACAAAGGGTAACCATTTTTGTAGCAGTACTTTATCAGAAAGTTTAAATAAAGCATTACTTTTATTAATATAACTGGCAAGATAAACAAAATGATTGTTGTGATAATATTTTTTAGGAATAAAGTTTGTCTGCTGAACACAAACAACAAATGGGATTTTTTCATCATTAATATTAAGCCAGTATACTTGATCCATTAATGATTTTTTTAACTTCAATAAAATTGTTATTGCTCCATAATATTTAATTTTTTTAAGCTGAGTTTTAAAAGATGCAGGAATTTTGGGAACAATCTGCAAAAAAATAGGATTAGCGCAAGTAATTAATATCTGATCAAATGATTTTAATTGATTTAGATTCTTAACTTCAGATTCAAGTTCTATAGTTCCCCTGTTTTTTTCTATTTTGTTTTTCAGTTTTTCAATAATAACTTGAAACCCACCGCTAGGATAACCTAAAAAGCTCGATCTTTTATGAACTCTGGCCCACATCCAAGTCATAGAAATTTGTTGATAATGCTTGCCAAATTTTTTTTTCATCAAGGGTTCCCAAATTATTTTCCAAGATTCACTTCCCATATATTTTTTTAACCACAAATCTGCCCGCTGATTTTGAAAAGTTTTAAAGTTTTTATTTTGCATTAAATAAAATGAAGCTAGCCCCATTCTTAACCTGGATACCAGACTTAAAGGAGAAAATGTAAGCAAATCTATCGGTGAAGTAAAAGGATAAATTGCCCCTTGATAAAAAATAGGCGCTCCGCTTTTTTTCCAAAACCAAATATCTTTTAGCCCCAAATCTTTGGTTAGCTTTAATATGGCTTTATCACTTTTAAATATATGATGATAACATCTATCTATGTACCAATCACCAGCCTTAAATCCTGATGCCAGTCCACCTAAAAATTTTTCCTTTTCAAAAACTGTTACTTTAAAGCCTTTTAAAGATAAATAAAAACCAGCAGTTAATCCTGTTAAACCACCACCAATAATTGCTATATTCATTCCCAATCTCCATTTAAATCAAAGCTCTTTTTTAGTTTTTTTGCCTCCCAATATTTAATAAAAGCTATAGAAAAATGAAGCCCGGAAAAAACAGCAAAAATAAAACCATAAAAACCATCGATAAAGCCCTTATGGCGAAAGAAAAGGTTAAAAAATGTCTTAATCGGTAACCAAAATAAATAGTTAAGCCAACTAAAAAAACCTAAAGACGTTTTTTGTTCATCTAACTTCTGGGCTGTTAAGGTGGTATAACGGTTGGCATTCCTTAGATATTTTGAAAATGTTGGATTGGCCAGATGAATAAGATTATTGGTTAAATAACCTATTTTCCCGCTAACTTCAATTTGCTCATGAACTGATTTGCAAGGGAAAAAAGCCTTGTTTTTTTTAACCAAACGAATCACATAATCTGGATACTGTCCTCCTTTTTTTAAAAACTTGGCTAAAAAATAGTTTTTTCTAGGAATAAAGTAGCCATCGATTTCTTCTTTATCTTTTTTTATTCTTTCTTTTATTTCATTTTTTAATTCCAGCGTCAATCTTTCATCAGCGTCTAATTGTAAAATCCAATCACCGCTTGCCTTATCTAAGCCTAATTGTTTATTTTTATGAAACATCATTTGGTTAGGCACCATAAATACTTTAGAAGTGTAACTTTTGGCAATTCTAGCTGTTTTGTCTTGAGAAGAACCATCAATAATAACAATTTCATCTACAAAGTCTTTAGCTGATTCTAAACAATCTTTTATATTTTCTTCTTCATTATAAGTAGCTACTACTAAAGAAAGATTTACTCCCATAGTTCTTGGATTTTCTGATCAATTTTTTGATAACTTTTTTTTAAACTTTCACCTCTTTGCATCTCCCACAGCCTAACATAAGTAAAAAATAAAGAAAAAAGTTGATAAATACCATCTATCACACCTTCTACTCCTTCTTTCCATGACCTTTTTTTAATAAACTGCCAAACCCCAGTCAAAAAAATTCTTATGAACCGCCAGCTTGTCATTCTAGGATGAGCCGTTTTAAACCGATTTTCTGCTTCTAATTTTGACCATTTTATGGTATTTAACAAACTTGCTTTAATGCTTCGATGTGACAGATGAACTAAATAATTTTTAAGTTTTTTTGTTTCCCCTTTTATTTCTGGTGTCTCATGAATATTACCTCGCCAGGTAACTAAAGCCTTTTTTTTAATTAATCTCAGCTGATAATCAGGCCATTCTGACTTAAATTCTTTAGCTAAAAAATAGTTTTTTCTAGGAATAAAGTAGCCATTAACTTTTTCTTTATCTTGATTTATTTTCCCCAAAATTTCTTTTTTAAGATCTGGCGTAACTCTTTCATCTGAATCAACATAAATAAGCCAGTCTCCTGCTGAAGCTAAAGCTCCCTGATTCCGCCATTTTGAAAAATTGTATTCTCTGATTCCTTTAACAATTTTAAAACCATATTTTTGGGCTATTTTCATCGTTTTATTGTCAGCTTCCAAACTGACAAGAATTTTTTCATCAGCCCATAAAAGGGTTTTTAAACAACCCTCAATCATGTCTTGCCTTTTACCAGCTAAAACTATGACGGTAATTTTTTTCATTTTATAAACAGTTTACTTTTTTTATTACAAAAGTACAAAAATAAGGTCCATAAAATCCCTAAACCATATTTTACTGAATTAATAAAGCTAGCTGACGAGGCCTCTGGAAAATAACGGACCGGTACAGGAATCTCACCCATCTTTAAATTATTAGCCGCAGCAGAAATCAATATTTGCTGATCAAAAATAAAATCATTAGACATTCTCATAAAGGGAAGTTTTTTTAACGCCTTTGTTGAATAGGCCCTAAAACCAGTGTGGTATTCAGATAAATTTAAACCTAAAATAACATTTTCTAAAATTGTTAAAAAACGATTCCCATAGTATTTCCACCACGGCATACCACCTTCTAATACTTCGCTCCTGCTTCGCACCCTAGATCCAAGCATAATATCAAACCTGTTTTTGGTTATTGGATATATTAACTCTCTTGTTAAGGTAGCATCATACTGATAATCTGGGTGGATCATAACAATAATGTCTGGTTTTCTTTTTAATGCTTCCCAGTAGCATGTTTTCTGATTGCCACCATAACCAAGATTTACTGGATGCAAAAAAACTTTTAAACCAAGTTTTTTGGCAATTCTAACAGTTTTATCTGATGAAGCATCATCAACCAAAACAACTTCATCAACTATGTCTTTAGGTATATCTTTATAAGTTCTCTCTAAAGTTTTAGCTGCATTATAAGCAGGCATAATAACTATAACTTTAGGTTTTAGTTTATTTTTTTTCTCTATCATATTTATAATAGATAAGGCCAAATCCAATCAAACTTAACAATGATAACCAATTACTAAAACGTCTCAAATTTGTTTCCCTAAATACCAAGGTAATTAAATGATTGCCTTTATCTAATTTAATTCTTATTCTACCATCTTCTGTAATCATTTGATTAATGTTCTTTTTTTGACCATTAATATAGATTTGCCAACCAGGATAATAAACTAATTTAGGTATTATCTCAGCTTTATCAGATTTAACTTCACTATAAAATCTAATAAGATTAGATCTTTTTTCTAAAATTTTACTATTAACGTTTCCTGATAAAGTAACTATTTGAGGATCCGACTGATCAAACCTATTGGGAGGAAAATGACGTGGGGCATAGTCTTCATACTCACTGCTTGTCTCTGTACTCTGCCAATATTCCGAGTCTGGAAAATAAACATACTTATTAACTTTTAAATGATTTCTGTTTCCATAAAAACCAAGAAAAAGAATTAAAAATATTAAAAACCACTTGTACCAACTATTTTTAATCACTTTAACTGTAAACCCAATTAATAAACTTGAGGCAAAAATAGCTATTCCTAAAAAACGCCAAGGAATATCTATAACAAAAAAATCATTAATAAATTCATAAAGCCCATTTGAAAAAGTTAGCATTAAAAAAATCGAAAACCAAAAAATCATTAAAAAATAAGTTCCAAAAAATAAAAAATTTTGCCTAAATTTAATATGTCTCTGATAGAATTTTTTAAATTTCGTGTTTTTAAAAACATAAAGGCTTAATTTTAATAAAATCAAGGTTAGGCTGATTAAAATAACCAACCACTGGGCTATTCCTACCTGAAAAGACATAGAATCATCTTTAACTCCAGGCATAGAAAAACCATAGCCCCACTTGGAATAAAAAAGTTGCTGAAGAGTTACAAAATGTGCCTTATAATAACTACTAAAAACTCCACTGATCTTGACATATTTTTTTTCTATCATGGCTGGCAACCAATAGTAGGCAGTTAAAAAAAGGCTAATTATTCCTGAAAGCGCTGTCATAAAACAATATTCTTTTTTGTTTTTTGTTAACAAAACATTAATAGTAAACCAAAATAGAATTGGAACCGCCCATAAACCCAAGGTAATAGCATGAGTAAGAATAAGGCCTGACAGAGAAAAGCTTAAAAGTAAAATCCAAAAAGTGTATTTTTTCCTAATTTCGGCTAATTGATTAAGTCCAAAAAATATTAAGGGAATAAAAACAAAACCTGCCGCCTCACCAAGTGAAGCTCTAACAAAAATATTAACAAAACGATATGGAGCCCAAAGATACAAAACCGCACTTAAAAAACCTGCCAGCTTTGACGACCATAACTTTTTAGCAAACACAAACATAGTAATTCCAGAAACCAAATAAGTGAGAATAAATGAAAATTTAATTGCGTCTCCTAGATTGCCCATAATTAAATATCCAACTTCCGCAATCCAAAAAGGAAGTCTATAGGTAAAAACAAATAAAGGATAACCATAACCTTTTAATGCTGTTCCTGCCCACCTAACGGGTAATTGACTATCTTTTAATCCCTGATGATAATGCATTAATCTAATTATTTGGTGCTTGCCATCATGGCTGGTATAAAAACCAGGATGTAATAAAGATTTTATAGCCATAAGGCCAATAATTATAATAAGAATAATAAATATTTTAGCTTTCATTTAAAAATTCGCACTAATTGTATAATAAACCTCATCATGATATTGGCTGGTAAATTTTTTTATTAATTGACCGCCTAAATTTCTGTCTCCACCAGAAACATAAATTTCTGTTTGTCTATTGTCTGGTCTAGGATTACTAACAAATAAAAATTTGTCAAAATATTCAACCCATTCAAGACCGGCTGTATCTGGATTATATCTTTTCACTTTATTAAAAAAATCAGCTGGTGGATAAGATGTATAAAACAAAACATAAATATACGAACTATCATTATGTTTATCAAAAATAATTTTATCAGCTATAGGTTGACTATTGTTTAAATACCAAACTGCTTCTCTTAATCCGGGTAATAATTCCCCGGGGGGATTTTTTTTATAATCAACAAAATAGGCTTTAGAAAATTGGAAAAAGTTAAAAGTCAATAACAATAAAATTATTATACCTATAAGTTTAAATTTTTCTAATAACCAGCTTAAACCAAAACCGGCAAAAACCGTAAGCCAGAAAAAAAAGTTCAACAGTCTTGTTGCATGAGGAGCATCAGTAGTAATTCCCGAAGGAACTAAAGATAATAAAACAAATAAAATGGTAAAAAACTTCACCTCTTTCACAATCTGCTTATTTTTTAAATAACAAACAATACCTATTAAAATCAAAATAGTAAAAACGGGGTAAAGGTGAGGAATAATTGGAATTTTATGCCAAGGATGCGAGCCTCCTGAACCAAATAAAAAATTTGGAGAAAATGACTTTATTGAATTTTTTAAAAAAATTGCCCCATAATAAATATATTGATTGTAAAACAGCTTTGCCCTTAAAAAGCTTTTCTTTTCTATATCTGTTCTTAGTTGGTTAAAATCCAATCTTATTTGCGGATTGCCAAAAATTGTAATTCTGCCTTTTTGTTCTCCAAATCCTACTTGGTTTATAAAAAACAATAAAGAAAAAATAAGAATTAATAAAATTGAAAAAAATAATTTTTTATTATTTAAACTTTTTTTAGAAATTGATTTTAATCCCAATATAATAAACCAAATAGCAAAAAATATTGGCCAAATAATAAATGAGCTAGAATAGGTAAAATAACTAAGGATCAGAACAAAAATTGTTTTAAAATCAATCTTTTTAAAATTTTTTAAAGCTAAAAAATAAAAAATAAAAATATTTAAAAATAAAGCTAATATCGCTTCAAAGGAAAATCTAGAATAAAAAATCGCCCAGGGACTGATAGCTAATAAAAATAGGACAAGTAATTGAATAATAATTTCTTTCTTTTTTACCATTGTTTTTTTGCTATTTAAAAATAATCCCCTTATTAAAAAATAAGTTAACGGGAGCATTAAACTACCAGCCAAAGCAGCCCAAAAACGAACACTAAATTCATTCAAACCAAAAAGCTTTACTGGCAAAACGGTTAAATATATATAAAGTGGGGATTTAAAATCACCAAAAGATTTAAAACTCAAAGGAAACTTTTTACCCCATTCATCTTTTCCAGTTTGTAAAATACTATAAGCATTGTAACCAATGGCAGGCTCATCCCTATTCATTGAGCTGGGAATATCTCCTAATTGATAAAAACGGATAAAAAATCCAATAATTATAGTCAAAATTAACAGTAATAGCTTAAACTTTGGTTTTATTAATAATTTTTCCATATTTTAAAATTATTTATGTTATCTATTTTATCACCTGTTGATAGTTCTGCTGGCGTTCCTATTAACATCACTTTATTACTCTTCTTATCTTTTTCAAATTCAATATTTTTAAAAGTTATTTTATCAAAATTAAAGGTTTCTGAATAATTTTGTGGGTTTTGGGCTAAAATTGTCTGGCGATATTCCTGAAATTTACTGATTGAATAATCTGAATATAAAAGAAAGTATAAATAAGGACGACCATAAGCATTGGTAAAAACAACATTATCTGCCCTATCATAATCTTTATTAACTGCTTTAATTGCCTGTTTATAACCACCCTGCCAGTCTAAAAATGAACGGCCGGGATAATGAATATAATAGTCATGAAGATAAAATATAAACTGAATAAAAAAGAATAAACATATGATATAAAGTAGAAAAGTTTTTTTCTTTGTTTTTAATAATTTAAATAATTGAACTAAACCATAAGCACTTATAATATTAATAAAAACTACTGCATTTAATGAACGCAGTGCATGGGGAACTTCATAAGGCACAGCTGCTGGTAAAAAAGTAATTAACAAACAAATATTTAAAAATAAAAATAATTTAATATTTTTTTTAAAAAATAGATATTCACCATAAATCAAGCCAAAAGCAGATATAAATAATAAAACCCCAATTCTTCCTGTTGAGTGGCGTAAGTTATTGTCTCCTTTTAAAATTAAAAAATTTAAAGAAAAGTGGTCAAAATAATGAAACAACAACTGTTTGCCAATATATAAAAAGCGATGGTGGATTTTTCTGGCAATAAAGCTATCCTTATCTTGTTCAATTAATTTAGCTGAATAAATAATAATTTCTTCATTGGATAAAATATTTTTAGTACTTAAACGAAGCTGATTAGCTTGAGCTGATAAATTGCTATTCCTTAATGGCATTGTAAATCCAAAAAACAGCCCTATAAATAAAATAAAAATAAAAATATTTTTTACATTTCTCTTCCAAAAAAATATAAAAGCTATAAATAGTATTATTGGCAAAACAATTCGAGCTGAATAGTAAGTATAAATTGCCAAAATCGCCAATAATAAAGAAGCTAGTATCCAAAAAATTCTTAATACTAAATATTGACTTTTCCTAGCTGCTTTTAAAAAAAATAACAATGCTAAACTATTAAATAATAAGGCTAAATTTCCTTCAAAAGCAGCCCGGGAAAATTGCAGATGCCAAGGACTTGTTGCTAATAAAAAACTAGCAATTAAAGCAATAGCATTAATTAAGTTTTTTGGCTTAGAAATTAGATCTTTAAATCTTGATAATTTAAATAACTCGCCAATTAAAAAATAGACCACTAATACTGTTAATGTCCCAGCAATAACTGAAGGCAAACGAACCGCTAATTCAATCCTACCAGCTAAAACTTTAAAAAATGGGGTCGCTGTTAAAATATATCCAGGTAATTTATAATCTCCCCATGATGGAAAAATCGGTTGAAGCCAAAAATTTCCATGATGATCTTTGGCAGTTAAACTAATTGACTTGGCATCTAAAGCTATTGCAGCCTCATCCCAATATAATGAAGGAGGTATTTTATCAACATTATATAAACGCAATATAAATGCCAAAATTATAATAAAAAATAAATATATATATGTTTTATTCATATTTTATTTTTAATAAATAAACTGAAAAAATAAAGGCTGGCCGCTTTTATCTTTAATAATTCTACTATCTATACCAGCTTTTTCTTTAATTTCGCCAGGAAGATCATAAAAAAGATCAACATAAACGATATCCCTGTCAATATTATCTCCTCCATTCCAATCAATAGAACCAAACTGGTATTTAGAGGTTATGCTTTTTACATGCCTAAAACCTTCATCATCCAAAGGATACCACTCCACATTATCCAAAAACCATGATGGTTCAATCTTTTGATAAAAAGCAGTAAAAATGTATGGAGAAAATTCTGGTTTAGTTATTTTTAAAATCAGAGGTTTATTTCTCTTATTTTCCCAATAATTAAAATTATCAATAATTTCTTTATAATAATAGTCATACCCCCCATTCACGTGATTAATATAATTTTCACTAATTTTTAAAATATCTCCAAACCAAACTAAGCTTAAAATAATAAACACTAAGTAAGAAAATTTTAACTTCTTGCAAAATACGATAAAACTATCTAGTCCAAGTGAAATTATAACTATTAAAGGTATTACTTGACCAAAATTTCTAAAACCGCTTGGAGTTCTGACTAAAAATGAGGGTAAAATCGGAATTGATAAATACCAAAACAGCCAAAATAGTTCAACTCTTTTTCTTTTTTTTACTATTAAAAATAGTCCCCAAAAATAAAACGGAATTAAAACTAAATAATTTAGCCTTAAGCTTTTTTTCCCAATTAAAAACCGGGCGTTTAAATCATTGCCAAAAAATAAAAAAGGTAAAGACAAACTGGAAAAATAGTTCTCACTATAGCTCAAAAACCCTTCTACTGCTTGATTATGGAAAATGTTTGCTGTCAGACGATCACTTTTATGAGCTTGTTTAATTAAAAAAATCTTTTCTAAATATATTGATTTATCCCTAAAAACAGTTGTTTGTAAAAATTTGTCTTTAATCGCTTTCTTTCCACCAAGCTGACTTAAAAAAAATATTAAGGCCAAAAATAAAAAATAATAAAATTGTTTACTTTTAAAAAAACTCTTAGTTTTGCTGATAAAAACCAAAAACAAATATAAGCTTAGAACAAAAAGCGTGGTTCCATGATAGGTAAATAGTGAGATTATAAAAAAAGCTAAACTTAATAAATATTTTTTTTTGAAAAATAATAATGATCCCATGGAAATAAAAAATAGAGCTAAGTTAACCTCATAAGCCTGACGAGAAAAATGGATATGCCAAGGTGAGAGGGCTAACAACAAGGAAGCAATTATGGCTAAATTTTTATTTTTAGGAAAAGTCTTTTTTACCAGAAAGTAAACTAAAATAACCGTCAAACTTCCTGCTAAACCAGATAAAAACCTGACTGAAAAAATACTTAAGTTAAATAAAAAGATAAATGGTATCGTAAGGTAAATATAAACAGGCATTTTCCAATCCCCAAAAGATTCAAAGAAAAAAGGAAGCAGCTTTGCATGTTCATCTTTAGCTGTTTTTAACAAAACATAGGCATTATAACCAATATCCGCTTCATCTCGATTTAAAAAGTGAGGAATAGAAGATGTTTTATAAGTTCTTAAAAACAAAGCTAATAAAAAAATTAAAATTAAAATAATTTTCTTGGGATTTTTAAACTTTGTAAAATTATTTATTCTTGCCATATTAAAAAAGCTTTTTTATTATTTAAAAAGTCTATTGTTTTTATTAACTCTCCTTTGCCAATTTCACTAGGTGATGTTATTAATAATATTTTTTCGTTATTGCCTGGATAGATTCCAAAATGAACTTTACCTATATTGTCTATATCTGGCTTTTTGGTCTGTGGTTGAATTTCCTTTTGAATCCAAACAGGATCTTTTTGACTATAAAATAAATAATACATATATGATCTTCCATATTCATTCGTTAAATATATATTCTCAAAAAAATTTTCATTTTCATTAATATAATTAATCGCCTGCTTATAACCATATTGCCAATAACTAGAATATATTTTGGGGTAATGATGATAATAAAAATGAAGGTATAATAAAAAATCAAAAGTCAGTAATAAACTAGCAATAGCAAAAAATATTTTTTTGTTTTTAAATAGCTTAAATAAATATCCTAGCCCAATAGCAGATAAAATAGAAAATGCCGGAACATCAAAAAGTGTCCTTAAGGCATGTGGGGCTTCTTTAGTTAATGATGCTGGGACAATACCTATTAAAATCCATCCTAATAAAAAAATTGTTTTTTTAGTTGGTTTTTTAAGCAATATAACTAAGGCAATAGTTAAGCTAATAATCTCCCAATGATAAAGTAAACCAAATTCTTGAGTCGAATGCCTTGGATTTCCATCTCCAGAAAGAAAAAGATACGAACCATTAAAATGTTTAAAATATTCATCTAAAAATATTCTTCCATATTCCCAAAAACGATGGTGAACTAATTTTGCTATTTTACCTCCCCCATCTTCTGCAATTTTTTGGTTTGATTCAATAATTGGATTTAAACTAGTAAAAATGCTTGTTTCTTGGAAACGCTGACTAATCTCCTTTTGTCCTAACAACCCAATTAGAGGTAAAGATATCACTAAACCAATAAAAACTGATAAAAACAATATTTTTTCCATTTTTAAAAAATTTTTGAAAAATAAAAAGAAGGAAAATAGAACTATTAGGGGAACAAAAACTCTGGCTCCATGATAAGTGTATAAGCTTAAACCAAAAAAAAGACTAGATATTGGCAAAAAGTAATACTTTTTAAATGATTTTAGCAATAGTAATATGGCTGTAGTAGTTAAAAACAAGGCTAAATTAGCCTCAAAACCAGCTCGAGAAAATTGCAAGTGCCAAGGAGAAATAGCTAATAAAAAACTGGCAGTTAAAGCTAAAGCTTCTTGTTTTAGACCCTTAAATTTTTGATTTTTTATATTATCTTTGAATAATTCTTTGGTTAAAAAATAGCAAATTAAAACAGTTAAAGTGCCAAAAAATGCTGAAGGAAAACGAACTCCAAATTCATTTAAACCAAAAAGCCGTATTGAAGGCATAAGTGAATAAACATAAAGTGGCGGCTTATAATCTCTGAAAGATTCAAGGTAAAACAATGGCCAAGAATTGCCCCGATGATCTCTGCCGGTTTTTAAAAGAGAATAAGCATCATAACCTAAAGCTACTTCCTCCCAATATAAAGACGGAGGGTTTTTAGCTAAGTTATAAAATCTTAATAAACCAGCCAATAAAATAATTAATAATAAAACTAGGTTTTTATTTATTTTTGTCAACATTTTGCTGCTGTTCTATTTTTAGCTTATCAACTTCAAAGACTAAAAAAGCTATATTGCGCCCATCAAGATAATAAATGGTTTTTAAAGGCTTAATCCCTGTTTTTATTGTTTTGGGGGCGGTTGCTAATAAAGCCATATTTGGATAATCTTCAACCTTACCTGCATCATCCAAAAAATTATAATTATTTATTTTTTCAACTTTTATCCAACCATCTTCTTCCTCGTAATACTTAATATCAGAGTTAAAATATTCAGATGCAGAAATATTATTATAGTAAAGATAAAATATATACTGCTTGGTATCCCTTAATTCTCTAGATACATAAATGTCATTATAATTTTTTTCAACTGTTTTTAAATATTCAAAAAGGGGCTTATATTCATAATAAGTATAGTGAGAGTGTTTGTTGGGAAAATAAATAAAATAATTAACTAAAAATTGGCCAACTAAATATAGATAAACAATTAATGGTAGAACAACAAAATATTTTAAACCTTTCTTTTTTAAAAATTCAAAAAAACAAAACCAGCCCATACTTATAAAAGCAATTATTGGCATAATAATTATCAGGCTGCGGGCATAATGTCCCTTTCCGGTCAAACTATCAGCTAAAGGAGCCAGTAATAAAAATATAAAGAAGAATTTTCCTTCTTTTTTATTAAGATAATAAATTAGGCCAATAAAGAAAAATGGCAAATTAATCAAATAAAAGTAAGGGGATGGCGGTAAAAACCCCCAGCCTTTTTCAAATTCCTCAAAAAACAAAAATTGAGGACTAAAATGGTAAAAATAGTTGACAAAAAAGTGGCTGGTATAAGCTGAATATTTATTTAAAAAAACTTTACAAAAAAGTTGTGGTAAAGCTGCCTGACATTCACCTAAAAGCTCATTTACTTGACCAACAACACTTTTATTTCTAAAAATATTTACCTGCATAAACCTAGCTTTTCCTCCATCACCAAAAAATGAGATTAAAAGAGGTATTAACAAAATAAAGCTTAAAATAATTATTAAAACTTTTTGTCTCAATTTATTTTTAATTAAATCAGGTTTAATTGTGGTTAAACTCAAAAGAAAAAGAGGCAAAAAAAGTCGGTAACCATAATAGGTATAAAAACTAACTATACTAAAAAAAACTGCTAAGCAAAATGAAACTAAACTTTCTTTGCTCTTTAAATAAAAATAGCTTGAAGTTAAAACAAAAAAAAGCCCAACATTACTCTCCATAATTACTCTTGATAGGCCAAAATACCA
>Ga0066639_10002280_pt1 | contig 16823 bp, 13 predicted proteins | sample CryGeyCG2114_010_2_FD_59504 | JGI IMG/M metagenome (GOLD analysis project Ga0066639, IMG submission 59504) | Groundwater microbial communities from aquifer - Crystal Geyser CG10_big_fil_rev_8/21/14_0.10 | ecosystem: Environmental > Aquatic > Deep subsurface > Groundwater | place: USA: Utah...
TCTGAAGTCACTTTTTTACTCTTTTTGGGCCTATTCTTCCTAAGGTGAGAATCTTTGACGGACCTATTTAGAAGCTAGCCTTTCGTCCGATAAAGATCATGGATGAAAATGAATCCATTAGATAACAAAAGCTATGGGCGCTTTTATAGCGCAGAGCGCATCGGTGGCGGCATAAAAGAGGTGGATATTACCTATGCTGGCACAGGGCCTCAAAAGATTGTGAGCCATTGGTATCATGGTAGCGATGGCGTGGATCTTTTTATTTGGATAGATTCCAAGGGTAACGTGATAAAGCAGCAACTGAATTTAGCAGGTAGCATTGTTGAGTGGAATATTTTGGATGGCCTCAGAACCGGAATGGTTATTGAAGTGGAAATGCTCATGGCAGCAAGCTCTGACATGGCACAAGGAGCTTCCCCAAAAAGTAGTGAAAGTATCTTGTTTGACTCTTCTCCTAGCCAGTTCACAATCAAGTTTGCCAGTGAAATTATCCCCCATGTGCCTGGTTTAGATGAAGCCTTACGACAAACTTTGATCCAACATTTTTTAAAGCCAAAGTCATTCTCCCACTTACAGTTTGAAGAGATTGTGAGGAGGTATGGGGGGCAATCAGAAGGTCGAATAAAATTTTTATTCAAGAGCTGGATTAAAAAGTTTTTTTCGTGATAGCCTTGATCCATGTGGAAACATGTTTGGGTTCTATCGGGATGGTTTTTTCGTCGTTATTTATTTTCTAGAAGAAGCAGTGCTTTAGTTCGTAGGATTTCCTGGATTTCTATTTTTGGCATCGGATTGGGAACAGCAGCCCTTACCATTGTTCTTAGTATTATGAATGGCTTTGATGGCACAATCCGTTCTCGACTTTTGGGAACAGAGCCTCATTTACTTGTATTTTCTCAGCAGCAAAAAAAAATTGAAGCCCAGATAGATCCTCTAATCTCTCGGTGGCAAACACAAAACCCTTTGCAAAATTATTCACCCTATACACAGCAAGATATATTGATTCGTACTTCTGACGGTCGTTATGGCGGCGCTGTTTTAATGGGGGTGAATAACGAATTACTGCAGTTAATGATCAATCAAAGCCGCTCTCAATCAAACACAGAAAATCAAAAATATTTTTTTTCCGATGTCGACAGGCCTGAGTCAAAAATGACTTTGGGAGCTCGAGAAATAATGGTTGGTGTGGATCTCGCCTATCAATTACAAATTTTTGAGGGGGATACAGTTACTTTGCTTAGTCCTGAATTGTTGCTACGACCTCAAGATCATTTTCCACCTATGGAGAAAATGCTAGTAAAAGCGTTGTTAAGAACAAATATCCCAGAAAAAGACTCAGGTTTAATTTTATATAATGTAGATAAAACCCTAGGAAGATTGAGAAATTCTGTGGGGTATAAATCAGGAGTTGCTATTCGTTGGCAAAACCCAGAAGACTTTGGTTTTGCTATTCAAGACATTCAAAAATTGGGACTTGAATATGAAACATGGGCGCAAAGACATGCTGCTTTGTTTTACTCTCTTAAAATGGAAAAAATAGCGATGTCTTTGTTTTTAGGCTTAAGTATTTTTATTGCTAGTTTTACGACACTGATTGTTTTGGCTCTTCTACTAACTCATAAAAAAATAGAGTTAGGAACTTTAATGGCCATTGGTTTGTCAGAAAAAAATGTTGTAAAAGTGTTTACTTTGGTTGGAGTTCGATTAGCACTTATTGGTACAACAACGGGCTTGTTGTTTGGTTTGGCTTTATGTTTTTTAATAGATCGGTATCCCATTATTAAGCTCCCCGATATATACTACGACACGCAAATTCCCATTAAGATTGATCCATCTGTGATATTTGTAGTGTTCTTTGCCTCATTATTGGTCGGGTTAATTTTGAGCTGGTTGCCTATCAAAGTCGTGGCTCAACGAGGAGCAGGGCAATTGATGAGACCCTTCACTCGCCCAGGCTAAATGTAGCAAAATATTAGCTATTGTATATTTTTCAAGCTTAAAGACTATAACTGCGACACCTGCGCAACTATTCCAATATCCTTTCTTCAAGATCTAGAAAATACCCCTTCTTCTTCTATATATCGTGCTTTAAGGTTAGGCACATTTGGCACGAGGTCTGCTTAAAGAAGATAGGAATAAGAAGAATAGGGGAGAATCTTAGTTGTTATTTAGACTGTTACTTTCTTTCTATCTGCTCTCGAGCATACAGGCCTTTGCCTTGGAAAAGACTGGTGTTTTGCCTCAGGGAGTGAACTTCTTTTCTTTTAGGGGAGCTTATGTCGGCGGTATTGATCAGAAATATAACTCTGGTTCCCAGCTCTATAATCAAGGGGATTTATATTCAACAAGTTTTGATATTCAAGAATTAAAGAATTTTGCTACTCCAAAAAATGCTGAAAGATTAAATCAGTTAACTGACCTGCTCAATGGTCTTAGCACTGACAATGTAGGTGACAGAGTGAGTTCAGGAACTTTAAAGTTCCATGCTGAAGCTGAATTAAAATATGTGGCACCAATCTATGCCAGGGGGATAACTTCGCATTGGACTTTAGGTATTGCAGTCCCAATTATTAATTTTCAAGCTCGTGGGACTGTGACGCAAACAGGCTCAAATATTGAGCAGATCAAAAAAGAATATCAATCTCTCTATGATTATAATCAAGATTTTAGAGATGGATTGAACGAACTCTCTGATATGAAAACCCAATTCAATAAGGCGCTGCAGGAGAAGGGCTATGATCCCATAGGTGAAACTCATAAGAAAAATGATACATTCATTGGGGATATTCAGATTTTAAATTTATATGATTTAGGTCATGCACAGGGATGGGCTGGAACTTTAAAGTTTGTTACAGTATTGCCAACAGGACCACAAGATAACCCCGATGATTTATTGGATTTATCAAATCAACATCAAACAGCACTGGGGCTTGGGTATATTCAAGACCTTAAGCTGTGGCCTCGCTGGGTTATGGGGAGCAGTGTAAATGGTCTTATGCGACTTCCTGATAATATTGAAAAGAGAGTGCCCACGAGTCGCAATGATAAGCTGCCCGGACCAGAAACTAAAGAGGGGTTAAGGAGAGACTTAGGTGACCAAGTCTCTGTTGCTGCAAACTTGCGGTACCAATTGTTGACCTCATTGGAGGTGGGCGGAGGCTACGAGCTAGGTTCAAAAGAGGAAGACAAATATTCAGGAAGTAGAGGGTACGACTATTCTTTGCTTGGTGAGAGCACTTATCAGAGTTGGCAAAAAATAATCATAAGCATGGAGTATTCGTCTGTGAATGACTTTCTTTCTGGAGCTGCAAGTATGCCAATGGGTGTGAGTTATGACTACTCAGATGTCGTAGCAGGAATAAATATTGAAAGACAGCAGGTTCATGAACTAAATATTAAGGTGTATTTTTAATGAAGAGAATTTTTCCACTAAATTTTGGACTCATATTGCTAATTGCAGCTGCTTGCTCGCCTCATACAAATGAGACTGAAGCTCCGAATACAACCATTAAGTTTGAGCCAAAACTAGAAGACAAAGTATTAAATCTCGAATCGGTGGCAGAAAACCCTCCGGGAATTTGGTTCCAGACTGGAAATAAGTACCCTGTTGATGGTGACTCTTTTTTTGAAATGACAGAATCTCTGATGGAGATGACTGAATACACAGACAATAAAGTGTTTTCTCAAGAGGCCCACCTTTTACTCAAAGATTTCTATAGGAATTCTAGTAACTATACCCAGGCAACAGCTCGTCAGAGCCTATACCTTGATGCTGCTCTTGGTGAAAAGAAATCGATTTTAATTAAGTTGCTTACAGAAAAAAGAGAAGAGTTAGGGGATAGTCTTAAATTAATCAAAGTTGTTTTCTCAAGTTTAGAAAGTGAATCTCAGGAGATTTTTAATGGAGATTCCATTCCTAGATTAGCTCAGCAAGTGAAGGATTTTATTAATATTACTTTACTGAGATTGAAAAATACTAATGTTTCTCCAGATGTAGTTGCTGCCTATCATGAGGAGCTCCAATTGCACTATCAGACTGTGATAGATGAATTTGTTAAGCAAATGTCACAGGTTGCAGAAACTCGGAGTCCTAAGGAAAATTTAAATAGCATTCGAGTGATTTTAAAATTACCTCTAACTAGAGAGACTTTAGATGTTATAGAAGGTCAATTAAATGATGGCAGTAAAATTATTGATGGCGTAGAGAAAATCACAGACGCACAACAAGCATTAGAAGTGATAGTTGATGTTTGGACTATTCTAGATTCTGAACAGCAAAAAAGGTACTTTGAGCCTTTAAACAAAGATCTTTATACATATTTGCAAAATGCAGACTCTGAAACTCTTAGGAAAATACGAAATGGAAGCTATGACCCTCGCATTGCCATAGCAAGATATTGGTACATTATTCCAGCCTTAGAGAAGTATGGAATTAAAAAAATACAAAAAGAATTAAGCACTTCAGTGAATGAGTATTTGCTTAAAAGTATCTATGAACAACTCAAAGTTCAGCTTCAATCTTTTCCACATATTATAGGTGACATTGTTCAATCTGCAGTGAATGAGAGAATCTCAGATCTTAATCATTATCTTGATGGATCTAATTATGGTGATTTTTTTGCTGAAAAGTCAGCCGTTTGGGGAGAGAAGGTACTGTTTGCAGGTCAAAAAAATATTCCAGGTCTTGAACGAAGTCGCTTTCGCCTTTCAGCAAAAGAAAATGGCAATTATCAAATATTACCAGACACTTTAGTTTCTCGTAAGGTCGTGTCTAGTTCCACCATGGGAACCTCAATGTCGGCTGCGGTGAAGCGGCTTGTTGGCATTACAGAATACGAGGGTATTTCAACAACATCACCTGAGTATTATAAATTGGTCATGCAGCTTTTAAATAAAATACCGGCATTGGGTGGATTTAAAAAAATTGATGATCAACTTTATCCATCATTTCATGTACAACTAGGTGTGGCGGATCCATTTTATAAGTTAATGGATATTAAAGAGCAGATTAAATCTACGGACACATTTGCTGTGCCCGATTATATTTCTGTAAATCCACCTTTTCAGTTTAATAAATTGGAAACATCACGCCGCTATAAATTAAATTTTAGTGTTCAAGGACAGGCGCAGCTACTTAAGGGCTTATCCTTGACTGCTCAGTATTTTGCTGATTGGAAGGTAAATGGTTTTGATGATCAAATGAGCCAGTTCGTTTTAGGTAACCTAATGCCCAATGTACCTCAGGAGCTTGAGAATGAAGCCCTATTCCCAAAAGACAAGCTCTATGAGTATAGCCTAGGTATTTCGGCTAATATTTTAAAGAATTTAGTGAGATCAGAGTCTAATTTGATTTTAGTGACACATTCCGGAAGAGAAATTGGTGGTAATGAAATTGAAAGTGCCTTGAATGATGCTAATGATGTTCCTCTTTATGCAGCTATTGTGGATAGAGGCATGATTGGTCAAGACAAACATGTGAGTGCTGCCGCATTGTCTCGTTTTATTATTGCTTTAGGTGAATTTTTAAAATCCGTAGAGGGTGTTGAAAATTCAAAATCTACTCTTATTCAAGAAACTCAAAATGGCGGAAAACCCATTTTGAATTTACTTAAAAGCGAGATTAAAAAAGTAAGAGTATTGACATTGTTATTTGCAAACTTTTTGACTAATAAGATGCGGGGAGAAGATGGTTTGATTTACTCGAATTATTCTCTTCAAAAAATGCAGCCTGTAGGTTCTATTAGATTCTTGGAAGACCAAGCTTTAAGTATTAAGGCTCTTTTAGTAAGTGCAGACATATTAGGTATGCAAGGCCTGCTAGGCACTGCCTATGATATTTATTTTGCCATGAATCACAGGTTTTTTAATGAAGAGCTAGGTTTTTACACCAATACAGATAAGTCCATACAGCTACCTTATCCTACTGTATCTGTTCAAGTGCTTTCGGCCTTGGGGCGTTTAGCTACAATTGAGCCGGACTATAGTCACGGCCAATTAAATAAAATTCTTAAAACCTATGGCCCCTTAATTCGTCGTTAAAAAAAATATGCTTTTGATGGCCTGAAGTCCAGTCGAGTCTTTGCTATTTTTCTATAAAGAGTGTCATAGGCATGGATGCAGTATGATAACTTAATACTAGTAAGATCAGACTTTCTCAGGGAGGAGAGGGATGGCTATAGATCGGCTTAAAGGTAATCCTAAAAATCAGGAATCTATTGTTCGTCGACAAGCCGAAGAATATCAAAAAAAAGAAGCTGAGCTCAAAAAAACACATGAGGCACAGCTTCAACGTGTTAGGCAAAAAAATGAAAATACCATTAAAAAGTTACAGAATGAGCAATCAGAAACTATAGATTCATATCGTGGACAAGCTCGTCAACAGCTTACTGAAAAAGACAGAAACAATCAGGAGAAAATTAATGAAATGAATCGTACGCATAAAAATATTATGCGTAAAATTGCTGATGAGCATGAAAGAGCTTTAACTTTTCAAAAAGAAGCTGCTAATGAAGAGATAAGTCATTTGAAAAGTGCCCACTCAGATCAAGGTGAGTCTGTTCAAAACTCCTATGACGATTACATAGGTGATTTAGAAAATAATTTTAAAAACTCACTAGAAGATGTGAGGACAAAATCTCGGTCAGGAATTGCGAGAGAAAAGAATCAACTTCAGACGAAAGCAGAAGATGATCGTCGGCTTTTATCAGAACAAAGTAGAGACGATTTAGGGCAGGCTCTCCGTGATAAAGAAACGACTCGTCGAAATAAAGATGCTCAATTGAAAGCATTAAAGTGGAAACAGGCCTCAGATAAGGCTGTGATGAAGGATAAGTTTGAAAATACCATTAAAAATATGCAGGTGGCCTTTGATAGGGTGACTCAATATCAAAGAAAGGGCTTTGATGAAGCCCTTGATGAGATGCGTGCGGAACAAGTTAAGTCTAAGCAGAAGATGCAGTCGGAGTATGATGACTCATTGGTTGGTCTAAAAGGTGCAGCAGGAGAGAGAATACAAAACCAAGTAACTCGGTTGGAAAACAAGATAGCGAGCTTAAAAACTAAAAACTTGGGCAGTGAGATGGATATTAAGGCTCGAGCAAAGGATGAAAGAAAGAATCTAATTGAACAGTTGGTAGAGAGAGAAAAGCAGATACAAAAACAGCGTATAGAATCTATTCATGATTCTAATGAAAAAAATAAAGAAGTGATCGAGAAGGTGGTGAATAAGAATTCACAAATTCTTTCAGATCAAGCCTCCTTTTATAAAAATAAAATGAATAGCTTAGAACTAGTAAAAGATAACCAGACAAGGGAGCAGCTTTCTGAAATGGAAGCAGCTTTAGAAAAACAGCGTACCAAATCTCGTATTGCTTTAGAGAAGGAGAAGAACCTTTCAGTAATGCAAAAAAGAGAAATTGAAGAAAGGTTTAAAACGTTAACTCAGCAAATGAGAAGGAATCACGCAGACCAGCTGGCTGATCAGAAGAGTCAAGCACTAAAATCTCAGACAGAAGTTATTTCTAGTATGCAAAGAGTGATGAAACAGATGGAAACTAGAAATGAAAGTAAGATAGCTGGCTTAGTACAAAAGTATGAAGAAAAAATAATGGATATGGGTGCAAAGGCAAAGGCTTCTTTGACTAGAGAAAAAGAAATTGCTAGTGAGCGTATGAAGGCCTTGGGAAAACACCATGAGATGCAAATGAAATCCCAAGAATTGCAGCATCAAAATACACTTGATCAGCTTCAAGAAAAACATGAACATCAAGTTGAGAAACTACGCCGTCGACTTGAGAAAATTCAAGCTGAACAAGTTAAAATATCGAAAGGAAATGCTTAATGTTGGCTGACAGAAGGGTGAAAATTGTTGCAACTATAGGCCCTTCAACTAGCAACTCAAAGGCGCTGCAGAGTCTTATTGACGCAGGGATGAATGTGGCTAGACTGAATTTTAGCCATGGAACTCATCAGGACCATTTAAACTCGATTCAGAATATTCGCTCCATATGTAAGGAACTGAACACCCAAGTGGCTATTTTGCAGGACCTACAGGGACCTAAAATTAGAGTTGGTAAAATGAAAAATGGCAGCATTGAGCTGCAAGAAGGGGAGCAAGTACGAATCACTATCGATGATGTGGTCGGTGAAAAAGGTATTATTCCTACAGATTTCAAGCAATTACCAAGAGACTGTAGACCGGGTGGTAAAATTCTTTTAGACGATGGCCTTTTGGAATTACGAATTGATCGCGTCGACTCTCGTAATGTTTACTGCACTGTTATTTTTGGAGGTAATTTAAAAGATAGGAAGGGTATGAATGTTCCTGGAGCAAACCTTTCTGTGGATTGCCTGACTGAGAAGGATCTTAAGGATCTACAATTCGGTTTAGATCAAAATGTTGATTATGTAGCATTGAGCTTTGTCAGAAAGGGCGATGATATCCGTCAACTACGAGAGCTTATTGAGGCGAAGAAGTCCAACGCGCGTATTATTTCTAAAATTGAAATGTTGGAAGCTATTGAGAACTTAGAGGAAATTGTTAGATTGAGTGATGCTGTTATGGTAGCCCGAGGAGATTTAGCAGTAGAAGTAGGGCAAAGCCTGCTTCCTGGTTTACAAAAGGAAATTATTTCTCTTTGTAATAAATTAGGAAGGCCTGTGATTACAGCCACTCAAATGTTGGATAGCATGGTGTCTCATCCTACTCCAACACGAGCAGAGGTCACTGATGTAGCCAATGCTGTTCTTGATGGCTCCGATGCACTGATGCTCTCAGCAGAAACAGCCTCGGGGCAGTATCCTAGTAAATGTGTTCAAACTATGAGTGAGATCACTCTTGAAGTAGAAAAAAAAGGCAAATACTTTTATAAAATGAACTTAGATGATGAGTTCCTTAGCGTTGCTGAGGCTATAGGTGCTAGTGCATGCTTATGTGCAAAAAAGTTAAATGCCGCGGCTATTGTTTGCCTTACAACTTCAGGTAAGACAGCCACATTAATTTCTCGCTATCGTCCAAAAGCTAAGGTCATCGCAGTGACACATCTGATCCCAACACTGAATCGTTTAGAGCTAGTTTGGGGTATTCAAACTATGGCTATTGAACCTTATGACTCTTCTGAGCATGCTATCAAACAAGTGGAAGTGATGTTAGTGAAATTTGGTTTAGTAGAGCCTGGTGATAAGATCATTGTCACTATGGGGGTTCCTGTACTAGAGCGCGGAACAACAAATTCTGTCAGAGTGCATATTGTTAGAGACACCAAAGATCATCAACTCCCAGATGAAGAAATACCTTTTAGATTTAGACAAAGCTAATGAACTGTCATCTCATGAAATACAGCAAATTGATGTGGTGTATTCTATCTCTGCACTCTCTCGAGGGTGTATACGATTTCCCAATAAGACAAGAGTTTTTGAAGCGGATCCATTTCAAATTTTATAAATAACTCACCGTTAGAAGATTCAGGTTCACCTACTAGCTTTTTATTTACTAAGCCATTAAAGTCATTCGTTGTAAGTACATAGGTGAGTTCTTTCATTGATTCGTTTTGTATATGGGTCAGTGAGACACGGGCCGCACCATTGGCATCTAGCTCCATTTTTGATCCAAAATGAATCAAACCACGGAGTAGTTTTAGTTCATCCTCTTCGATCGTTACTTTTTTTCCAGTCTCAGTGAATAAGTACTCATTATAATACTCTACAAATTCATGTAGTAGGGTGGGCTTTAAAAGCGTGGTTTTTATCTTTCCCTCACCCAAGTCTTCTAGTTTCATAATGCCAAGACCGCAAAGTTGGTCGATGAGTTTTTGCATTTTATTTGTAGGCTCTTGGAAAACTTGAATTGTATAACGTCGTAAAGTTCCTGAGGGAATCACAACCATATCATCAGTTGTACTTTGTCCAAACTTAGCAGCGATAAGATTAATAATAGCACAGAGTTTGGTCATAACATGGGGAGGAAAGGCCCTTGAGTCGTTGTTGGCTTGTTCGAGGGAGCGTATGCGAGCATTGGCATCTCGAAGATGGTCATTGATCGTTTTGATCATTGCTTTTAACCATTCGGGGAATGACTTGAATTGGCTTTGCAAAGCTTGAAATGGTAGTTCAATAATTTCCACTTCTTCAAGTGCCTTCACGCTGGCTGAACGAGGTTTTGCATCAAAAAATGCCATTTCGCCAAACATTTGCCCTGGTCCTACTTGGGCTAGTTCTATTTCACCTTTTCCTTTTACTTTAAAGACAGACAAACGCCCTTTTTTGACAACATACATAGCTTCAGAGGTATCACCCTCTTTAAAAAGTAACTCGCCCTGATTCATTTTTTTAGCAGTAGCGCCCAATAGAAGTCTCCTCGCACGAGTTTCCTCTACTTTCTACTTCGGCTTGGGGATCCATTTTTTTAACTGCTAGCTTCTTCTACTAGACAAAGGGTGAGAGCTAAACTGAGACTGGTTTTAACGTTGAGGATAGTCGCACTGGAGCTTCTGTTGCAGCCATCACTTCTTCTGGAGTTAAGTCGGGGGCATGTTCTAAAAGTACAAAACCCTGTGGATCAATACTAAAAACTCCATAGTCAGTAACAATTTGATTCACACACTGTTTTCCAGTTAGAGGGAGTTGGCATTCTTTGAGAAGCTTTTTACCACCATTTTTATCTAGCTGTTGCATAGCCACAATCACTCTTTTTGCTCCGGCCACAAGGTCCATTGCTCCGCCCATGCCCTTAACCATTTTTCCTGGGATCATCCAATTAGCAATATTGCCATTCTGATCTACTTGCATAGCACCGAGCACTGTTAGATCCACATGACCACCTCGAATCATGGCAAAGCTATCTGAGGAGTTAAAAAAACTAGCTCCTGGAACTGTTGTTATCGTTTGTTTTCCTGCATTGATGAGGTCGGGGTCTAATTGTTCTTCTGTAGGAAAAGGGCCCATTCCTAAAAGTCCATTTTCACTTTGTAGAAGTACCGTCTTTGAGCTTGGAATATAGTTGGCGACCAAGGTAGGAATTCCAATACCTAAGTTCACAACAAAACCAGATTCTACCTCTTGGGCAATTCTTTTAGCAATTTGATCACGGTTAAGTGGCATATCAGGCCTTTCTTATGGTACGATTTTCAATTCTTTTTTCAAAGTGTTCGCCTTTGAAAATTCGTTGTATGTAAATCCCTGGTGTGTGAACTTGATCTGGATCTAACTGTCCAGGTTCTACAATCTCTTCTACTTCTGCTATAGTGATTTTTCCGGCTGTTGCCACTACAGGATTGAAATTTCGAGCTGTTTTACGATAGACGAGATTCCCGAAGCGGTCGCCCTTCCAGGCCTTTACAAAAGCAAAGTCGCCACGGAGCCCATTTTCCAACACATAATCTCGGCCCTCAAAGTTGCGAATCTCTTTGCCTTCTGAAACCATTGTACCAACTCCAGTGGGAGTGAAAAAGGCAGCAATACCAGCTCCTCCTGCTCGTAAACGTTCTGCTAGAGTTCCTTGGGGATTAAATTCCACTTCCAATTTTTTATCGAGATAAAGTTTTTCAAAAAGTTCATTTTCGCCCACGTAACTAGAAATCATTTTTTTGATTTGCCCATTGGCCAGAAGTAAACCCAATCCAAAACCATCTACTCCAGCATTATTGGAAACGCAGGTGAGATTTTTAATTCCTAGTTTTGAAAGGGCTGCAATGGAGTGCTCTGGAATACCGCATAGCCCAAATCCACCAAAGAGTAAGGTCATTCCATCTTTAACTCCTAGGGTGGCCTCTTGAGCATTTTTTACGATCTTGTTCATACTCTCTCCACAATGAGAGCCGTGGCTTCACCACCACCGTTGCACAGTGTAGCCAAGCCTCTTTTTACTCCTTTACTTTCAAGGGAGTGAATGAGGGTTGTTAAAATTCGTGCACCGCTGGCACCAATAGGGTGTCCTAGAGCCACGGCCCCACCATTAACATTGACTCGCTCCTTAGGAATTCCCAATTCCTTCATTGCCACTATGGTGACAACGCTAAAGGCTTCGTTGATTTCAAAAAGATCAATATCATTAATTTCTAATTGTGCCGCTTGGAGAGCCTTTTTTATGGCGCCCAGTGGGGCTGTGGTAAACCACTCTGGCGCATGGGAGAATGTACCTTGAGAAACAATGCGTGCTAAGGGCCTTAGCGAAAGTTTTTTTGCTCTTTCCGCTGTCATCAGTACAAGAGCAGCGGCTCCATCATTGATTTTACTTGCATTGGCGGCGGTGATGCTTCCTTTCGGATCAAACACAGGTTTTAGGGAAGGGATTTTATCGAACCTTGCTTTTCCTGGCTCTTCATCTTCACTCACCTCTATGTTGTTTTTACCCTGCTCAATAGTGATGGGGGATATCTCTGCTTTAAAATGACCATTTTTTTGAGCGGCTTGAGCTTTTTTGTAGGAATCAATGGCAAACTCATCTTGTTCTTCACGGCCCACTTTGTACTCACGACTGCAGATCTCTCCTGCCTGTCCCATGTGAAAATTGTGGTAGGGATCCCATAATCCATCTTTAACCATGCTGTCGGCCACAGCAATGGGCCCCATTCGGTAGCCGGCTCTGGATTTTTCTAAAAGATGGGGAGCCAAACTCATGGACTCTTGGCCTCCTGCCATAACAATTTCGTGGCGGCCCAATTGTATAAGGTCTGCTGCCATCATGACGGCCTTCAGACCGGAGCTACAAACTTTATTGATAGTGATACAATCTGTGGAGTTAAGTAGGCCTGCCTTGAGAGCTGCTTGACGAGCTGGGGCTTGGCCAATGCCTGCTGTGAGGACGTTGCCAAAAACAAGAGCCTCCACATTTTTTGGGTCTAGAGAGATTTTTTGAAGGGTCGATTGGATAGCATGGGCACCTAGGCTAGGAGCTGGAGTTTGGCTAAAAACTCCTGAAAAACTACCGATGGGGGTACGCTGTGCGGCCACAATAAAAATATCAGACATAGATCCTCCTAATGGAAGGATGCTATGGCGACTTGAGGGCGGGGTCATCGTTGAACACGCCATGTCGGAAGCCTTGTGATTTTAGCAGGCCAATGACAACCTATATATAGAAGGTGGGCAAACTGTGATGAAATTATTGAGTTCAATTTTAGTGGGTGTACTGAGTTTGGGTGCCGCCCAGAGTTTTGGGCAAAATATTAAGGCCTCTGAACTAAAAGGTATTCGTGTTTTAGGCTTTAAAGGACGACTAAATATTATTGCTGATGCTAAGTTACAAACAGTTCAGCACCGTGTTCTGACAAAAACAGATTTGCCCAGCCACTGGTCTCCTCAAGTGGAATTGGAAAATGGGTGGTTAAATATTCGCGTATCTGGACCCGTTTCCAAAGAGGAGTGGCGCACGCAAACACCCCCAAGGGTAGACATTGAGATAAGAGCACCTCCTATGCCTCTTCAAGTGGTGTGGTCTCAGGGGGATATTTATTTAAAGGGGTGGGATAAGAGCGCTGAAATCACTCATCAGGTGGGAACGGTGAAAGTAGAGGATACAAAAGGCGAAATGAAGCTCAGTGTGCATGAAGGTGAGCTCAGTGTGAAAGATCATTCCGGGCGCCTAGAAGTAGATAATTTTGGCAGTAAAATACGTCTTGAACATGTTTCTGGTACTGTAAAAATTGATAATTTTCAGGGTCGTCTTTCTGTCAGTGATGGTGGGGGAAACTATCATCTCAGCACGGTGAGGGGTAAAAACTTCATAGATGATTTTAATGGGGATTTTGATTTTAATAACAAACAGGGCGAGATTGTGATCACTCAAAGTGGCGGTCAGTTGCAAGGTAAGTCTGATTCAGGAACTGTGGAGGCCCGTTTGATTGGATCCACAGAGGTACGTTTGAGGTCTCAGGAGGCACGTATTACAGTGGCCTTAAAAAGAGGCTTGGGTGCAAAGGTTAACTTAGGATCTGCTGATGGGCAGGTGGCTAGCTCTTTAGGGCTAAAGGTTGACAAAATAGATGGCTGGAAAGTGATTAAGGGTGAGGTTTCTGGTAAATCCGTTTCACAAATTTCAGTTCAAAGTAGATCGGGAGATATTCGATTAAGATCTCTATGAGCTTCAGGCCAAATCAGTTGACTCATGTTATACACGGAATATAGTGCACCCTATGGCTAAAAAAACAAATACTAAAGCAAAATCAAAATCTGTAAAAGCGCCTAAAAAGGCAAAACCAGCCGCTAAAAAAGCTTCGGCAAAGGTGGCTTCTCCTAAAAAAAAGGTAGCTTCAAAAAAGTCCGCTCCAAAAAAAGCGGCAAAAGTGGCGAAGGCTCCAAAGGTAGCTAAGGCATCTAAAGTCGCGAAGGTAGCTAAGGCCCCAAAGACTCCCAAAGCGCCCAAGGTTAAAGCTCCTGTAAAGGAAGCAAAGGCTCCAAAACTAAAAAAAACCTCAAAAAAAGAGGAGCCAGCTAAAAAGACAGTAGCCGCAGCGCCTGCGCCTGCAGCCAAGCCGTCTAAAAGATCTAAAAAAGAAAGTGCCAAAGATATTATTCGCGAAGCCATTATGGAAGTGGTGAGTGAAGAACTCATTGAAAAAGAAGTGGTACTGACCAATGCCGATGGGCAGAGGTACTGTAAGGTTTCTGAGTGCGATGAATTGTCTACTTCTGATGGATATTGCCGCTTTCACTATTTGCTTAATTGGAAGAAGATCCAATTACGTAAAAAGATTTTAGCCGGCGATAAACTAGACCGTTACATTGATGAATTAACAGCTCGTTATCCTGATAAATTTTTAGAAATGATTCGTAAGGATTTGGCTAATGAGAAGGACTTTTTAACTGCTATTCAAGAGTTAGAAATTGATGACAGCTCCGGGTCAGATGATGACGATTTTGAAGATGATGCTCGTACATATATTGATGAAGTCCGCGGTGTTGCCACTAGTAGTGATGACGACGATTTCTAATTTTTTTTGTTGAACATATAAAAAAAAGCGTCCTATGATCGTTGGTGTGGAGGATATTTCATTGCCTGGTCAAGGACGAGACCAAGAATCTGTAATTCCAGTTGTTGAAGTGCAAGGACAGCCTCTTCAGGGACCTGTAAAGGACTCTTTGATTTGGAATGCACCTCTGCAAACTCAATGGGTTGGTCTTGGCCTTAACCTCCTCAGCACCGATGACATCGATTTCCATCACTTATCTCAAATAAAAAGTAAATTTGCGGCTTTATGCCCTAAAAGCTTTGTTGAACCTGTTTCATGGAGTATTTATGAGGGCACATGGTTTGGACAAAACCTGCCAGCCCCCTATACTCAATCCAGCCTAGAGCGCTGTATTGAAAAACTTGTGAGAATTAAGAGTTATCTTTTTGAAAAAGTTGAACCATTGGAGCTTCTTTACACAAATAGTTCTTTTTACCTATCTCCATTGGGCTCTGAAATGACAGAACCCCAATTTTTGAATGCCCTTGCCAAGCACAGTTTGGGAGGAATTCAGGTGAATCTTTCAAACCTAGTGATCGCCAAACATCACTCTTTATTGGATGTAGATGCCTATTTGTCGGGTTTGGATCCACAGTGCGTTCAATCTTTACGCGTATATCCCTTAGAGATGATTGATGGTTTTTTTAAAGAATCTTCCCAATCTGGTTTTTCTCAAGATTTATTGGATATCACAGCCTTAGCTCTTCAATATTTTGGCCCGTTACCATTTTTTGTTAGTAGTGTGGAAGCTCCAGAGAAAATGAGAGCTCTCTTGTCTCAAGCCAAAAAAACAAAAGCCTATGTAGATATGCCAGAGCAAGAAGAAGGCTCTATCACTATTTCTAATCATTATTTTTCAAGCTTCTCACAAGCCATCACTCAATCTGAAGTCAATTTAGTCAAAGATCTTTTTGATAACGCGCCCGAAGCTTTGAGTCAGGGACTGTCTCATTACCATGAACAAAGAAAAGCTGTGTTTCTTTCTATTCTAAAACCAGTTTTTCCTACTTTGTTTTGCTGGAAGCCAGAGGAGTTCTCACAAATTATATATGAGTTACTTAAAGCCAATGAGTTTCATGAATTTGATATTTCTCTTTGGGGGGAGTCTCTTTGCGAATACTTGCAAAATAATGAAAGCCAGGAGATGGCAGATCTTGCGGCATTAGATTTCATGCGTTGGTTAATGAAAATGCGCCTACCTGAACCTAGCCTTGAGGCTCATGTATTAAGTGAATTGGAAAGCCACCTATGGGATCGAGTGTGTTTTGAGTTAAACCAGCACTCAGATATTTTAACTGTTGGTACGGATTTAGTGAAGATGGTAAGGCAGATTGAAAGGGCAAGACCCTTAAGCTCTTTTACAGCTACAGAACGTTTCTACTTAGTTTATAAAAATCAATTTCAAACACACTTTCAACTTATCGGTCGTCCAGAGCATAGATCTTATATTCTTGCTCGTAGAGGACATAGTTTTAAAAATATTTGCGATGAAGTCACAAAGTTAGGAATACCTTTTGATGAGGCCGTTCCTCTTGTCTTTTCTTTTGTTCATCGATGGGCAGGCCTGGGCCTTATTAAGGGGTTAAGTTTGAGCGAAGGCCAAAAACTTTTTAATGAAGAGTTCCTCGAGGGTCTTTGTCTTCCTCCAAGTCCTGATCATCTGTGACCTCATCATCTTTCTGACTCTCTTCATTAGCCTTTTTATAAATCTCCTCTAATTGCTCATCAGCCATTTCTTCGGAGTAGAGAGCTTCATTGGCATCAATACCTAAAAGACGGTTAGCTTCATTTTCTAATTCGGTATTTCTGGTGGAAGATCTGAGATGAATCTCTTCATTTTCAAATTTGTACTTTGTCCATTGTAGAGGGAACTCTAAT